>Ga0181560_10001364_pt1 | contig 22716 bp, 22 predicted proteins | sample 011ome_20_FD_133751 | JGI IMG/M metagenome (GOLD analysis project Ga0181560, IMG submission 133751) | Coastal salt marsh microbial communities from the Groves Creek Marsh, Skidaway Island, Georgia - 011509CT metaG (megahit assembly) | ecosystem: Environmental > Aquatic > Marine > Intertidal...
AGGCGCCTTGACTCAGCCATCTCCGCGGCGAGAAGTGCGCAGAATGTACGCAACAGGATGGTTGAACTGCCAAAACTATGGAGCCGCCTCGGGGATTTGAACCCCGGACCTACGCATTACGAGACTGCGCCCACGCATGGATCTTCCCCTAGGACTTGTTGCCTGCAAACGACTTCCGTGACACTGAGCGGCACCCAGACACACTGAGCGACAGGGAGAAAGGGCGACGGAAAGGGCGAGCATCCATGCGTGGATTCGGTGGGTTGCCCACTCGGACCTAAGCACGACCGATGCTTTGGCAAGGGACGCGGCTGACCCTTGGCAGAGTAGTGGCTGCCGGATCTAGCGTCGGCTTCTCCTTGCGGTCGAGCAAGCAACGCCGAGTCGGCAACCTACGGATTAAAAGCCTTCCCGATTACTGAGAACGGAACCGAATATCAAACGATTGCAACGGATTCCGGCCCACCCAGAACCTCCCAGAACCATCCCGCCCGTCAAGAAAGGGCCAGCCACCCGTCCATGAAAGGGCCATGTAAGGGCCAACACAGTTGCTTGGACACGTCCCCGACCTACGCGCTAGGAGACTGAACCTGGGGTTTGGATCTCGGCCCCCTGTGCCATTTCGAGAGAATCGCGCCTGCCTCGACCATCAGTATCCCTTCTGCCATCTACGTGTGGAGGGGTAGCCCGTAGGCAGCCAATCCGCCGTCCACCAAGATGTCGGTGCCAGTCACGTACGAGGAAGCCGGCGAACTGAGGAACCATACGACTTCGGCCACTTCATGCGGGGTTCCGAGTCGGTGCGCAGGGATGCGAGTCAGGAGTTCACCCTCGTCCAGGGCGCCGGACGCAATGTTTCGAGTCACCAGTTCGGTGGCGGTGTATCCCGGACTCACCGTGTTCACACGGATGCCCCGAGGTGCCCATTCCACTGCGAGAGAGCGCACGAGGCCGACTACCCCCGCCTTGGACGCGCAGTAGCCGGCACGCCCGCCGAAGCCCAAGTGCGCGTGGACGGAGGCGATTGCCACGATGGATCCGCCATCCACCATCGCATCCGCCGCTAGCCGCGCACCGGTGAATACAGAGCTGAGATTGACATCGATCATTCTCTGCCAATCGGAGAACGGGTAGTCAATCGAGTCACCCGGGCGACTAACCCCGGCGCAAGCCACGAAGATTCCGAGCCGATCGGCCAAGCCAGCGGCGACCTGGATAGCGGAGCCGACCACCTCGGCATCGCCGGCGGCTCCTTGTACGAACTGAGCGGCGGCGTTCTCACCAGTCGGCTCGACAAGATCGATCTGCACGACCGGTATCCCTGCCTGGATGAGACGTGCGACAACCGCCGCGCCAATGCCATTCGATCCACCCGTGACGATTGCCGATACGGTCGGTCGCTCAGTTGGCTGCGCCTTGATCCTCACAATTCCGTCCTCACTTGTCGGGGGAGCTTCCGATTCAGTCGGCATGATTCGACGTCACCAGGTGACGGCGATGTACTTGCTCTCGAGGTACTCAAGCAGGCCGTCGTGTCCGCCTTCGCGTCCGAGTCCTGATTGCTTGACGCCACCGAAGGGTGCGGCGGGGTCGGAGACGAGAGCCCGGTTGAGGCCGATCATGCCGGCCTCCAGGGCTTCGCTGACGCGAAGGCCGCGGGCAAGGTCCCCGGTGTAGAGGTAGGCGACGAGACCGTACTCGGTGTCGTTCGCCAGGGTGATGGCTTCGTCCTCGGTGTCGAACACGACCACAGGTGCGACGGGACCGAAGATCTCCTCGTCGAGGATGAGGGCATCTGCAGGAACGTTGGTCAGGACAGTCGGCGGGTAGAACCAGCCGGTGCCGTCGGGACTCCGCCCGCCAGTAGTTGCCGTCGCACCCTTCGCGACGGCGTCGTCGACGAGTTCGGCGACCTTGTCGCGGGACTCCGCGTTGACCAGCGGCCCGACGTCCACACCGTCGTCGAGGCCGGGACCGGTGGTCAGGGCGTTCATCCGCTCGGTGAGAGCGGCGGTGAAGGCCGGAGCAATGCCGGCCTGGACGTACAGCCGGTTCGCGGCGGTGCACGCCTCACCACCGTTGCGCATCTTCGCGATCATCGCGCCGTCGACGGCAGCGTCGAGGTCGGCATCGTCAAACACGAGGAACGGAGCGTTTCCACCCAGTTCCATGGACGCGTTGACGACGCATTCGGAGGCGGTCGCGAGCAGGCGCCGCCCGACCTCGGTGGAGCCAGTGAACGAGATCTTCCGGACGCGGGGGTCGCGCAGCATCGCGCCCACGACGGCGCCGGACCGCTTGGAGGGCACGATGTTGACGACGCCGGCGGGGACGCCGGCCTCGATCAGGATCGCGCCGATCGCCAGTGCCGTGAGTGGGGTCTCCGACGCGGGCTTGAGGATCACCGTGCAGCCCGCCGCGAGGGCGGGGCCGATCTTGCGGGTAGCCATCGCGGCGGGGAAGTTCCACGGAGTGACCAGCACCGCGACACCGATTGGCTGATGAAGCACCATGATCCTATTGGCGCCCGAAGGGGCGGTCTGGATGTCGCCAACAGCGCGGACGGCCTCCTCGGAGTACCAGCGGAAGAACTCCGCTGCATAGGCGACCTCACCTCGCGCATCGGGCAGCGCCTTGCCGTTCTCCAGCGTGATCAAACGCGCCAGGTCCTCCGACCGTTCAGTCATCAACTCGAACGCCTTGCGGAGAATCTCTCCACGGGCCCTCGGCGCGGTCGTCGACCATGCCGCCAGAGCCTCACTCGCCGCTGCCACAGCAGCCAGTCCGTCATCTACCGAACCGTCAGCGACCTGCGCCAGCAAGTTGCCAGTCGCCGGGTCGAGGACATCGATCACCCTGTCATCGCCAGATGCGACCCACCGTCCACCAATTAGCATTGCCGAAGGAACAGCCAACGGAGCTTCGGCACTCGTCGTGGCGCTCAACGTGCTTGTCATTTCAAGTCCTCCTGGGTAGGCGTGGTTCCGAAGGTCAATCGGGGATGGGTACACCGAGTTCGACCGAGAGTTCCTCAAGTGCTCGTCGGGTCGGTTCGCTGACCACTAGGTCCGAAGGTCGTGCAAGTTGCTGTTTCTCCGGCTCGCCAGGAACCATGGGAGGGCTACTAGACCCAGGTGTGACGCTCTCGTGGACCGCGGCGCTGAGCGCGTCAACGCGGCTTGCATACTCGGCAGCCGTCTGCGCGGAGTCCACCGAGATGGCGACAAAGGCGTGCCCCAGTTCCTGCGGGGCTGCAGGATCGCCGTACAGAGCAGAGACATCGTTGCTGGTGCGCGCACCACCAATGGCGACTAGGCAGTCGACCATGAAAGCCAACGCGAAGCCCTTTGGCCCTCCACTGGGCAGAAGGGCTCCAGCCAATCCCAAGGCTGGATCGTTCGTGGGGTTCCCAATTGGGTCCACAGCCCATCCGTCAGGAATTTCATCTCCCCTGTCACGAGCCGCGATGAGTTTGCCATGAGCGGCTTGGCTGGTTGCCATGTCGAGGTGCGGACCTACGCTCCCGAACTCGGGCACGCCTATCGAGATGGGGTTGGTACCCAGCACTGCCCGGCCTCCGAACGGTGCACACATGACGGCGTCCGTGTTACAGACGGCGATACCCAGGAAGCCGGAAGATGCCATCCGATCGGTGTAATAGCCAGCCGCTCCGAAGTGATTCGCGTTGCGGGCAATCACGACGCCCACACCCGACATGCTGGCCTTCTCAATGGCCAAGTCCGTGCAGATCACGGCTGAATGAGCCCCGATCGACGCGTCAGCATCAACGACCGCCAACGCTGTCCGATCGTTCACTATCCCGAGGTTCGGGCGCCCGTTGATGCCCCCAGCCCGCAAGCGCTCGACATACGTTGGAAGGCGTAGGAAGCCGTGGCTTACAAAGCCGCGTCTCTCCGCATACTCAAGGTTGTCCACCGTGACTTCGGCAGGCGCAACCTCCAACCCAGCGGCGACCAACAGCCGGCTTGTCCAAGACCGTAGCGTCGCCCAGTCAAGGCGTGATGGGTCATGAGGGCGAGCCATAGCGGGGCGGGAAGAACTCATGCGGTTGTCAGCCTTCCTGAAAGCGATTCGTCTTGCCTCGACGATTCGTTGGTTCCGGTGGGGATTCGGGGCAATCCATTCGAGGTGATCTGTTCTTGGCCAAGCGCGGGTATGGCATCCCGGAATGTCGGCACCTTGGTAGAGACGTCACTCTCGTGACACCAAATCCAGGTCGGGCACCGGGTCTGCGGCAGCCCATCGTCAAGGACTGCTTGCACGTCGCCGTGTCTGAATGCGCCGACGGCGACTGCATGCCGAACGCCGCGCCAGCGGCCTCTCCCCGGTGACCCAGTCACAACGCCGTCCACCCGCCATCCATGGCGATCGACGTCCCGGTGATGTTGTGCGCGGCATCCGAGGCGAGAAAGCACACTAGGGCCCCGATGTCTGTCGGGTGTGTGAAACGGAGGCTCGGCTGCTTCTCCGCCAGCAGCGCTCCCACCCCCTCGTCGCGCCTGCCGCCGTGTTCACGTGTGAAGCGCTCAATCTGCGGCTCGATGAGAGGTGTCTCCGTCCAACCGGGGCAGATCGCATTGACAGTGACTCCACCGGTGACCGCGCTGCCCGCCGATGCATACTCAAGTGCGGCTACCTTGGTGAGGCCTAGCAGGCCATGCTTCGCCGCTACGTAGGCTGCCTTGTGGACAGACGCCACCAGACCGTGGACCGAGGCGATGTTGACCACCCGGCCGTAGCTGCGCTCCGCCATGCTCGGCAGGAAGCAGCGCATTGTGTCGAATGCGGCCGAAAGGTTGACCGCCAGGATCATGTCCCACGTCGCTCTGCTCATCGAGGCAAGCGGCTCCGTGCTCTGCACGCCAGCATTGTTGACGAGAATGTCCACGTGTCCGGATTCCCGGATGCGCGATAACTCCCTCCGACTCACCTCTGAGCTGGCGAGGTCGAAGAAAGCAAAGTCAACCCTCTCCGCACCCGCTCCCCGGAGGCCTGCCTCCACCTCGCTGCGCCGACCGTGATCGTCGAGGTCGTGGATGATCAAGGCCGCCCCCTGCCCCGCTAGGGCCATCGCGATGCCATACCCGATTCCTCCGCAACCGCCCGTGACGAGAGCCCGCCGCTTCGCCAGCGACCCCGCCGGGGACATGGCATGTCCGCGCGTCATTTCGCTAGCCCTCCGTGGGGGGCGCCGCGGTAGCTTTGCGTCGCCAGGCCGGTCACACGCGGATCGAAGGTGAGCAGTTGACCCGCATGCGGCTCGCCCTGCTCCCTCTGCGCCGTCGTGACGAAGAGTCGGTCGAGCCTCGGTCCTCCGAAACATACGGAGGTCGGGAAGGAGACCGGCAACTGGACGGAACTGATGACATTGCCCTGCGGGCTGAGACGACACACCTGGCCACTCCCGAAGCAGGCGATCCAAAGGCAGCCTTCCTCATCGACGGCCATGCCGTCCGGGATCCCGGGGCCTATGTCATCCGCGATCAAACGCCGGTCGCGCAGCGCCCCGTCGTCGGGATCGAATCGCCAGGCCCACAGCTCACCCGGAATGCTGTCGATGAGGTAGAAATCCTGTCCGTCGGGGCTCCACGCTATGCCGTTTGAGACGGTCAGCCCGTTGAGCACGCGGATGACCGATCCGTCGAGATCCACTCTGAACAACGAGCCGATCGGCTCTATGCAGTCGATGGCCGTGCTGCCTGCCCATAGCCTTCCCTGCGGGTCGCAGGCTGCGTCGTTCATGCGAACGCGGGGACCCTTGGAGGCTTCGGGCTGGTCGAGCGCAGTCAGTTCGTCGAATTCGGAAAGGTGTCCGAATCCATGGTCCATTACCAGCATCCATCCGTTCTCAACCGGGAACGCCGCGGTCAGCGCAGACACGCCCAAGGTCGTTGAGACCACCGTCTCGTTGGTATCCATGCAATGCAGGCGAGACGATTCGATGTCGACCCAGTTCAGTCGCGCGAGCCCCACGTCCCAGAATGGGCCTTCACCCAAACGGCACGGAGGCGTCTTCAGAATCTCCACGTCCACGGTTCGCACCCGTCACCAGTCCGCAGTGGAGCCGTCAGGGTGAAACCACTGGGGGGCGCGTTCGCCGAGAGGTGGATGGGCGGCGGCGACCGCGCGGTCAAGGCTCACACCTATACCGGGCCTCTCCGGCGGTAGGGCGTAGCCCGAGTCAATCGTCAGGTCATCGTCAATCACGTCTCCACGCCAGGGAACGTCCGACCGCATGATCTCCTGCACGAGGAAATTGGGAGTCGCCAGAGCCACGTGCACGTTCACCATCGTGGCCACCGGCCCGAGGGGATTGTGAGGAGCCATTGCTACGCCGAAGGAGTCGCAGAGGCTGGCGATCTTGCGGAGCTCGGTGACGCCGCCCACGTGGCAGACGTCCGGCTGGGCGATGTCGATCGCCCCAGCACTCAGCAGGGTCAGGAAGTCCCGCCGACCGTAGAGACGCTCGCCAGCCGCGATGGGTACAGCGACGGACCGTGAGGCCTTGATGAGTTCGTCGGGGCGATCAGGAGCGCAGATCTCCTCGACGAACCATGGCCGCAGGTGCTCGACTGCACGACAGACTTCGATGGCAGCGGCGGCGCTCGTGCGTCCGTGAAAGTCGATCATGATCTCGACGTCGTCTCCGGCCCCCTCGCGAGCCGCCGCCATGAGGTCCACGGCGTGAGCAATCCCTCGTGCGTCGTTGAGCGATTGGGTTCTGCCAACCGGCAGGATCTTAAGCGCAGTGAATCCCGCCTCACGTGACTCGGCCGCTCGCTCCGCGAACACTGAGGGCGAGTCGTGGTCGTATACGGCAGAGGAGTCCCCGCCGCCGAGATGGTCATAAAGGCGCACACGATCGCGGGCCAGTCCGCCCAGAAGGCGATAGAGCGGCACGCCTTGATCCTTAGCGACAATGTCGTGCAGCGCTTGATCGATACCGCTCAACGCCGACAGCGTTACGGCTCCTCCCTTGAAGAAAGGGTGTCGAAACATGATCTGCCACAGTCGCTCGATGTCGCGCGGATCCCGTCCGACGATGAGCTCAGCGAGGTCCCTCACCGCTCCAGCGACGGCGTGCGTTTGGAACTCCAGGGTGGCTTCGCCGATTCCCTCGAGGCCGTCCTGATCGGTGCTCACCACGACGAAGATCCAGTTGCGCATTCCAGCGTTGACCACGACAGGCTCAACCGATGTGATCTTCATACCTGCTCCCAACTGCCCCGAGCACGGCGACTGGCCGCTGGCCGGCTACGCGACCAGGACATCGGTCACCTCCACTAGGCAGCCGCGGTCGTCGAAAGTCACCGTGGGCCATTCCCCTGTGCGAGTGAGAAGCCGCGGGCCGTCATCGGAGATCAGGTACGTATCCTCTGACTTCACGCTTGGCAGGGTCGGATTCCAGGCGACCGCCTGCCCTGCCCCAATCAGCAGCTGCGACGCTTCGTTCGGCTCCCGCGTCGGGCCGGGGCTGAATTCCCGAGTGTCGTAGCCGATCGCCCCTCCCTGAAAGTGTCGACGCCACTCAGTCGGATACCCACATGCTTCGTACTCCCGCACGGCCTCCTCGAGTGCGGAGCCCCAGGATGCGCCCACGCGGGTCGCCGCGGTCCCCGTAGCCGCAACGCGCATGACCTTGTCCTGATTCCGTCGCCTGGCAGCTTCGACATCGAACCAAATTGTCCGAGACAAGACAGTCACGAGACCACGGCGCTCGACGGCCAACGTCGCCGTCACCGCCCGATCGATAGGCAGGTCCGTCGGGACCCAGTGCCGGAAGTCATCGAGTCGATCACCGGACCCAACCAGGAGCACGAGTGGAAGTGTGCCGCCGGCCTCCAGGGTGCCGGCGAGGTGTCCGGCGAGGTCCCTTTCGCGAAGTCCAGGCCGCACCGCTCTCAGCGCGTCCTCTAGGTGGCCAGTGACCTCCTTGGAGAGCATCGCAAGCCGTCGGCCTTCGTCGTCCGTCAGCCGACTACGCAGGTCGCGCAGGCGAAGGGAGCAGTCGACGCCGCCGCCGAGCCCATCGGTGCCCCACGGGCCGCCCGGAAGGAGGTCGCGCAGAATGACCTCCCGCTCGTCTGCTGGCCACGCACTGTAATGCGGGGTGAAGCCCAACTCGAGAATCCCCTCCTCCGATTCGAGTCGGATCTGCTCGGTGTCCCAGGAGATCAAGTACAGGCCGTCGTTCGTTACCGCGACCCACACCATGCTCTCCTGCCGGTCGCGAAGGACGCGGTTGCTAAGTCCTGCTCCAATCCACGCCACCGACGATTGGGAGCGGAGGACTATTCCCGCGAGTTTCTCACTGGCAATCAAGGCGCGAAGTCGACTCGCCTTCGCACTAACCTCATGTGCACGCCGACTGATAGCCGGTGCGTCTGGAACTGAAGCCGAGCTCATCCGGCCACCGAGTGTTCGCCAAAGACCCTCTCCGGCTGCCCTGCAGCAACTGCAATTTGACCGAAGAGACGGTCCACCTCGGCCTCCGTCTCAGGGTCCAGCGTGAAGCCGGTGGGTCGGCGGTGGGTAGATCGACCCAAAACTCCCTGACGCCACAGGAGGTGCTTTTCCACTGCCACGTACCCGTCCACCGTCGTCTGCATCGCCACGAGTGTGTTGAGGGGACCGGAAATCCTGTAGGCCGTCTCCCAGTCACCCTCGACGACAGCACTCCACAAGCGCATAATGGCCCAGCACACTTCCGCTCCGGGCATCGTGCCAACGATTCCGCGGCGATAGCTGTCGACAATGGCGGCCCCACCTGACCCCTCCAGAATTGCAGCGCGCCGTCCAGTGGCATCACGCAGCAGCGACAGACGCGGTCCGATGGGCTGTGCCTCGGGCTTGAACAGCACCCGCTCACCGAACTCGTCGAACAATTGGGACTGCACGGAGATGCTCAATGGCCGTCCTACGTACCCGCTCGCATCCTGCACAACGACAGGAAGATCGGTCGCTTCGATGATGCCGGCGAAATAGTTGTGTATCTCGGAGTCGTCGAGGGCGACCGTGACAGGCGGGTTTGCCATCAATCCCGTTGCGCCCTGTCCCTCAGCGTGCTTTGCATGCTCGACCGCGGTACGCAGGCTCTCCGCCCCGCAGCTGATAATCGAAGCCCGGTTATGGGCGTTGGCTGCGGCGCACACACGCTCGGTCAGAATCTGGCGCTCTTTGCACGAGAGTCGAAGAATCTCACTGACCATGCCCGTCGCCAAGCCATCGATGCCTTGTTCCAACACCCACTCAAGTTCCAGGTCGAGTGCAGCGACATCAATAGATCCGTCAGCGGCGAAGGGCGTCTGCACCACCGGGAACACGCCGGCGATACGCGTCGTGCTGATCATTGAACGATCCAATCTTCTCGGTGTCGTCTGGTCGGAGCCATGCACGCGTTCTATGATCGGCCGATCACCGGTTCGATGAAGGGAGCTCGCGCCCCCACCGACGTGGTCAGGATGTCGAAGTCGCAACCGTGCGCCGCATCGAGCACGTGCTGTTGGTACAGCGCAGGCCACCCACGAGCGTGTGGAGAGACGGGCGGGTGCCACTGCTTCCGCCTTCTCACCAACTCCTCTTCGTCCACCATGAGGTCAATCCGGCGCCCAGCGACATCGAGTCGCACGATGTCGCCGTCGTTGATCAGAGCCAGTGGCCCCCCGATCGCCGCCTCAGGCGTCACATGCAGGACCACCGTCCCGAAACTCGTCCCGCTCATCCGGCCATCCGTCACTCGAACCATGTCGCGCACCCCGGCCTCGACAAGTCGCTTGGGGATCGGTGCCATACCCCACTCGGGCATGCCTGGCGCGCCGACCGGCCCGCACTCGCGGACGACCAGCACGGACCCAGGATCTATCTCAAGGTCCGGATCGTCGAGGCGCCGACGCATGTCCTCGTAGGTGTCGAATACAACCGCAGGACCCTCATGCTGCAGAAGTTCAGTCGAAGCGGCGGCGACCTTGATCACTGCACCACCAGGAGCCAGAGAGCCGCGTAGGACGGCTAGGGTCGGAGCCGGAAGCAGTGGCTCCTCCAGCGGGCGGATGCACCTTGTGCGTGGATGGCATCCCGCGCTCACCTCGAGCCAGCTGCGACCATCTGCACTGAGACAGTCCAGATCCAGCAGACTCCCCAGGACGGACGCAAGCGCTGGGGTGGTTCCAGCATCGTGGAAGTCCTGAGCGAGACCCGTGCCGCACGGTTCCACGTCCACGAGAAGCGGGACCTCGCGAAGTGCCTCATCCATAGTCTCGGCGTCGAGGTTGATCCCGAGGCGACCCGCAATGGCAGCCAAGTGGATGAATGCGTTCGTCGAGCCACCGACTGATGCCAGGACAACGAGACTGTTGCGGAATGCGGACGCCGACATTCGTTCTGCCGGGCGGCTGTCCTCCTCCACCATCTCCACAACGCGACGGCCAGTGCGCAGCGCAACGTTGAGCAGTTCTTCGCTACCAGCAGCCATCGTTGCGGACCGTGGCATCGCCATTCCCAGGAACTCAGTCAGGATGCCCATGGTCACGGCCGTTCCCATGACATTGCAGATCCCCGGCCCCACGGACCGCAGGCACGCCTCGAAGTCAGCCCACTCGGAGTCGCTTGTTCTGCCGGCCCGCCGTTCCTCTAGTTCGCGCCACACATCGGTTCCGGCGGCGATCCGCCGATTGCCGAGAACTCCTGGACGCCGAGTTCCGACCAACCCAACGAGCCCGGGAATGTTCGCGCTCGCCAGTGCCATGAGTGCCGCAGGGACGTTCTTATCGCACCCGGCGAACACGATGAGCCCGTCCAAGGGGTAGGAGCGAGCAGATTCCTCTAACTCCATGGAGAGCAGGTTTCGATACATCATGGCGGAGGGCTTCATCAGGTCTTCCCCGAGCGACATCGCCGGGAAAGCAGCCGGGACGCCTCCCGCCGCTACGACGCCCGCCACAGCCCCCTCGACCAGTCGATCGACATCGCCGTGGCACGGGTTCAGGGCACTCGATGTCACAGCGATGCCGATCACCGGGCGCCCTTCCTGGTAGTGCGTACTGGCCATCGCCACGCGATGAAGCACGGCGACCTCGTCGTCTCCCTCAAGCCATTGAAGACTGCGAAACTCGCTCACTGGGCCCACCGGTCCGGACCGGGAGCGTCGTGGTCCTGCAGGAGTACTGCCGACCACCCTCCATCGACGACGATCGAGGTCCCGGACAAGAAGCACGCCTCCTCAGATACAGCGAATGCCACTGCAGAAGCGATCTCCGACGGTTGACCGATGCGTCCAAGAGGGCTCGCCCCCTCAAGTTGGGCAGTCGCGCGCGCCGGGTCCGGCGCGGTATCCAATGCAGCAGTGAGAGCGGGAGTGCGGACCGCGCCGGGAGCGATCGACACCGCACGGATCCCGAGAGGCCCATATGTGACGGCGACGCTTCGGGTGAGCGCGTCAGCCGCCGCCTTCGTCATCTCGTAGACGGGGTAGCCCACCGCCGCGTGGTAGGCATGAACGGACGAGATCTGCACGATCACGCCGCCCGCGCCGGATTCTCGAAGGGCCTCCACCGCTTCGGCCGCGCCCCACAGCGCTCCTAGTTGGTTGACGTCGATGACTTGGCGCGCCGAACTCTCGTCAAGGTCGTGCAGGTCGTGAGTGCGCGTGATCCCGGCAACCGAGACCCAGGCCCCGAGGACGCCAAGACTCGCCGCCTCGGCACGAGCCCGCCGATGTGTGTCCCGGTTCGCCACATCGCCAAGCACGGTTCGAGAGCTCGTCGTTCGCGCGTCACCGGAGAACTGGTCGAGCCCCGACTGAGCGCAATCCACCGCGACGACGCCCCATCCATCTGCCAGCATTCGATGGGCCACGGCTTCGCCGATTCCGGAACCCGCACCAGTGACAACGGCGACCTTCATCGGATGCCTCCGGGGTGTGCCTCGCGTGTGCGCGGCAGTTCAGCGATAGCCGCGTCTACGGCATCGATAACGGCCTCAAGCGCGCCTGCACCTAGGAGCGTCTGCCAGACCTGGTATCGAAGCCGCTCGTACGCTGAGCGCTCGGGTAGGTACATGTAGCCCGGTCCGTTCGTACAGTTCGCCACCAGGATGCACCGGTCCGGGTGCCGCCGCCGGAGTTCTGTCTGCATGACTGAGTAGGCCTCGCCCGGGTGTCCGACTATGACGGCGTCGCCTACCTGGGTGATCCACACTGGATGCGTCGCCTCACCGTCATTCACGTATCCCTTGCGCAGCGCCATCGCACGGGCCACCCTCTCCATGCTGGGCGTCTCCTCGAGGTCAGACCACTGCGACCGCAACTCCTCGGCCGTCAACAGAGGTTGAAGTGGCACCGGGACCTGAACGATGAGGCTTGTGACCATGCTTGAGGCACTGTCCGGTTGCTGCTCCCAGATTCCCAGGCTGGCACCGGATTCGACAACGCCCGTAAATCGCAGCACATTCCCCGGCCGAGGGAGGGCTTCCAGCGCGGACATGGCTGCATGTCCGAGGATGCGACCATTGCGCTCGACGACCTCGACGTCGCCGGTGAACTGATCACGGGGACCAAGATCACCGGATGCTCCCTGGAGGTACAGGCATGAGGCCCCAGTGGCCTCCTCGATCAACCGTCGGGCCGGGCCGACGTAGTCCGGTGAGAGAAGGGGGTTCTGCCACGCAAGCGTCGTCGGATGGCATGCGTAGTTGACGACCGTCGCAACAATCGTCCCTTCGAGGTCGCATACTCGGCCGACGATGACGGTGTCGTCCGGGAGAATGTCCGGGTTGAAGGCCACCACGTCCTGATCGCCGCAGGGCAGGTCGCGAACGGTCGCCAGTTGGCAGGAGCCACGACCCCACGTGATCTGGCATGGCACGGCCGCTGCGAGGGCGTCCTCGCAGGCGTTACCCACGGTTCGGGCGACCTCGTCGAGGTAGGCCGAGACAAGCGCCCCTCCGGCAGCAGTCGGCTCAGCCCTTGACGTGCTCGGACCAGCGTGGGTATGGACCAAGTGAAGCATCAGCCGCTCGGGTTCGATGCCCAGAGCTGCAAGAACCGGAAGACGTACAGACTGCTCGTCGTCAATCTGGCGCCACCAGCCGAGATCTGCGCTCACCACGAAGCGTGCCTGCCCGTCCTTGTCCACCAGAGCGAGGGCGGTGACGGTCAGGGGCTGGTGGACTCCCAGGGCGACCTCATGCCTTCCCTCAGCTCCCCAATTCGCAGTCCTGATCCCCACCGGTGGAGTGATGTCGCGACGGCTCACGCCCGCGACCAGCGCACTGGCAAACGGCCGCCACTCTGTGATGGCGGGCGAGCTGACGGATGCGGTCATGACATGTCCTCCTGTGGGTCGACACTGTCGTCGTTCGTACGGCCATACATCTGCCTGGATGGATCGATGCCTCGAGGGAAGTGGCAGGCGGTCCAGTGGTCGAGACCAACGACCCTGAGTTCGGGGCGATTGTCCCTGCACAACTCCCGCGACTGCGAGGAATCACACCGTGCGAGGAATCGGCACTGGTCACCAGGTTCCGGGCTTGGCAGCGCACGTATGGGCGCCTCGCCCAGGTGCTGTTGATCCATCCCCAGACGCCCGGATGGGGTCGAGTCCAGCAGGCTCACCGTGTAGGGATGCTGCGGGTCGGCGAGCACTGCCTCGGTGGCCCCGGATTCGACTATCCGCCCGTTGAACATGACATACGTGCGATGTCCCATGTAGCGGGCCACCGCAAGGTCGTGCGTGATAAGCAAGTAACTCAGGTTCAGGCGAGCCTGCAGGTCCCTTAGCAGATTCAGAACCTGCGCACGAACGGACACGTCCAACGCTGACACGGACTCATCCAGGACGACCAACTTTGGCTTGACGGCAAGAGCCCTTGCTATAGCCACCCGCTGGCACTGGCCACCCGACATCTCGTGTGGCACGCGATCGAGGTGGTCTGCTTCGAGACCCACAGCTTCCAGTAGTTCGATGACGCGGAGGCGCTGAGATGCCTTGTCTCCGATTCGATAGGCGCGAAGGGGTGAGGACACGATCTTCTCCACCGTGTGACGCCTGTTGAGTTGCGACATAGGGTCCTGCAGCACCACCTGAATGTTGCGACGAACCTGGCGCCAATCACGCTCGGACAAGCCGCTGGTCTCGCGACCGCTGATGCGCACGCTTCCCCGATCCGGCGTTTCCAGGCCCAGGACCACTCGGGCAGCCGTCGTCTTGCCGCTGCCCGACTCTCCTACCAGCACCACCGTCTCGCCCTCCGCGACACTGAACGTCACGTCGTCAAGGGCTGTAACGCTTCCGTCACCCTTCCCGAAGGTGCGGCCCAATCCTCGAGCTTCGAGGAGGGTCGACTCATTCGCATCAGCCATCGAAGGATCCTCCCTCCAGGCCAGATCCAGCTACGGTGCTCGCGCCCGGATGTGGAAAATGGCAGGCGACGCTCCGCTCATGCATCTGTTCGAGGACCGGATCGTGGTCCGTGCAGATCTCACCCGCCTGTCCGCATCGGGGCTGGAATGCGCAACCCACAGGGAAGCGTCCTGGCTGCGGAGGCTGGCCAGGAATCACAGGGATGGGTCGAGTGAGGTCCGTCGTGAGCACACAGCTCGATTCGAGCAACGCTTTCGTGTAAGGGTGGAGTGGATACGCGAAAAGTTCTGCCGACGGGGACCGCTCAACGAGTTTCCCTGCATACATGACCTGGACGTTCTCGCAGAACTCCGCCGCCACCTCAAGGTCATGACTGATGAGGATCACAGCCGTGCCGTGCGACGAGACCAGTTGACGAAGCAGGGCTAGGACCCTCGCCTGAGTCGTGACGTCGAGTGCCGTCGTCGGCTCGTCGGCAATGATGACGCTCGGCTCGCAACTCAGAGCCATCGCGATAACGACGCGTTGCCGCATTCCTCCTGACAACTCATAGGGGTACGAATCCAAGCGGCGACCGGGATCGGGGATTCCGACGTCCCCGAGCAGTTCAACGGCGCGCCTGCGGGCCGTTGAGCGCGACACCGACGAATGGATTCTCAGCCCTTCGACCAGTTGAGCGCCGATTGTCAAGACGGGGTTCAGTGCCGCCATCGGGTTCTGATAGATCATCGCGATCTCACGACCCCGAACGTCGCACATCTCTCGCGGTGAAAGAGTCAATAGGTCGCGGCCATCGAGCAACACCTGGCCGGCACGGATTCGCAGCGACGGCGGCAGCATCCGCATGAGCGCCAGCGCAGTGAGCGACTTCCCGCTACCCGACTCTCCGACAAGCCCCAGACGAGCACCTGGCTGTAGGTCAAAGTCGACTCCGCGAACAGCCAGCGTCTCACCCTTGCCCGATGGGACGCTGACCTGAAGGTCGCGGACTGATAGGACCGGCTCCGGCACGCTGTTGCTCATGCCGCAGCCTCCCGTCGCGCTCGACTACGCAGGCTTTCGCTCGTAGCCGTCAGTGCCCAGATCGTCACCACGATCCAGACCGTCGGTACCAGCACCAGCCATGCGCTGTTGTAGAACTTCCCGTAGCCCTGAAGGAGCAGCGTTCCCCAGGAGGCATCCGGCGGCTGGATTCCCAGTCCGATGAAACTCAAAGTGGCTTCCAAGATGATGGCAGCTGCCACGTTGATCGTGGCCTGCACCATGATGGTCGGAAGCACGTTCGGCAAGATCTCGGTCGCCATCACTCGCGTGCGCCCCAAGCCGCAGGCGCGGGCGGCCACGGCATAGTCAGAGGAGAGCTCAGACATTGCCACACTGCGCACGATTCGCGCCGTCGTCGGCGCAAGGAGCACTCCAATAATGATGGTGAGCGAGAGGATGCTGGAGCCGAATGCCGCGACGAAGACCAGGGCGAAGACGATCTGGGGGATTGCCATGAAGGCATCAGCGGTCCGCATCAGGACCTCGTCCATCCACCCACGCCGTGCCGCTGCCAGCACACCCCAGGTGACCCCGATGAGGATCGAGAGCAATGCGCTGCCTGCTGCAACGATGACGGTGATACGACCACCAACCATCAGTCGGGCCAATTGGTCGCGCCCCAAGTCATCGGTGCCAAACGGGTGCTCGAAGCCCGGGCCCAGGAACGGCAGCCCGGCGCCGATCTGAGTGGCCTCGAAGTGCCAGAGGAAAGGACCCAGAAGACACGTCAGCGCAGTGACCGCCAGCACGACCATTCCGATGTTCACGCGTCGCGCTGGCGTCGCCTCGCGGCCTGTCTCCGCCGCAGACGTCCTAGCCATGTTGTGCCCCAACCCGGACCCTCGGGTCAATCAGCCCGTTGACGATGTCGACGATGAAGGTCGTGGCCACGAACATGAACACGATGAGGATGACGACGCTCTGCAGGACCGCGTAGTCACGCTTGAGAGCTGCCTCGAGCGCGAGTGATCCAATACCGGGCAGGCCGAAGACATATTCCACAACGACGGTTCCAGCCAGGGTGTAGCCGACTATCAGACCCAGCATGGTCAGAGTCGGCACTAGCGAAGTACGGAGGATGTGCTGCAGGAGGACTCGCGCACGTACGGCTCCCTTGCCGACCGCCGTTCGAACGTACGCTTCGGACTCGGCCTCCGACATAGATTCCCGCATGTGCCGAATCAGCAGGGGGCTCGCCACAAAGGCGAGGCTCGCCACCGGGAGGATCATGAGTTTGAGATTCTCGCTCGGATCCTCAATGAAGGGAACGTATCCCCGCGACGGCAACCACCCGAGCGTGCTTGCGAAGACGAGGATAAGAATCAATGACACCACGAACAATGGCACCGAGATTCCCAGCGAAGTCAGGAATCCGATCGCTTTGTCAGCTGTGGACCGACCGCGGAACACTGCTGCCAGCGCTAGCGGCACCGAGACCAGGACGACGGCCAGCATTGCCAGGAAAGTCAGTTCCAGGGTCACCGGCAGTCGTTCCGCGATGATCTGGGCTACGGGGATCTGGCTGGCGTAGGAGGATCCCAGGTCTCCTTTGAGCACACCTCCCACCCAAGACAGATACTGGGTGATGATCGAATCGTCGAGTCCCGCCTCAGCCCTGAGGCGGGCGATCACGTCGGGGTCGACCCCGGTGCTCGCCCCTAGTCGGGCGAGCACCGGGTCGCTGGGCAGGACCCGCAGGACGAGGAAGACCAGGATGGAACTGGCCACGATGATCATCGCGCTCCACGCTAGGCGCGTCACGATGAATCGGCCCAATGGTCCTCCTCGCCTGTCGGTAGTCTTAACGCTAGGACGTCGCCACGCCTGCGTTCTCCAGGTGGATCTGACCGCCGCCCTCCATCCAGACTCCCCGAAGGTTCATCGACGCGCCGGCCACCTGAGCGACCTGGAGCGGCGTGATCAGCGGGACATCGGCGTTCTCAAGCGTCTGGGCCTGTGCCCACACTGCGTTGCGCGCTACCGGATCGATGGTTCCGATTGCCTCCTTGTAGAGGTCATCGAACTCGGCGTTGTTCCAGTTGCACTCGCAACGGCCCGACAACAGGAAGTTCATCGAGAAGGCTGGCTCCGGCGGCACCGACTGGAAGTTGGGGACCACCAAGCCGGGGAAGGACTTGCCTGCCGGGTAGAACTCGTCCACCCAGACGCCGATCTCGTTGTTCTCGATCTTCAGGTCGATGCCGATCTCCTTCAGCGAGGCCTGAAGGATCTCGCCGGAGGCCTGCCACTCCGGGTATGCGCCGGCAATGCCCCACCAGGTAAGGGTGGAGCCTTCCGTGATGCCTGCCTCTGCAAACAACTCCTTGGCCTTGTCAAGGTCATAGGGGTACTGCGACAGATCAGATGCATGTGCCGGATTGTCATCGGCCAGAATGTTGTTTGTCGTCGACACGACACCCTGCCCGTAGTAGGCAGCCTGGAGGATCGCCTCACGGTTGGTCGCGTAGGCAAGGGCCTGTCGGGCCAGCGGGTTGTCGAACGGAGGGCTCGTCACATCCATCTCCCAGGTCACTGCCTGGCTCGGCACGCTCGGGCGGATGACCTGAAGGTCTTCCTGATCTTCAAGTCCTGGAGCGTCCGCCAGGGGCGTTCCCCAAAGAATGTCGATGTCGCCGTTCCGCAACGAGGTGACCGCCGAGGTTGCGTCGGCCGCTTTGACGAAGTTCATTCCTGCCACATTCGCAGCAGTGCCCCAGTAGGCATCATTGCGAACGATTTCCAGCGTGTTGTCTGGGGAGAAAGACGCGACCGTGAAGGGACCGGACGTCACAGGCGCCGTGTTGATCGCGTCAAGGGCGCTCACCTTGATGATCTTGACCCAGGTGATGGCCTCGGGAAGCAGAGCGTTTGGCTCGCTCATCGTGAAGACGACCGTTGCATCGTCGGGTGCCGCGACGCTCGCGATCGAGGCAAGCTTGTTGGCCTCTTGCGTAACGGTCTCGGGGTCGAGGTAGTACTCGAAGGACTGCTTGACCTCGTCGGCAGTGATCGGCGACCCGTCGGAGAAGGTCGCTCCGGGGACAAGGTTGAACGTCCACTCCGTGCCATCGGCGTTCGAAGTCCAAGAGTCGGCCAAGAGCGGTCCCGTCGTCCCGTCCTCGAGAGTCTGAGTCAGGGAGGTCCACAAGAGCGGGAACAAGGTCTCCTCGTATGCAAACGTGCGAATTGCTGGATTCAATTGGGGGAACGCCTGGGCTGCCCCAACGGTTACCGTGGCGTTGGGATCCAAAGCCGACGCCTCCGCCGAGGCCGCCTCACTCTCCGCGGATTCGGCGACTGACGCCGGTGCGGAGGTCTCCGCCGTGCCGGACGTGGAGCTGCAGCCGCTTAGGGCAATTGCGCCAATCGCTACAGCCCCGATCGCGGTTCGCTTCCACCTGCTTCCTCGTACAAGCATCGTGCTCTCCGATCTGTTTGGGATCACCGAACGCCGTTCGGCATTATGCGAACACTAGGACCGGCCTCATGACCTGTCAAGGGCCCGAGCTAGGCCCGCCTGTTCACCATTTCGCCGATTTGCCGGGCTGCTGCCCGGACCTGGCGACCAACGCTGCGAGGCTGTCGTAGTGCTGAATCTGCTTTTAGCCCGGTCACGCTGACCGCACCGAGTACCGCGCCGTGAAGGCCGACGACGGGCGACGAGATGCACATGATTCCCTCGGCATCCTCCTCATCGTCGATGGCGAAGCCGTCCGCCCGCGCGCGGTTCAGGTTTGCCACGAGGTGATCCGGATCCGTGATGGTCCGCTCGGTGCGGGCTGGCATGCCCAAGCGTTTCAGGATTGAGCGCACCTCCGACTCTGACAATGTGGAAAGGAGCGCCTTTCCAACACCGGTGCAATGTGGCCATTCACGCTGCCCCATCCGCAGATCTAGCCTGATAGCCGTCCTGGAATCCACGCGCGCAACGACAACCGCCCAGTCGTCATCTAGGACCGCTATTCGCGATGTCAAACCGGTCTCATCCGTTAGTGCGCGCAGGACTGGCTGGCCAATATCCGCGATCGACGTCTGCGCGGATGCTTGCTGTCCTAGGCGTACCAGCGCGAGCCCGAGTCGGTAACGTCTGGTCGATCCCTCACCCTTGTCTGACACCAGCCCGTGACTTCGGAGCGTGTGAAGTGTCGCGAAGGCAGTGCTCTTGGAGAGTCCCACGAGTTTGGCGACCTCCGTCACCGTTAGGCCGTCGTCCTGCGAGTCCTCCAATGCCTCCAGTATCGCGATTGCTCGCACCACGCTCTTGACTTCATACCGGCTGTCGATCTCGGTCACCCGTAGTCCCGTTCTATTGGTTCGATACCGAAGTGCGTTCGGCTGCACCGAATCTTAGGGCACGCACTCGATGGTGTCTACTGCCTGTAGTGAGGTCACTTCTGGCATGGCAGCTTTCCCGCTGTCAGCGGAGTTCAGCGTGCGGAGCGACGTGGTCAGCGCCACTCAAGACAGCACCGCAGCAAGGCGCACCTGGCACTCGCCGCCTAGGATGACGACATCCGAACCACCGAAACCGAGCGGCACCAATGAGGGGAGTCAAGCATGTCCTCGCCGTTCATGATCGGTCGTCGGCTTGTCGGACCCGATCAACCGACCTATTTCATCGCGGACATCGCGGCGAACCACGACGGCAGTCTTGACCGGGCGCTGGGGCTGATAACCCTCGCTAGGGAGGCCGGGGCGGAGTGCGCCAAGTTCCAGCACTTCCGGGCGCCGCACATCGTCTCGGACTACGGCTTCCGCGCCCTTGGCGGCCAGCAGTCGCATCAGGCGACGTGGGAGAAGTCCGTTTACCAGTCGTACTCTGACGCCAGCCTGCCGTGGGAGTGGACGCAGCCGCTGGCGGAGCACGCTCGCACGATCGGCATCGAGTTCATGTCCGCCCCCTACGACCTCGAGGCCGTGGCCCACCTCGATCCTTGGGTCAACGCCTTCAAGGTCGGGTCCGGCGACGTGAACTGGCTCGAAGAACTGCAGGTGATCGCCGACCTCGGCAAGCCCGTACTGCTGGCCACCGGGGCCGCATCCCTCGACGACGTCCAGCGCGCGATGGACGTCCTCCTGACCTCCGGCGTCGACATCGTCCTGATGCAGTGCAACACCAACTACACGGGCTCCATCGCGAACGTGCACCACATCAACCTGCGGGTGCTCAACCAGTACGCCGAGCTCTACCCGAACATCACACTGGGGCTGTCGGACCACACTCCCGGCAACGTCACCGTGCTCGGCGCCGTCGCCCTCGGCGCCCGCGTCGTCGAGAAGCACTTCACCGACGACACCGCCCGCACCGGCCCCGACCACGGCTTCTCGATGGACCCAGTCACCTGGCGGGCGATGGTCGACGACACGCGCCTCCTCGAGGCGGCCTTGGGCACAGGCATCAAGAGCGTGGAGGACAACGAGCAGGAGACCGTCGTGCTCCAGCGTCGCTGCGTCCGGGCCGCACGCGACCTGCCCGCCGGGACGGTGCTCACCCGCGACGATCTTGAAGTACTGCGCCCGGCGCCGCGCGAAGCCGTTCCCGCCCACGAGGTCGACCTCGTCGTCGGTCGGGTGCTGACGCGTCACCTCACGGACGGCCAGGATGTTCGTAATGAGTGGCTTGCCTAGAACAGACAAGCGCGTCGCCGTGCCCCGAGCACCAGAAGCAGCACCAATCGGGGGGACCCAACAAGGGACTTGAGCAATGTAAGGGCGGCCCGGAGGGCGTGGGTGCAGGCGTGGATCCACATGCCAAGACGCCCGAACGCTAACGCACGCGCGACGTGTGCGGGGGTCAAGCGCCGCGTCGCCAGACCTCATGGCGGCAGACGATAACCCCAGCCGGTCCGGGCTCAATTCCCTAGGGAAAATCCTGCCGCAGAGTAGTGGGCGAAAGCATGGGCGAGGATGCAATCAGTCGGTCAATTCCGCCACCCGCGAGGGGCAGGAGCGACTGAGAATCATTGCCCTGCAATGAATCTCGCCATCGAGCCGCATCGGGGGATGTGAACCCCGGTCCTGAGCACTATCAGTGCGTGTGACTTCACCCCTCGTAGTGTTCTATCTCCATCAGTTCGGTGGTGTGACACAGTGGCGGCTTTGCGCACCAACTCGGCGTGCGGGCCAGATCAAGATCGGGACAACAATTCGGTCCGAGCGCACAGTCGAGGGGAATTGTCTCCTCGAGATCGAGTCGTCAGTTCCTACACAGTTCGGGGGGGCAGGCGGCGCTAGGCACAGTCTATTTCCGCGATCGATCAAGGCCGGCGACTTCGCGCCTGGTCCACACGGGTTGCCTTGCCAGACGCGAGCATGGACCACGCGATCGACATCGTCGTCGGGCACGGGCCGAACCTACGGGCTGCGCGTCCGCAGAATCATCGCCAAATCGACATCTTTAGTCTTCGCCGCCCGGGCCACAGGGATGCCACTAACGAATGTGCTGTCCGAGCGATCGTTGGTAGGCCGGCGCGTCTGCTCCGAGCAGGCGGTCCCGATACGTCGCCCACTGCCGGCGGCGCCGATCGACCCAGCGCAGCGACAGGATGGTTCCCGTTACCCACGGGGCCCGTCGATGGGCGCTCGGCTGCTTGGACACCGGCACGAGCGACGAGGTCCGACCTCGATGCTTTCGCGACGGGGGAGACGCGAAAGTCGCTAGATCGGACCTCTCATTGAGGTTACCAAGCCGTCGACGTCAGTCACTCCGCCGCTGCTCAATAGTGGCGCGCGTCCGGAACCACTCGAGCTGGGACTGTTCGAAGTGCGACTGCTGCGCGTGCGGCTTTGCGCGTGAACCACGACCTCACCCTGGCCGAGCGCATCGACGCACTCTGGACGGCCTGGTCCTGTGCCTACCCCGACGAGACCCGCCACATCTTCGACTGACCACGGCACGACGCGTCCGAAGCACGGCGGTAGGGGCTCTGCGCCCCAAGTGTCCGACTTGCGAATCGTCGACCCGAGGACCAGCGGTCGACTCACGGCCCGCGTCTTCGCCCTATCCTCGCCCTTTCGCTTCTCGCGCCCTTTTCACCGCCCCTCGAGGAAAGGGCGAAAGAAAGGCCTCTCAAGAAAAGAAAGGGCGAAAGAAAGGGCGAAAACGCAATTGGGGCGGTCTTTGCGAAACTCGAAGAATCCCAATAGTTGTTTACTACCAACACCATTTCCGTGGAGCCGCCTCGGGGATTTGAACCCCGGACCTACGCATTACGAGTGCGTTGCTCTACCACTGAGCTAAGGCGGCCTGCCTCCACGTGGTTCCAACCGGCCTTCGTGGAGAGCCTGCACACTC
>Ga0181560_10001372_pt1 | contig 22650 bp, 20 predicted proteins | sample 011ome_20_FD_133751 | JGI IMG/M metagenome (GOLD analysis project Ga0181560, IMG submission 133751) | Coastal salt marsh microbial communities from the Groves Creek Marsh, Skidaway Island, Georgia - 011509CT metaG (megahit assembly) | ecosystem: Environmental > Aquatic > Marine > Intertidal...
AGGCCAAACATATCCGCCACCGTGCTTTGCACGTCAAACACCAAGCGATCTTCGCGCCGGCGCGCAGCCATGTGCACCCTGGCTCTGACCAAGTTAAGCAAAGCCTCGTTGGCCTTGATTTGCTTGAGCTCGAACGCGGTGATGATGCCGTTTTGATAGAGCGAACGCCAAGAGCTTCCGAGCCGTGCGCCTCTTGCTACCCACAGCAGCACGTGCAGGTCTCTGAGGCCGCCGGGCGACTCTTTGCAGTTGGGCTCTAAGGCGTAGGGCGAGTTATCGAACTTTTGGTGCCGCTGACGCATCTCTTGGGTTTTGCGCTGCAAGAACGCCCGCGAATCCAAAGCCTCGTACACAGATGCGTGTAAAGCGCGCAGCGCGGCTTGGGTGCCACAAATTGACCGCGACTCGAGCAATGCGGTTTGCACCGTGATGTCGCTGGCAGCCTCGGCTGAGCAATCGCTCAGGGTGCGCACAGACGAGCCGATCTCAAGCCCTAAGTCCCAGCACGCGGTGATGAAAGCCTCGACTTTGGGTTGGCCTTGCGCGCGCAGTTGCTCGTCTTCGGGTTGCAGCACCAAAACGTCAATGTCCGAGTACGGAAACAACTCGCCACGCCCAAAGCCGCCCACCGCGATGAGCGCGTGGTCTGGGGGTACGCCAATGTGTTTCCACAGTGCGCGAAGCGTTTCGTCTGTGAGCTCGGCGTGGGCCTTGAGCAAAGCCCCAATGCTGCGAGGCTTGAACTGTGGCTGCAGCAAGGGCTCTAGCAAGCGGGCCTTGGCCTGCGCATGCTGTTGCTTGAGGGCCAAAAGGGTTGCTTGCATAACGGTCGCTTCAGGCGCTGGGCTTCACAAAGTCGGGTGCGGCCGGCGTGCCTTCTGAGACGGTTAATACCTCGTAGCCCGTTTCGGTGACCGCGATGGTGTGTTCCCACTGCGCGGACAAAGAGCGGTCGCGCGTCACGATGGTCCAGCCGTCGCCGGCCTCTTTGATGTCTTTTTTACCTGCGTTGATCATGGGCTCAATGGTGAAGACCATGCCGGGCACCAAGGCCACACCGGTGCCGGGGCGGCCGTAGTGCAAGACTTGTGGGTCCTCGTGAAAGCCGCGGCCAATACCGTGGCCGCAAAATTCACGCACCACTGAGTAGCCGCTGGCTTCTGCAAAGCGCTGAATGGCGTGGCCGATGTCACCCAAGTGGATGCCCGGCTTGACCATGGCGATGCCCTTCCACATGGCCTCGTACGTGATTTGGCACAGCCGCTTGGCTGCAATTGAGCCTTCGCCCACGATGAACATTCGGCTGCTGTCACCATGCCAGCCGTCTTTGATGACGGTGACGTCAATGTTGACGATGTCGCCTTTTTTCAGAACTTTGTCGCTGGGAATGCCGTGACAAACCTGCTGGTTGATCGAGGTGCAAATCGACTTGGGGTACGGGTCATGCCCACTGGGCGCGTAGTTGAGCGGTGAGGGTATGGCGTTTTGTACGTTGACGATGTAGTCGTGGCAGAGGCGATCTAGCTCGTCGGTCGTGACCCCGGCCACAACAAACGGTGTGATGTAGTCCAGCACCTCGGCAGTGAGGCGCCCAGCGATGCGCATGGCCGCGATATCGGAGGCAGATTTATAGGTGATGTTCATGGGCCCGATTATCCCACCCTAGATCAACACCTTTTGCGGTTTAGGCAAATTCACGGTGGGTCTGGGGTGTATGGGGTGTCTGCGAGGCATGTCAGCGCGTGGGCTTGTATGCAATGGCCACCCTAGCCCCCGCTAAAATTGCGTGTGCACCCCAAACAGGGTGCGTTATGTCACCGATTTAACCCACCAAGGCCACCCACTGTGACCCCAAACCTGTGTTTTTTTGACGGCGGCAACGCTCTTTCTGGATTCAAACAAGCCCGATTGCTGCCGCTGGTGCAAGCGGTGGATCCGCAAATCAAGGCCATCGGCGCGCGCTACGTCTACTTGGCCGATGTGGTGCCCGAGCACGAGGCCAACTTGGCGCGGCTCTTGACAACGGGTGAGGGCTATGCCGGCCCACAAGGCGGTGACGCGCTTTGGGTGGTGCCACGTCTGGGCACCATTTCGCCATGGGCGTCTAAGGCGACCGACATTGCCCACAACTGCGGCATTCAGCTGACTCGGGTTGAGCGGCTTGTGGAGTGGCGCTTTGAGCGCAAAAGGCCATCCCCCTGGAGCGCTGAACAACTCGATGGGTTGCGTCAGTTGTTGCACGACCGCATGACCGAGTCTGTGCTGCTCGCGCGCGATCAGGCCGCAGCCTTGTTTCAATCGATGCGGGCTGAGCCGCTCGAGCACGTACCCGTGCTGGCACAAGGGCGCCATGCGTTAGAAGATGCCAATGTGCGCTTTGGCTTGGCGTTGGCTGCCGACGAAATCGACTACCTGCAAGACGCATTTGTGAAGCTGCAGCGCGACCCCACCGATGTCGAGTTGATGATGTTTGCACAGGCCAACAGTGAGCATTGCAGGCACAAAATCTTCAACGCGGACTTTGTGATCGATGGCCAGGCGCAGGCGGACTCTCTGTTTGGCATGATTCGCCACAGCCACCGGACACACCCAGAGCACACGGTGGTGGCCTACTCAGACAACGCCGCCATCATGCAGGGCCACCGCGTTCAGCGCTTCAGTGCGAGCGGCGCGGCCAGCGCTCAAACGTATCGACGCCAAGACGTGCTGCAACACGTGTTGATGAAAGTCGAAACCCACAACCACCCCACGGCGATCAGCCCGTTTTCAGGCGCAGCCACGGGCGCAGGCGGCGAAATCCGCGATGAGGGCGCCACGGGGCGCGGCTCTAAGCCCAAGGCCGGATTGACGGGTTTCACGGTTTCTCGCTTGGACATGGATGCCGCGACCAACGCAGACTCAAGCCGCAAGCCAGGCCACATGGCCAGCGCATTGGACATCATGCTCGACGGCCCATTGGGCGGCGCGGCATTCAACAACGAGTTTGGGCGGCCCAACTTGCTCGGGTATTTCCGCGAGTACGAGCAAACGGTTCGCTCAGACGTCGATGAGGTAAAGCGCGGCTATCACAAGCCCATCATGATCGCTGGCGGCTTGGGCACCATCGACGACAAATTGACCCACAAAGTGCCTTTTGCGCCCGGTACCTTGCTCATTCAATTGGGCGGACCGGGCATGCGCATCGGCATGGGTGGCGGTGCGGCGAGCTCGCTGGCCAGCGGCACCAACGCGGCGGATTTAGATTTTGACTCGGTACAGCGCGGCAACCCCGAGATCCAGCGCCGCGCGCAAGAGGTCATCGACCACTGTGCGGCCTTGGGCGAGGCCAGCCCGATTTTGGCCATCCATGACGTGGGCGCTGGCGGACTGTCCAATGCCTTCCCAGAGTTGGCCAACGATGCCGGCGTGGGCGCACGCTTTGACTTGCGCGCCATCCCGCTAGAAGAATCTGGTTTGGCGCCCAAAGAGATTTGGTCCAACGAAAGCCAAGAGCGCTACGTGCTGGCGATTGCGCCCGAGTCGCTGGCGCAATTTGAGGCCTATTGCGCGCGCGAGCGCTGCCCCTTTGCTGTGGTGGGTGTCGCCACCCACGAGCGCGAGCTCAAGGTTGAAGACGCCACCGCAGGGCCCAGCGACCAGCCTGTCGATATGCCCATGGACGTGCTGCTGGGCAAGCCGCCCAAAATGCAGCGCGACGTCGGTCGCGTGCAGCGCCAGTTCAAGGCCATCGCGCTGGACGGTGTTGAGATCGAGGCCGCCACCATTGCCGTGTTGGGTCACCCCACCGTCGCGTCTAAGCGGTTCTTGATCACCATTGGCGACCGAACGGTTGGTGGCTTGACGCACCGCGACCAAATGGTTGGCCCCTGGCAAGTTCCGGTGGCCGATTGTGCTGTGACATTGGCCGACCATTCAGGTATGGCCGGTGAGGCCATGAGCATGGGCGAGCGCACACCGCTGGCCGCCATGAATGCACCAGCATCTGGGCGCATGGCCGTGGCCGAGGCATTGACCAACCTGCTGGCGGCCCCCATCGAACTCGGCCGCGTCAAGCTGTCCGCCAACTGGATGGCGGCTTGTGGCGAGCCCGGCGAAGACGCGGACCTGTATGAGACGGTCAAAGCGGTGGGCCAAGAGCTGTGTCCCGCCTTGGGTATCTCTATCCCCGTGGGCAAAGACAGCCTGTCGATGCGCACGCAGTGGTCAGATGCCAATGGCATCGAGCACAAAGTGGTTTCGCCCGTGAGTTTGATCGTGACTGCCTTTGTTGCGCTTGACGACGTGCGTGGCACCCTAACACCCACCTTGAGTCGCGATGAAACCGACACCAGCCTGATCTTGGTCGACCTGGGCCGTGGGCGTCAGCGCATGGGCGCCAGTGTTTTGGCACAAGTTTTGGATCAAACAGACACAGCAACCCCAGATTTGGACGATCCCCAAGATCTGGTGCGGCTGGTGGGCGCCATCAATGCATTGCGTGCCCAAGGGCAACTGCTGGCGTACCACGATAAAAGCGACGGCGGCTTGATGGCCTGCGTTGCCGAAATGGCTTTTGCAGGCAGGGTTGGCGTGGCACTCAACGTCGATATGTTGATCACCGAGGGCGACGGCATCAGCGACAGCCGCATGGACTATGGCGACGCAAAAAACTGGGCTTCGCAGGTGGGAGCCAGACGCGCCGAGCAAACCGTCAAGGCGCTGTTCAATGAAGAGCTTGGCGTGGTCATACAGGTGCGACGCGCCGACCGAGACGCCACACTGCGCACCCTGCGCGAGCATGGCTTGGGGGCATGTTCACACGTGATCGGTGCCACCCGCACCGACGCGTCAAGCATCGAAATGGGCAAAGGCGAACTGCAGGTTTGGCGCGACACCCAATGCCAATTCAGGGCCAAAGTAGAGGACCTCTACCAAGTTTGGGACAGCGTGAGCTGGAAGATGGCCCAACGGCGCGACAACCCCGAATGTGCCGACAGCGAGCACGCCATGGCCGGTGCTTGGCAAGATCCAGGCCTTCATGTTCACTTGAACTTTGACCCTGCAGAGGCCCAAGCGCCAGCGTTTGTCGGGCAGGCTAAACCTCGGGTAGCCATTTTGCGCGAGCAAGGCGTCAACTCGCACGTCGAAATGGCCTACGCATTTGATGCCGCTGGCTTTGAGGCAGTAGACGTGCACATGAGCGATTTGCAAGCCCAAAACGTCAGCCTCAAGGACAGCATTGGCGTCGTTGCCTGCGGAGGCTTTAGTTATGGCGACACGCTGGGTGCAGGCGTCGGTTGGGCTCGATCTATCACCTTCAATGCGCAGCTGCGCGACGAGTTTGCGGCGTTCTTTGCGCGCTCAGACACGTTTGGCTTAGGTGTGTGCAATGGCTGCCAAATGTTTGCCGAGTTGGCAGACATCATCCCTGGCGCGCAGGCTTGGCCTCGGTTTACCACCAACGCCAGCCAGCGCTTTGAAGCCCGCTTGTCATTGGTCGAAGTGCTCGATAGCCCCAGCATCTTTTTGCAAGGCATGGCGGGTAGTCGCTTGCCCATTGCGGTGGCGCATGGCGAGGGCAGGGCGGACTTTGCGCAGCGCGGCGCTGCTGATCAGGTGCTGGCCAGCATGCGCTTTGTCGATCACCACGGCGCGGCCACGCAAGCCTACCCCTTCAACCCCAATGGCAGTCCCGGTGGTCTGACCGCGGTCACCACGCCCGATGGACGTTTCACCGCCATGATGCCCCACCCAGAGCGCGTGTTTCGCAACGCACAAATGAGTTGGACCTCGCTGGGTGTGGACGGCTTTAGCCCTTGGATGAAGCTCTGGCACAACGCCCGCGCATGGGTTACTTAAGGCTTTGATACCGAGCTCGGCGCCCCACTCAATGGGGCGTTGACCTGGCCGGTGTGCTCGGTGTGCTCAAAGGCATGGCCACATTGCGGCTTTTGCCACGCCGTTGTGGACACACAAACCGGCAGGCTTGATTTAGCATAGCGGCATGACGACCTCTACTCACCCCGTATTCTTGTTGGTCCATGGCTCTTGGCATGGTGCTTGGTGTTGGCGCCGCGTGCAGGTGGCCCTGGCGCACAGTGGCTTCACCAGCCACGCGGTCACCCTGACTGGCGTGGGCGAGCGCCGGCACTTGCTCAGTGCGCAGATCGACATGAACACCCACGTGCAAGACGTGCTGGGCCTCATTGATGCGGAAGAGCTTGATCGGCTGGTCTTGGTCGGTCACAGCTACGGCGGCTTGGTGATGACTGCGGTGATTGGCGCCCTGCAACGCCAAGGCCGTGCGCACATCGTCGAGCAATTGGTTTACCTAGACGCCCATACGCCGCGCAACGGCGAGAGTTGGTACGACTTAATGGAGCCCGCCATGGCCGACCAGCGCGTCGAACACGGCATGACGGTCGGGGGTGGTGTCTTTTTGCCACCACCAGACGCCAGTGTCTTTGGCCTAGAGGGCGCCGACCGCGACTGGGTCAACCGCCGCCAAACGCCGCAGCCCTTTGGGGTGTTCAGATCCCCCGTGCGCTACGACGAAACCGCTTGGCACGCCATGCCGCGCACCTTCATCGACTGCGTCAATCCGCGGCTCAGTCTGCTCGACGTCAGCCGTGAGCGCGTCAAGGCTGACCCCAGCTGGGCCTACCACGCCATGGAAATCGGCCACGACCCCATGGTCAACGCGCCCGACGAACTCACCCGCTTGCTGATTGGGGCCGCCACCTCGTGACAGCGCCTGTGACTCAGGCGCAGCGCACCCCTTGGGTCGACCAGTTGCGAGGCCTCGCCGTGGTGTGGATGGTGGGCTACCACCTCTGCTTTGACTTGGACTGGCTGGGCTTCACTGACTTTGACATGTTGGGCGACGCCTGGTGGACCACCCAGCGCGCCGCCATCGTGGGCTTGTTTGTGTGGACTGCTGGCGTGTCGCAGTTATTGGCCGTGAGAGGACAACAAAGCCGTGCGGGCTTTTGGCGGCGGTGGTTGCAGATTGCAGGCTGCGCCGCGTTGGTCAGCATCGCCAGTGCGGCGATATTTCCGCAATCGTGGATTTATTTTGGGGTGCTGCATGGCGTTGCCGCCATGACGCTTTTGAGCCGTTGGGTGTTGATTCAGCGGCCACGGTGGTGGCTGATCGCAGGCATTGGCGGCGTCATATGGGGCTCGGCTTGGTGGGTGCCCGCAGCCCTATCGGCATGGGGCGGCGAATCGGTGCAAGCACTGCTCAACACCCCGTGGTTCAACTGGTTGGGTTGGGTCAGCGCCAAGCCCGTGACCGAAGACTACGTGCCACTCGCGCCATGGCTAGGGGTCATGTGCGCGGGGCTGGCCTTTGGCCTGTGGCGCTGGGGCACGGCGCTGGCCGCTCGGCCCGCAGCAGACGTGGGCAACAAGCCCGCCGCAAAGCAGCCTTCAGACCAACCTGCGGGCCAAATCGCTCAAATGCCATCGCCGCTGCCCACCGTCGCAGAAACAAAGCAGGGGGGTACGGGGGCCAAAGGCTCAGCCACGCTGGCTTGGGTCGGCCGCCACAGCCTGTCGATCTACATGCTGCACCAACCCCTGCTGCTGCTCGGTTTGGGCTTGCTGGGTGGATGGTCACGGTTTTGATGGCGTGTGCGAGAGGGCGCAACGCCAAGACCATAGGCACCCTCGACGAAGCTGTCCGGCGCCACGACTGAGACGCAGACGGTTGCCAGTTCGCGGCTTGTCACAGCGCCATTCGGGTATCATCGCGCGCTGCGGTTGAGCGAGTGATTCGCGCCGCTTAGGCTCGCTGGTGGGTTTGACCTAGGCCCTCACGAGCATTCACCATTTACCGTTTTCACCTCAACAACATGAACCGTCAACTCATCAGCTCTGGCTCACCTTTTGAAGCCCAAATCGGATACTCGCGCGCGGTCGCACAAGGGCCTTTTGTTTTTGTCTCGGGTACAACGGGTTTCAACTACGAGACCATGACCATCGAGGACGATGTTGCCGCTCAAGCCGAGCAGTGCCTCAAGAACATCGACCACGCGTTGCGGCAGGCGGGCTCTAGCCTTGCAGACGCTGTCAGGGTGACATACGTGCTGCCAAACGGCGATGATTTTGAAGCGTGCTGGCCGGTCTTGCAAAAGTACTTTGGCGATGTTCGACCTGCCGCTATGGTGTTGTCAGCCCAGTTGCTCGATCCGCGCATGAAGATCGAAATCGAGGTGACGGCCATGAAGCAGTCGACCTAAGCGCGGTGCAACCCGTACGGACTGTGTCTCAGCAGCGGAGTTGATGACAGGGTCCATTGGGTCACTGAGCTCGCTGAAAGCCAAAGCCCAGGCGGAAAAAATCACCGATGTGGTGAAAAAAAAGCACCCAAAGGGCGCTTTTTTTGTGGCCTTTTGGCGGCTTATTCGACGCGGGCGGCTTCGCGCAGTTTGCCTTGTAGGGCGGCAAATTGGCGCTCGCGCAGGCTTTTGACGATTTGCTCGCGCACGTCGGCAAAGGGTGGCAGCGCACTTTGACGGGTGTCGAGCAGGCGGATGATGTGCCAGCCAAATTGGCTCTTCACGGGCTCTTTTGTGGTGGCGCCTTTTTCGAGGCTGATCATGGCCTGGGTGAACTCTGGCACAAAGGCGTCAACTCCTGCCCAGCCCAACCCGCCGCCGTTGGCGCCAGAGCCTGGGTCTTGTGAGTGCTCTTCGGCGAGCTTGGCGAAGTCGGCGCCGGCCTCTAGTTCAGCAATGAGCTTTTTGGCCTTTGCTTCATCAGCGACCAAGATGTGAGCCGTTTGATACTCTTTTTGGTTCATCTCAGCCGTGATGCGGTCGTATTCGGCCTTGGCTTGTTCGTCACCAATGGGGTTTTTGGCTTGCTCGTCAAGAATCAGTGCGCGGATCAGCACGGTAGAGCGAGCGAGCTCGAGTTGCTGTTGAAAGTCGGCGGTGGTGTGCAGACCGCGTGCGACGGCTTCTTGCGCAAAGATTTCGCGGTTGATGAGCTCTTCGCGAATCTGCTTTTTGACTTGCTCAGTGATGGGCTGACCGCTGGCTGTGATTTGGCTTTCCATGGCCGCGACACGACTGGACGGGATGGCTTTGCCGTTCACGATGGCTAGGTTTTGGGCGGACGCTGCAGAGGCGATAGCGAAGCTAAGAATGGCTAATTTGTGTTTCATGGTTGAGTGTGGTTGAGGTGTTCAAACTAACAGGGGAGGGCAACACAGGCGCTTGGTCAGCGCAATCGCGTGCCGCGGCTATCAGGGTTTAGTTATGGTTGTTCAGCAGAGGTTTGCAGTGCCAAAGCGTGGAGCCCGGCTGCAAAAAAATCGTCAAGGGCATCATACAGAAGGCGGTGCTGCTTGACCTTGGTGAGGCCGTTGAACGCTTGACAGCTGATGCGCACCCGAAAGTGCGTGCCTTCACCTGTTTCGTTGGCGCCGACGTGGCCTGCGTGTGCCGCGCTTTCGTCGATGACTTCTAGGGTCGATGGTGTGAATCGCTCGCGCAGGCGGCGCTCGATTTGCTCAGCGTTGCATTCAATGGTCATTGGGGTTCTCGCCTTGGCCTTTCATGTGGCGAGCGATATAGAGGGCTTGGCCCAATATAAACACTACCGGAAAAATGTAGCCCCAGATTTTAAAGTCTACCCAGGCGTCGGTTGTGAAGAAGTAGGCCACGTAGGCGTTGATCAAGCCCATAAACGCGAAATACCCCACCCATGCCCACGTGAGGTTTGCCCATACGGGCGCAGGCAGCGTCAGTTGAGTCCCTAGCAGGCGCTGCAGCGGGTTGACTGAGCCCAACCAGACGGCGCCGGCCAAAGCCAGTGCCATGCCCACGTAGAGCACGGTGGGTTTCCATTTGATGAAGGTTTCGTTTTGTAGCACCAAGGTGAGCGCACCAAAAGCCAATATCAGTGCCAAGGTGACCCGGTGCATGGTCGATAGCTTGCCGTCGATGCGGTAGATCAGCGCCATTTGGATCACGGTAGCAACCATCAGTGCCGCGGTGGCGGCGTATATGTCTACGCCTTTGTAGACCGCCACAAAAATGGCAATGGGGAAAAAATCGAGCAGTACGCGCATGGATAAGAGGTCAAAGCAGCAGGGTCAAGCGAGAGCCCCGCTGGGGTTAATGGCCAAAGGGCGCGTTGCCGTCGCCCCCGGAGTGATTCAGTCGGCTGTGGGGTCTAACTCGATCGCCGCTGAGTTGATGCAATAGCGCAAACCAGTTGGCGCGGGGCCATCTGGAAAAACATGGCCTAAGTGTGCGTCGCATTGCTGGCACCGCGTCTCAATGCGAACCATGCCGTGGCTGTGGTCGGTGATTTCTTTGATGGCGCCGGGCACGGCTTGGGCAAAGCTGGGCCAACCGCAACCCGCGTCGAACTTGGTGTCGGACTCAAACAATTGCGCATCGCAGCAGATGCAGCGGTAGGTGCCCGCGTCCCAAACTTGTTCGTATTTGCCGGTGAAGGGGCGCTCGGTCGCGGCTTGGCGGGTCACTTGAAACGCAACGGGTTCGGCGTTTTTATCCTTCAGCAGGGCTTGCCATTCAGCGTCAGTTTTGTTCATGTGGGGTGAGGTGGTTAGAGATTTCAATGAGGTTTCGGTCTGGGTCGCGCAGGTACACCGACAGCAGGGTGTGGGTCGCCCCAGTGCGTTGCACTGGCCCTTCGATGATGACTGCGCCGTGCTCTTCGCAGTGCGCGACCACCTCGGCGATGGGCACTTGTGTCACAAAGCAAAGGTCGGCGCTGCCCGGCGTGGGGTGCTCTGCCTTGGGTTCAAATTCCCGCCCTGCGAGGTGCAAATTGATTTTTTGTTGGCCAAAGCTGAGGGCGTGGCGCCCTTCACCGAACGTGACCTGCTTCATGCCCAAGACTTGGGTGTAGAAGTCAATGCTGCGCTGCATGTCGCGCACCGTCAGCACCAAGTGGTCGAGGTGAGAAATATCCATATGCGGACTATAGCGCCCCGCGATAACCCCAGTGACTCTGAGGCCCATGGCTACAATCGGCGGCATGAATATGTGGGACCAACAATTTTCTTCTGAACAATACAAATATGGCAAAGCGCCCAACGCGTTTTTGGCCGAGCAAGCGGCTGTTTTTGCACCTGGGTCGCAGGTTTTGGTGCCGGGTGATGGCGAGGGCCGCAACGGGGTTTGGCTGGCAGAGCAGGGCCACCACGTGGTGTCTACCGATGGCTCTGCAGTTGGCCTGAGCAAGGCACAGGCGCTGGCCCAAGAGCGCGGCGTCACGATAGAGACCATGCACGTTGACTTTGCTGACTGGGCGCCCCAAGCGCAATCTGTCGATGCCGTGGTGCTGACCTACGTGCACCTCCCGCCTGGCTTGCGCCAGCAGGTGCACGCTGCAGCTGTGCAAGCCCTCAGGCCCGGTGGGTACTTGTTGTTAGAGGCGTTTGCGCCCGAGCAATTGGCTTATTCAAGTGGCGGGCCCAACAACCCCGATTGGCTTTACCCGTTGGACATGTTGCGCAGCGACTGGGGTCCAGCCATGCAAGAAGAGCTGGGCTGGTCGGGTGTGGTGGCGCTGAGTGAGGGTCCAGGCCACACGGGTGACGCCCACGTTGTGCGCTGGCTGGGCAAAAAGCAATAAGGCTCAGGTGTGTACCAGCCCGCTGTGGGGCCTGGCGCTCGGCTCGGCGTGCGCCGTGGCCGCGTTCAAGACGAACAACTGATGCTCAAAGACTGCGCCCAAGCAGGGACTTGGTAAGCCCAATTTTCGTGGCTGGGGTGCTCGTCAAAGGGCCTTGTGATGACCTCCAGCAAGCGCTGCGCGGGGCGGTGGTCGCCATTTTCGGCGGCCTCAATGGCTTCTTGGGCCATGTGATTGCGCAACACATATTTGGGGTTGGTGCGCAGCAAATCGGCGCCGATGGTCTGCGGTGTGGGGGCTGCGCGTTGCCACAATTCAAGCGCTTGCGGCCACCATTTTTCTAGCGCTGAGGCATCGCTGAACTCGGCTTGCAAGGTGGCGGGCGGCTGGCGCAATGCGTCCCACGTTGGGGCCCGAGACAGGGCTTCGCTCAGTCGGCGGTGCGTGCGCGTGTGGTCGGCCTTGCTTTGGGCCAAGGCTTGTACCCAGTCGCTGATCAGCTGGCGGGTGGCCGCATCTTCGCTGGGTAAGCCCACTTTGGCGGCCATGTCCCGGCGCCACGATTGTGCAAAGCGGGGCCCAAACGCATTCAACGCTTGCACCAGCACCGACTCGTCGTCGACGGCAGCACGCAAGGCCACAGCCAAGGCTTGCAGGTTCCAATACACGATGCTGGGCTGCCGATCAAATGCATAGCGACCGAAGGTGTCAGAGTGGTTACAGATGTGGTCAGTGATGTGCGCGTCCAACCACTGAAACGGCCCGTAGTCCAAGGTCAGACCCATGATGCTCATGTTGTCGGTGTTGAGCACACCGTGGCAAAAACCACTGCATTGCCAAGCGGCAACCAAGTCAGCGCTGCGCTCGACGGTGCGCAGCAACATGGCGCTGACGCGCTCGTCTGGTGTGGCGAGTCTGCCCAAGTCTGGCCACACCGCCTGACACACGTGGTCAATCAACGCATGCAGTTCGGTGTGCATGTCGTGGTGGGCAAAGTGTTCAAAGTGCCCAAAACGGATAAAGGTTGGTGCCGTGCGGGTCAAAACGGCGGCCGTCTCGACGCGCTCACGCCGCACCGGCAGTGGCGAGCGCACCAGTGCGAGCGCACGCGTGGTGGGTATCCCCAGCGCGTGCATGGCCTCGCTGGCCAGGTACTCGCGCAGGCTAGAGCGCAGCACCGCCCGACCATCCCCCATCCGAGAAAACGGCGTGTGCCCAGCGCCTTTGAGCTGCAGCTCAAGCCTCTGCTCACCTTGGCCCCAGTCGCCCAGCAAAAGCGCTCTGCCGTCGCCCAGTTGCCCAGACCATGCGCCAAACTGGTGGCCGCTGTACACCGTGGCGTGCGGCGGGTTGGCAGGGTCAAAGCCGTTGCCGCTGAGGTGCATCAGGGCTGCCTCAGATTGCCACCACTCAGTGGGCAGCCCCATTTCTTGCGCCAGTGCGTCGTTGCGCAGTACCCATTCGGGTTGCGGCACGGGGCTGGGGTGCACCACTTGACCAAAGGCGGGGTGGTGGTCGGAATAGGTTTGAGCCCAAAGTGGCTGGCTTGAGGAGGTGTTCGTCATGGTGACATTGTCCGCCGCTCGGGTTGGTCTTGCCGCGCAAAGGGCTATCGCCGTCAGTTGCGCTGTATTGGGCGACGGATTGCCTTTGGCCGACGGCCATGCCGCAGCGGGCAGTGGCGTGAAATTTTGTCCCTGCGGTGACAAAGGGTTCGCGGATCAAGAACCTTTTTTCGAATATTATCGAACGAGCGTTCGTTTTTATGTACAACCGTGTTTTGACTCAGCAAACGCGCATTTGGAGGTCCAATGACAGCACAATATGAAGTACGCGGCGACATCGCCGTGATCACCATGGAAAACCCACCGGTCAACGGTCTGGGCTTGTCCACTCGACAAGGCATCGTGGCCGGTTTGGCTCAAGCGCAGGCCGACGCGTCTGTCAAGGCCGTGGTCTTGACCGGGGCAGGCAAGGCCTTCTCTGGCGGCGCAGACATCAAAGAGTTCGGTAGCCCCAAGGCTTACCAAGAGCCCAACCTGTTGTCGGTGATCTCGGCGATCGAAGCGTCTCAAAAGCCGGTCATTGCAGCGATGCACAGCGTGACCATGGGCGGTGGCTTAGAGCTGGCGCTGGGTTGTCATTACCGCGTAGCCGCGCCTGGCTGCAAAGTGGCGTTGCCCGAAGTCAAGCTGGGTCTGATCCCCGGCGCTGGTGGTACGCAGCGACTGCCCCGCGTCTTGGGCGTCGAGACCGCTTTGTCCATGATCGTCAGCGGCGAAGCCATGAACAGCGAAATGCTCGCGGCCGTTCCGGGTCAAAAGTTGTTTGATCAAATGGCTGGCTCGGCCGAGTCTTTGATGGCCGATGCCATCGCGTTTGCCCAAAAAGTCGCTGATGTGCGCCCTATGCCTTTGGTTCGCAACCTGCCCAACAAGCACCCGCTTGGCGACGCGTACTTTCAGTTCGCACGCAACATGGCCAAAGGCATGGCCAAGAACCTGCCCGCACCCGCCAAATGTGTTGATGCGGTCGAGGCCGGCACCAAGATGAAATTCGATCAAGGTGTTGCCAACGAGCGCGAAATCTTCGTCAACCTGATGTTGACGCCCGAGAGCCGTTCATTGCGCCACATTTTCATGGCCGATCGTGCCACCAGCAAGATTGCAGACATCCCCAGCGACACGCCCAAGCGCGACATCAAAAAGGTCGCAGTGATTGGTGCGGGCACCATGGGTGGCGGCATTTCAATGAATTTCTTGAACGCAGGCATCCCTGTGACCATCCTCGAGATGAAGCAAGAGGCCTTGGATCGTGGTGTGGCCACCATCCGCAGCAACTACGAAGCCCGCGTCAAAAAGGGCAAGCTCAAGCAAGAGAAATACGATGCCACCATGGCGTTGTTGTCGACCACGCTTGACTACGCAGACTTGAAAGACGCCGATTTGGTGATCGAGGCCGTGTTCGAAGAGTTGGGCGTCAAAGAGGCTGTTTTCAAACAGCTGGATGCGGTGATGAAGCCCGGTGCCATCTTGGCCTCCAACACATCAACGCTCGACGTCAACAAGATTGCGGCTTTCACCAAGCGCCCAGAAGACGTCGTGGGCATGCACTTCTTTAGCCCAGCCAACGTGATGAAGCTGCTAGAGGTCGTGCGCGGCGAAAAAACTGCCAAAGATGTCATGGCCACCGTCATGGCGATCGGCAAGAAAATCAAGAAGACCACGGTGGTCTCTGGCGTTTGCGATGGCTTCATCGGCAACCGCATGATCGAGCAGTACAGCCGCCAAGCCGGCTTTATGTTGGACGAGGGCGCTAGCCCAGAGCAAATCGACCGCGCGGTCGAGAAGTTTGGTTTCGCCATGGGCCCATTCCGCATGGGCGACTTGGCGGGCAACGACATCGGTTGGGCGATTCGCAAGCGCCGTTACGTCGAGAAACCAGATATCACCTACAGCCAATCAGCCGACCGCCTGTGTGAATTGGGCCGCTATGGTCAAAAGACCAGCGCCGGTTGGTACGACTACCTGCCCGGCCAGCGCAAGCCCATCCCTAGCCCCGTGGTGACCGAGATGCTTGAAAAGCACCGCAAAGACATCGGCGTGGCCCAGCGCAAAATCAGCGACGAGGAGATCGTTCAGCGCTTGGTGTTTGCCTTGGTGAACGAAGCCGCCCATATTCTCGAAGAGGGCATTGCCAGCAAGGCCAGCGACATTGACATGGTCTACCTCACTGGCTATGGCTTCCCATTCTGGCGCGGCGGCCCCATGCGCTATGCCGACGAGGTGGGTTTGTTCAACGTGGTTCAGGCCATGCAGCGTTTTGCGAGCAACCCCGCTGACGATGCCAAGTTCTGGCAGCCCGCGCCATTGCTCGCGCGTTTGGTGGCCGAGGGCAAAAACTTCACCGGACAACTCTGAACTGCACACGATTAATCAGGCGCATGCCCAAGGGCTGCGCCGCTACGGAGAACACAAATGACATCAGCCGTTATTGTTTCGACTGCTCGCACCCCACTCGCCAAGAGTTGGAAAGGTGCATTCAACATGACCCATGGCGCAACCTTGGGCGGCCATGCCGTTAAGCACGCGATTTCGCGCGCTGGCATCGACGCCTCTGAGGTTGATGACGTCATCATGGGATGCGCCAACCCCGAAGGTGCCACGGGTATGAACATCGCGCGCCAAATTGCTTTGGCAGCGGGTTGCCCCATCACCACCTCGGGCATGACCGTGAACCGGTTTTGCTCGTCTGGTTTGCAGACCATTGCATTGGCCGCGCAGCGCGTGATCGCTGGCGAAGGCGATGTGTATGTGGCCGGTGGTGTGGAGAGCATTTCTTGTGTGCAACAAGAAATGAACCTGCACATGATCAAAGACCCCAACTTGGATGCAGCGAAGCCCGAGATTTACTGGAGCATGTTGCAAACCGCTGAACAAGTGGCCAAGCGCTATGGCATCACGCGCGATGCCATGGATGAGTACGGCGCAGCCAGCCAGCAAAAGGCGTGTGCGGCGCAAGCTGCGGGCTTGTTTGACGACGAGATTGCACCCATCACCACCGTCATGGGCGTGGCCGACCCCAAGTTGGGTTTCATCACCAAGAAGGTCACGGTGAGCAAAGACGAGGGTACCCGTGAGGGCACAACCAAAGAGGGCATCAGCGGCATTCGCTCTGCCCTGCCAGGCGGTTTGATCTCTGCAGGTAACGCCAGCCAGTTCTCAGACGGTGCAGGTGCATGCGTGGTGATGAATGAGGACGTCGCCAATGAGCGTGGGCTCAAGCCACTGGGCCGGTTTTTGGGCTTCGCCGTCGCAGGCTGTGAGCCTGATGAAATGGGCATTGGTCCCGTCTTCGCTGTGCCCAAAGTGCTCAAGCGCTTGGGTTTGAGTGTCGGCGACATCGACCTGTGGGAGTTAAACGAAGCATTTGCCGTGCAGGTCTTGTACTGCCGCGACACGCTGGGCATTCCGGCTGACCGCCTCAACGTCAACGGCGGCGCGATTGCTGTGGGACACCCCTACGGTGTGTCGGGCCAGCGCCTGGTGGGTCACGCGTTGATCGAAGGCAAGCGCCGAGGTGCCAAGCGCGTTTGCGTCACGATGTGTATCGGCGGTGGCATGGGCGCGGCTGGCGTCTTTGAAGTACTTTGATGTCGCTTGATTGGGGCCACTTGTGGCCCCAGTCTTTCTGCATGACCCAAAGGGGATGGCCGTTGGGGACTGGTGTCCCAACCCATCCCTTTTTTGTAAGCCACTTTGGCACTGGGGACGAATCACATGAGCTTACGCACCACCCTTGATTTTCTTTTGCACGACTGGCTAGGCGTCGAGCGCCTCAACGCGCGCGAGCGATTCAGTGACCACAGCCGCGAGACGTTTGACGCGGTGTTGGATACCTGCGAGCGCATTGCTCGCGAAAAGTTCGCACCCTTCAACCGGCTGGTCGATACCGAAGAGCCTCATTTCGATGGCGAAAAAGTGGTGTTGCCACAAGCCACGCACGACGCACAGCGCGCTTATGCCGAGAGCGGCATGTTGAGTGCAGCCCAAGATTACGAGTGGGGCGGCATGCAATTGCCTTATGTGGTTGAGGCCGCGGCCAATGCGTTTTTTGCGCATGCCTCAGTGAGCATTGGCTCAGGGTTGTTGACCACAGGCAATGCCAATTTGCTGATGGCCCACGGCACACCCAAACAACGCGAGGTGTTTGCGAGCCGTGAGTTCAGCGGCGAGTGGTCTGGCACCATGTGTTTGTCTGAGCCTCAAGCTGGCTCAAGCCTCTCGGACATCGTTACCCGCGCTCAGCCCGATGGTGACGACTACGAATCAGACCCCCTGGGGCCGCGCTATCGCTTGCGCGGCAACAAGATGTGGATTTCTGCGGGTGAGCACGAGCTCAGCGGCAACATTGTGCATTTGGTGTTGGCCAAAATACCGGACGAGAATGGCCAGCTGGTGCCCGGAGTCAAGGGCATCTCGCTGTTCATCGTGCCCAAGAAAATGGTGGGTGCGGACGGCGAGCTCACGGGGGAGCGCAACGACGTCGCACTTGCTGGACTCAACCACAAATGCGGTTGGCGCGGCACAACCAACACGCTGTTGAACTTTGGTGAAGGCAAGTTTCCGGTGGCGGGGCAAGCCGGGGCGATTGGCTACCGCGTCGGTGCGCCAGGCCAAGGTTTGGCTTGCATGTTCCACATGATGAACGAGGCCCGCATTGGTGTGGGTATGGCTGCCACCATGCTCGGTCTGGCGGGCTTTGATGCCAGCTTGGACTATGCGCGCCAGCGCCCACAAGGGCGCTTGCAAGGCGCGGCGGGCAAAGACCCCGCATCGCCACAAGTGCCCTTGATTCAGCACGCTGACATCAAGCGCATGTTGTTGGCCCAAAAGAGCTACGCCGAGGGCGCGTTGGCCTTGTTGTTGCGCTGTGCCGAGTGGGTGGACGAGACCCACACCGGTGACGCGCAGACCAAGGCTGAGGCCCAGTTGCTGTTAGAGGTGTTGACGCCGATTGCCAAGAGCTGGCCCTCGGAGTGGTGCCTAGAGGCCAACTCGCTGGCCATTCAAATCCACGGTGGCTACGGCTACACGCGCGACTTTCCAGTTGAGCAATATTGGCGCGATAACAGATTGAACATGATCCATGAGGGCACACATGGCATTCAAGCCATGGACTTGCTGGGTCGCAAAGTGCGCATGGCCGATGGTGCGGGTTTGCGCTTACTGGGCGAAAAAGTCATGGCTACCGTTGGTGACGCGATGATGGTGGGGGCCTTGCGCGAGCACGCCCAAGCACTCGAGGGCGCGCTGGCAGAGGTGACCATGGCCACCCGCGTGATTTGGACTTTTGAAGGCGAAATCGATGCCAACGCCGCCTTGGCCAATGCCGTGCCTTACATGCAAGCCTTCGGTCACATGGTGTTGGCGTGGACGTGGCTGGATGTGGCACTGACCGTGTCCGCAAAAGACCCCGAACTGCGCAGCCCCGCCAACCAAGGGCGAATGGCCGCTTGTGATTATTTCTTTAGGTTTGAGTTGCCCAAAATCGAGGCGTGGTTGGTCGTGGCGCGCAACCGTGACATGACGGCAGCGGCGCTGTCGGCCGATGCGTTCTGAGGAGAGAGTCAATATGTTGAAGCACATCATCATGTGGGTGTTCAAAGACGAATACGAAGGCGGCACCAAGGCCGAAAACATCGCCAAAGGCAAAGCCTTGCTCGAGGGTTGCGTCAATGTGGTCCCTGGGCAGCACCGTTTTGAGCTGTGGACAGCGGGCATGCCCGGCTGCACCGCTGACCTCATGCTGTACAGCGAGTTTGAAGATGAGGCTGCACTCAAGGCCTATCGCGAACATCCCACCCATGTGGCGCTGATGCCCTTCATGAAGGGCGCCGTGTCGGGCCGCATGTGCATGGACTATATCGATTGAGTCAACCCGCGTTGGCGGGGTGGCTTGGGCCTGTGTATCCCCATTGAGACAGGGCTAGAGGGTGCCGCTGACCAAAATCAACGGGGTCCAAGCGGGGCGTTTGCCGCTTGATCCCACCAACTGACGGAGAGATGTATGTCTAGCACTTTGGATTCATTGTTTTCACTTTCAGGCCAGACGGCACTGATCACCGGCGGCTCTCGTGGGCTGGGTCTTCAAATGGCTCAGGCACTGGGGCAAGCTGGTGCGCGTGTCATGTTGAGTGCCCGCAAGGCGGACGAGTTGGCACACGCCTGTGACACGCTGAAGGCCCAAGGAATCGATGCACAGTGGATCGCCGCAGATTGCGCGCGTGACGACGAGATTGAGCGCCTCAGCAGCGAGACTTTGGCCGCGTTGGGGCAAGTGGACGTGTTGGTGAACAACGCCGGCGCCTCTTGGGGTGCGCCCGCTGAAGAGCACCCCATCGAAGCGTGGGACAAGGTGATGAACTTGAACGTGCGAGGTTATTTCTTGTTGAGCAAGGCGATTGCCAACGGTTGCATGATCAAGCGCAAGTCTGGCTCGATCATCAACGTGGCTTCGATCGCCGGCTTGGGTGGCAACCCACCCGGTATGAAGACCATCGCCTACAACACATCCAAAGGCGCAGTGATCAACTTCACCAAAACGTTGGGCGCAGAGTGGGGTGCTTACGGCATCCGCGTCAACGCGATTTGCCCCGGTTTTTTCCGCACCAAATTGGCCAATGGCTTGATTGATCAACTTGGCGAAGAAGAGTTGGCCAAGAATTCGCCCCTTGGTCGCCTGGGTGATGAAGAAGATCTAAAGGGCTTGACGCTGCTCTACGCGACCCGTGCCGGTAAACACATCACCGGCCAATGGATGGCTGTGGACGGCGGCGTGAGCGCTGTGACGGCAGCTTGATGAGCGACAACCGACCCGTTCTGCCGTGGCCCCGCGAGATACCCTTTGCGGCGCTCCTTGGCTTTGAGTTGCTGCACTTTGATGCAGGGCGTGCCGATATACGTTGGACGCCTGGCAGCGAGCACGAGAACTCGTTTGATGTGGTGCACGGCGGCGCGCTGATGACCTTGCTTGACGTCACCATGGCGCACGCCATTCGCAGCGCCGAGACTGAAGACGCGGGCTGTGCCACCATCGAAATGAAAACCAGCTTCATGCGAAGCGCAGTGGGTGAAATCGTGGCCTCAGGTCGCGTGGTGCATCGCACCAGTGCACTGGCGTTCGCCGAGGCCACTGTGGTCGACGCGCAAGGCCGTGCATGCTGCCATGCCACAGGTACTTTCAAGGTATTCAACCGAATGCCAAAAGCATTCAAAACCAAACAAATCTAACTGGAGAAACCCATGCCAACCAATCAGCAAATCATTTTGGCCGCACGCCCAAGCGGCGAGGCCGGTACCGAGCACTTTGCACTGCGCGAAGTGGAAACCCCCGCTTTGAAACCCGGCCAAGTATTGGTGCGCCACCACTACCTGAGCCTTGACCCGTACATGCGCGGACGCATGAACGAGAGCAAGAGCTACGCTCAGCCGCAGCCCCTCAACGAGGTCATGATTGGTGGCACGGTGGGCGAAGTCGTGGCCTCAGAGCACCCCAAGTTCAAAGCGGGCGAGCACGTGGTTGGCATGGGTGGCTGGCAGCAATACAGCGTGGTCGATGCAGATGTGCCCGGCATGCTGCGCCAAGTTGACACCACGCATGTGCCTTTGAGCTATTACCTCGGTGCAGTGGGTATGCCAGGCGTCACCGCTTGGTATGGCTTGACCCAAATCATCGCCCCCAAGGCAGGCGACACAGTGACCGTCAGCGCTGCGAGTGGCGCTGTTGGTAGCGCTTATGGCGCCTTGGCCAAGGCGCGTGGCTGCCGCGTGGTGGGTATCGCCGGTGGTCCCGAAAAGTGCGCCTATGTGGTCAACGAGTTGGGCTTTGACGCCTGCATTGACTACCGCGAGCACAGCGATTACCTATCGCTTTCTAAGGCACTCAGACAAGCCTGCCCCGATGGCATCGACGGGCATTTTGAGAACGTGGGCGGCATGGTTTTAGATGCGGTGCTGTTGCGCACCAATGCGTTTGCGCGCATTGCCGTGTGCGGCATGATCGCGGGCTACGACGGCGCGCCGCTGCCCATGGCCAACCCCGCCCTGATTTTGGTCAATCGCTTGAAGATTGAGGGCTTTATTGTCAGCGAGCACATGGAGTTGTGGCCGCAGGCTTTGACTGAACTCGGCGGCTTGGTGGCTCAGGGCAAGCTGCGCCCCCGCGAAACAGTGGCTGAGGGCTTGGCTTCAGCGCCTGAGGCGTTTTTGGGCCTGCTCAAAGGCAAAAACTTTGGCAAGCAACTGGTCAAACTGGTCTGATCAAGCCGCTGTCCACATCAGCCGCTCAAGGAGTCGATATGTTGAAAGAACTCAAAGGAAAAACCGCCGTACTCACGGGTGCAGGTTCTGGGTTTGGTTTGGAGTGCGCACGCTTGGGCGCTCAAGCCGGTATGAACCTCGTGCTCGTGGACGTGCAAGCCGATGCTTTGCAAGCCGCCCAGCAAGAGTGTGAAGCTGCGGGCGCCAAGGTGCTGGCCCGCGTGGTCGATGTGTCCAATGCCGAGGCCATGGAAGAGTTGGCGCAGGCGGTGCAGCAAACCTTTGGCGCGCCGCACTTTGTTTTCAACAACGCGGGCGTGGGCTCTGGTGGGCTGATTTGGGAAAACAGCGTGGCCGAGTGGGACTGGGTCATGGGCGTCAACGTCTGGGGCGTGGTGCATGGGGTGCGCTTGTTCACCCCCATGATGCTAGAGGCGGCCAAGGCTGACCCCGCGTACCGCGGCCACATCGTGAACACGGCCAGCATGGCTGGGCTGTTGACGCCTCCCAACATGGGCGTTTACAACGTCACCAAGCATGCCGTGGTGAGCTTGACCGAGACGCTCTACAACGACTTGAAATTGGTCAGCGACCAAGTGAGCGCGTCGGTTTTGTGTCCTTACTTTGTGGCGACCAACATCCACAAGTCAGACCGCAACCAGCCCGAGGCTGTCGCGGCCAAGGCCAAAACACAAAGCCAACTGATCGGTGAGGCCATGACCGAGAAGGCGGTCACCAGTGGCAAGGTGACGGCGGCAGACGTGGCTCGCTTCGTCTTTGAGGCGATGGCTGAAGACCGTTTTTATATCTACAGCCACCCCCACGCATTGGGCAATGCGCAAAGCCGCTTTGACGCCATCGTGGCCGGCGAAAACCCACCCGACCCCTTTGCCAAGCGCCCCGAAGTCGGCGAGCAACTCAAGGCGGCGCTGCGCGCCTTGTGATGGACGCGGTGTTGCCGCTGATCTGACTTGATCGGACACCAAGCCCCCTTTTCGGGGGCTTTTTTACGCTTTTGTGCAGCGCTTTGAGGTGCGCCAATGTGCGTGCAATGGGGGCGCACCAGCGCGCTGCGCGGCTCTTGCATAATGCCAGTTGATCGCGGCAGTAGCGCCGCCTTTTTTATTGTTGGATGTGTATGGGTGATGTGATCGTCGCGCAAATTGCGCGAGAACTGAAAGTAGCGAATAGCCAAGTGCAAGCGGCGGTTGACTTGTTGGATGCCGGCAGC
>Ga0181560_10001380_pt1 | contig 22577 bp, 16 predicted proteins | sample 011ome_20_FD_133751 | JGI IMG/M metagenome (GOLD analysis project Ga0181560, IMG submission 133751) | Coastal salt marsh microbial communities from the Groves Creek Marsh, Skidaway Island, Georgia - 011509CT metaG (megahit assembly) | ecosystem: Environmental > Aquatic > Marine > Intertidal...
ACGGGGTCGTATGGGAACCAGTGTGAGGAGAACGCGCCGATCCATCATCGTCTTCATCGCTCCGTCCGACGCCTCCTCCCTCCTCCCTCCGCCCCGCCGCATTCCTCTCCCCGCAGGACAACTACAAGCACAAGTGGTTCCCCGCGGGCGACAAGACCGGCGCGATCCAGCGAAAGATCGACGACGACATCGCGCGAACCTTCGGCGCGACGGTCGCGGCCGCGGAGTCGGGCGCGCTGTCGCGATGGCGCGACGATTCCCCGCGCGCGGCGTGCGCGCTCGCGCTGCTCCTCGATCAGTTCACTCGCCACGTCCACCGAAACGCGCCCGACCGCGACGCGCGGGTCGCGGCCGCGGACGCGATCGCCGTGGACGTCGCGGAGCGATGCGTCGAGCGCGGCTGGGACGCGGCGCTGACGACGCCGGAACAGGTGTTCCTCCTCATGCCGTTTCGCCACGGGAAGTCGAGAACGATCCCGCGCCTTCGCGTCGCGTTGGCGCGGCTCGACGCGCGCATTGCGACGCACGCGCAGCACGCGAGCTTGCTCGCGAAGTTTCGAAAGACGACGCTGCGGTGTTTGCAAGACATGGAAGGGAAGCAGCACGCGGACGGGGACGAGATATTGGAGCGGAGCGAGTTTACGCCCGACGCGGCGACTGACGCGACGATGGCGTCGCACGCGTTGTATGCCACCGTGGACGCGTTCGTTCGCGAGCGCGCGGGGCTGCCGCGCGGGGACGATCGGTCGCGTAACCCGCGGTGGCGGCGACCGCCGCCGAAGCGGCCCGAAGGCGAAGAAGAAGAAGAAGACGCGTCGTCGAACGCTTCTGCTGAAGACGAACCGTCGACGTCCGCGCGTCGACGACAATCTCCGGCGTGGCCGGCGGTGGGGATATCGCTCTCCGGCGGCGTCGACTCGATGGCGCTCGCGGTCATCTTGAAGCGTCTGTCGCGGGACGCGTCGTACGGCGGGTTCGACGTCGTCGCGATGCACATCGACTACGATAACCGCCCGGAGTCGGGCGTCGAAGCCGACTTCGTGAGAGGGTGGTGCGACCGAATGGGGATCGAGTGCGTCGTTCGAAAGATCGCGGAGGTGACGCGCGGAGTCACGCCGAGAGAGCAATACGAAGCCGAGTCGAGGGCGATTCGATACGGGTTCTACAAGGACGTCGCGAAGACGCACGCGTTCCCCGCGGTGTTCGTCGGGCACCACGAGGGCGACGTCCAGGAGAACATCATCGCGAACTTGATGCGCGGCGCCAACTTGCTCGCGGTGAACGGCATGGAAGAAACCGGCGTCGTCGAGGGCGTCGCGATCTGGCGGCCGATGTTGCCGCACTCGAAAGCCGTCGTCCTCGACTTCGCGCACAAATACGGCGTGCCTTACTTTTTGGACAGCACGCCGACGTGGAGCACGAGGGGGAAGCTCCGCAACCAGCTCGTGCCGCTGCTCGCGGATATGTTCGGGGAGGGGTTCTCGCGGAACTTGTCGCTGCTCGGGGAGGACAGCGCGCAGTTGGGCGCGATGGTCGAGAGCGCGTGTCTCAAGCCGTTTCTGGACGGGATGACGCTGTCCGACGCGGGGGCGTACGCGGAGTGTAAAACGTACGTCGACCAGCCGTTATTTTTCTGGAAAGAAGCCATGAAGCGGATGTGCCACGGCCTCGGGAGCGGGATGATGAAAGAGAAGAGCGTGAGAGAGCTCCTCGATCGGTTCGCGCTGAAGAAACGGAGGCGAGACTGCTTCCCATACGACCCCGTTCGCGTGGTGCACGCCGTTCCTTGAGGACTTTTCCCGTCGTCACTCTTCACCCGCGCTTCCCTTTCAACGTTTGACCGGTAAGACGGTCGACTGACCGATCGCTTCACCCGCGCAGGCGGCCGAGGGACGGGTGGATCACGTTGAAAAAAACCAACAAGTCGTTCGTCGACGGCGACGTCTTCGCGATGTTCAGCGAGCAGTTCTTCCCGCCGCACGACTCCATCGCGGTGGGCGCGAAAGTCGCGCTGGACGCGGCGACGCCGCTGACGTTTGGGCCGTGGACGGTGACCGCGCGTTTGGTGTCGAACGTCCGCGAAGAAGGCGAAGGCGGCGAGCGCGTTTTCGTTTTGGCGACGGAGCCGCCGTTGGACGTCTACGCGGTGTTGCGCAACGACGCGACGTATCATCTCCCGTTCACCGGCGGCGACGGCGGGCTGTATCTCGACCCGCGCGCGCGGATACCCGCGTTCAAGGGCGTGGACGCCGCGGTCGTGAAGGCGATGCCGGTCGTCGTCCCCGCCGGGCTCGGCGACGACGACGACGACGACGGCGGCGGCGGCGGCGGCGGCGGCGGCGGGGGGATCGTCGCGGAGTACAAGGCGAAGACCTGGCCGACGTCTCTCTCGCGCGCGGAGACGTGCGTGGAGGTGCGGCTGACGTTCACGCGGACGCGGTCGCACGCGGATCACCTCGCCACGGAGGAGTAGAGCGCGGCGGGCGCTCTTTAGATAGCTACTCGGCGTCGCGTCGTTTGCAATCGTCTACGAGCGCGCCGCCCTACCCTTAACCTTACGTCGTCGTCGTCGTCGTCATCTCGATTCATCTCGAACACCCACGACGCCCCTCCTCCTCCCGCGGCCGCGACCGTTCGCTCACCTCCCGTCCTCCCTCTTTGAGTCCTCTTTCTCCCCCATCCCGTTCGTGCCGTCGAACGGCCCTTTCAGAGACACGTCCCACGCGCTCGACCCCGAGTCCAGACCGGTGTACGCGCGCATGCGATCGAGTCCGTCGTTCGCGAGCGCGATCTTCGCGCGCAGCGCCGCGGCGTCCGTCACCGCTCGGTTCTCGCGGAACTCGAGCTTGATGTCCTCGATGATCCCCGCGCGGTTACGGCTCGGGAACGTCCTCGCGGCCTTCAAGATGTGCCGGTAGAGCGTCAGCGTGGACGCGCTCATCGCGGGCGCGGCGGCGAGTGATGAGGCGCGGAGAGCAGGCTGAGCTCACGTCAGCGAGCTGCTCGTTTAGAAGTTTTCTCGGAGCTTTCAACTGATGAATGCGCCTCTCGTCGCTTCGTCCAGACCGCGGGGCGCTCGTGATGGCGTCCCCCGCGGCGCGCGCGGCGCTGACGCGCGTCGTCCCCTCCGCGTTCGGACGCCTGTCGCGGCGCGGCGCGCGCGGCCGCGGCGCGCTCGACGGCGTCGACCCCCGCGGCGTCGCGACGTCGTCGTCGTCGGGCGAGAAAAAAAAGCGCGTCGGCGGCGTCGCCGTTCGCGCGACGACAAGACTGTCGTGGTCCAGCGGCGCGCGTTCGTTCGCCGCCGCCGCGCACGTCGACGACGGAGAGCTCCCGCCGCATCCCATCCAGACCCAGCGCGTCTCGAAGCTGATGTCCCAGCGCGGGATGGCGTCCAGACGCGAGGCGGAGGCGCTCATCGACCGCGGGGACGTCATCGTGAACGGCGGAGAGGTGGCGACGCGAGGCATGAAGGTGGCGATCGACGCGACGATCGACATCGCCGGCGATAGCGACGGCGGCGCCAACGCGCTGCTCGCGAAAAAAGTCACCGTCGTCCTGAACAAACCCCCGGGGTACGTCTCTAACCTCCCGTCCAGGGGCGAGCGCGAGGCGAGCGAGCTGATCACGCCGAGGAACGCGATGTATCATCACTCTACGGGCGGCGGCGTCATCGGCGGCGGCGCGGACGCCGACGCCGCGACGCGACGCAAGCTCGAGGACGTCTGTCGCGACGCGCGCGCGCTGAACGTCTGCGGCCGGCTCGACAAGGATTCAAGAGGCCTGCTCGTGCTCACCACGGACGGCGTCCTCGCGAGGGCGATCGTGGGCGGGAACGAGATCCCCAAGGTGTACGAGGTCGTCGTGGACGCGATCGCGACGCGCGAGCAGTTGGCCGCGTTGAACGGGCCCGTCGCGCTGGACGGCGAGCGTCTGCTTCCGATGCGCGTGGAAACGCTCGAGGGGACGACGTTACGGTTCGAGCTGCGCCAGGGGAAGAAGCGGCAGATTCGGCGGCTGTGCGAGGGGCTCGCGCTGCGCGTGTTGGACCTGCGGCGCGTGCGCGTGGGGACGTGCGACGTCGGCGACTTGCCGGAAGGGCGGTGGCGGCTGATGAGCGACGCGGAGTCGGCGTCGATCAGAGCGGCGGGTTTGGCGGCGGCGGGGAACGACCCGAACCGCGGCGGGAGAGGTGGGAGAGGCGGGAGAGGCGGACGCGGACGAGGTCGAGGCGGGCGGTATTAATGTACTGTACGATATTATGTAGTTACCTCGTCGCCGCGCGACCACGACGCTCAGTGTCTGTTCGGCCGGTCGCGTTGCTGATGATCTGAGTGGGCACTCTCTGCTGCGGTGCGGTGCTCGCCACGACGCCGCGAGATCTGCCGCCGCAGAGCGCGGCGCGCAGCGCGCGAGATGACCGCCGCCGCGTCGCTCTCCGCGCGCGGCCTCGGCAAGGCGCTCGGCGCGGCGGCCGCGTCCGCGGCCGCCGCGGGCGGTCTCTACGCGCGCGGCGACGAGGGGACGTCGCGATCGATCACGTTCTGGTACCACGCCCTCCCTGTCTACGCGTCGTATCGCGCCGTGCAGTGGCGCAATCGCGACGCGCGAGCCGCGGGGATCCCCTCTTGGACCGGGATCCCGCTCGAGGACGACGACGCGGACGCGAAATACGCCGCGCTGCACGACGCGCACGCGGGGAACGTGCGCGACCTCGTCCTCCGCATGCGCGGGTTCTACTTCAAGAACGCGCAGCTGCTGTCCACGCGCGACGACTTCGTGCCGCCGCAGTACTTGGAGTGGTGCAAGCGGACGCAGGACGCGGCGCCGACGGAGATGCGCCCGGGGGAGGCGCGCGCGATCGCGGAGCGCGAGCTGGAGCGCATCGGGCACGCCGGCGCGATCGCGGAGTGGGAGGAGATCCCGTGCGGCGTCGCGAGCATCGGCACGGTGCACCGCGCGAAACTCTCAGAGAAGCACGGCTCGCGAAGCGTCGTGATAAAAGTCCAGGCGCCCGGGATCGAGCGCAGGTTCCGCGCGGACATTCGGACGTGCATCGACTTCTGCAAGCTCGCGATGCCGCAGCACGCGCCGCCGCTGGAGGAGATCGAGCGGCAGTTCCTCACGGAGTTTGATTACCGCGCGGAGGCGGCCAACTTGCGCGAGGTCAGAGACGCGGTGTTGCCCAAGGCGCGTCCCATCTCACACTGGTTCCCATACGACCGCGTCGGCGTGGTGAACGCGGTCCCTTATTAAGGACTTTTCTTCCCGGCGTTTCTCTCCGTCCACACCACGGTTTCAATCCCGACACACCTCGACGCCTTTCAACTCCGACTGACGCCTTTCAACTCCGCCCCGACGTCGCTTCGCACGGCACGGAACGACCCTCAGTGGAGCCACCGCGTGGACATCCCGGCGCCGATAGAGGAACTGTGCACGAAGACGATGTTGGTCATGACGCCGATTCCCGGGGTGAAGCTCGTGGACGGGATACGGCAGCGGTTGGGGGAGATCGCGGAGGCGCGAGGGACGACGGCGGCGGCTTTGGAGGAGAGACAACGCGAGACGATCGCGAGCGGGAGAATTTCAGGGAGAGGGGTGGACGACGAGGCGCGCGCGACGCGGCGCGCGAACGCTCTGATCGCGCTTCACGACGCGTGTGTGAGACGCCCGCGCGTCGTCGCGAGTAACGTCGTCGCGTGGACCGCGCGGAGACTGGGCTTCGCGGGGCGATGGGCGCCGAAGCCCGTCGCGTTCACGCCGAGTCCGCGACTGATCAACGTCGGCGAGATTCTCAGGCGCGTTCTTCTTCACACTGGTCCCCATACGACCGCGTTGGCGTGGTGAACGCCGATCCTTAAGGACTTTTCCCGTTGTCTCTCTCCGCCCATCCAATGCGTTCAATCCCCGCCCTCGACGCCTTTCAACTCCGCTTCTGACGCCTTTCAACTCCACCCCGACGTTCGCTCGTATGGAACGGCCCTCAGGACGCTGTTGGACGTCCACGCGGATGAAATTTTCGAGCACGGCGTCTTCAACGGCGACCCGCACCCTGGGAACGTGCTGTTGATGCCAGACGGGCGACTCGGGTTGATCGACTACGGGCAAGTGAAACGAATAGACGAAGCCACGCGGCGGTGTTACGCTAAGCTCACGCTCGCGATTTTAGAAGACGACGTCGACGAAGTCGCGCGTCTCTGCCAGAGCGACCCGCCGGAAGGGTTCGGGGGGAAGTCCAAGCGCGCGGACGTCGACGTCGCGTACCGGCTCGCGGTGTTCTGGAACGACCGAGACACGGACGACGTCACCGGCGGGTTGAACCTCCAGGAGTTCATCGACGAGATGGAGGCGCGAGATCCGGTCGTGCGGGCGCCGACGGATATGGTCATGATCGCGCGCGTCAGCGTGTTGTTGCGGGGCGTCGCGAACGCGTTCAACGTGCGGCTCAGGGTCGCGTCGAGGTGGCGGCCGTCCGCGGAGGCGCTGCTGAGAAGGGCCGACCCGGATTATTATTTGCTGCGGAAATAGCGGCGGGGGGCGCCTCATCACGTACGTCATTCTTTACTGTACGCCGCCGCGTCGGCGACGCGTTCTTTCATCGTCAGTCGTTCTCTCCGTCGTCGTCGCCGCCGTCGCCGGACGCGATGAACGGCCGCTCCATCCCTCGTCCCCGTCTCACCCGCGCGCCCCCCGCGTCCACGAACGACACGACGTTCGACCGCTGCTCCGCGATGCTCGCCTTATACACGCCGTCGATCATCGCGAGGCGATCGAGAAGCACGACGCCGCTGGAAAACGGCGGAACGACAACCGTGAGCGAAATTTCCAGACGACGCGTTCGATCGTCCTCCGCGATGCTCGCGGGGATCCCCCCCGCGGACGACGCGGAAGAGAACCCCGCCGCGCCGCCTCCGCCCGTCGCGCACGGCCCGGACACGCCGCTCTCGATCACCGCGCCGAGCGCCACGACCTGCCCCACCTTCTTCTCGACCTCGTCCACGACGTCGTGCACCGCGTTTTCGACGGACGCGTGCGGCGCAACGCCCAAAGTCGCGCGCGCGGCTTGGTACCGCATCGTGTACGAGCGCATCCATCGGTGCACCCACAGCTCAAACATGATGAGAATCTGAAGCGTCACGACGACGAGAAGCGTCGCGAAGCACGGCGCGAGGAAGTACGTGTCGTCTTTGCCCTCGTGGACGCCGCCGACGTGCATGCCCACGGCGGCGGTGGTCCAAAGCGACGCCGCCGTGGTCAACCCGAAGACTTGATCGCTGGCTTTCCAGATCGTCCCCGCGCCGAGGAAGCCGATCCCGGAGACGATCTGCGCGGCGACGCGCGAGCTGTCGTAGTTGAAGGTTCCCGAGACGTACGGCGCGCGAGCGCGTCCGTTCGTCCCGTCGTCGCCGACGAGTTGAGTCGGGACTGGCACGCTGTAGAGGCTCCAACTCGCTTCGGAGAACAAGCACGAGCCGAGCGCGACGAGCATGTGCGTGCGCAAGCCCGCGCGTCGCACCGGGCTCTCCGCGAGCTTGTTCTTCGACCACCACATCCCGACGAGGTACCCGAACTCCCTCTGAAGACCGATGAGCATCCCGAGGAGCGCGGCGACGCACTGTTTGAGGAGAAACGTCCCCGCGGCCTCGCCGAGGACTTCGGACATCAGCATCTCGTCGCAGGAGGCGCCGTCGTAGTTCCCGCACGACGCCGGAGGATCGGACGCGAGCGCGGGCATGACGACGTCGGAGAGAGGGGGGGGGGATCGCGCGCGCGGGGGAAAGAGGATAAGGCGCGGTCGCGTCGTTGCTTTTATTATCTGGCTTTTATCGTCTTCTCATTTCAGCAGCAGCTAAAACTTTCGGGCCGTTGATGAACCTTCCTCTCAGTCTTCCCTCTTCTCCTCCTCCTTCTCCTCGACGTTCAGCTCCACGGTCACGACGTCGTCCGCCACGGTCAGCGTCACCGCGACGGGCCCTTTCGCGCCGCCCTTCGACCGCCCTTTCTTCCTATCGCGCTTCGCGCCCGCGGCCGCGTCCTTCTTCTCCCCGCGGCCGCCGCCGCTCTTGTTGGCCTCCTTCTTCTTCTCTTCGTCGTCGTCGTCGTCCAACCCGGCTTCGATCCGCGCCTTCTTCGCCCTCCTCTTCTCCAAGAACGCGTCCTTCTTCTCTCTGAGCGCGTTCATCGTCTCCGGGACCTCCCGCACGAGCTGCGGCGCCGTCAGCGACAGCTTCGCGAAGTGCGAGTACGCGTCGAAGGAGATGTTCAGACGCTCGTTCGAGTTCTTCTCGGCTCCGCCGCCGCCGCCGCCGCCGCCGCTCTTGTCCCCGGACCTCCCCTTCTTCTTCCCCTTCTTCCCGACGGACGACCCGCCCAAGGAGAACAAGTCGTCGTCGTCGTCGTCGTGCATCTTCTTGTTCATGATGTTCAGACCCTCGAACGCGGCGGCTTTCTTTTCCTCCGCCTCCGCCGCCGCCGCCGCCGCCGCCGCCGCCCTGGCGGCGTCGTCCTCCGCGTCGCGTCCCATCGGGTCCCACTTGGCGAGATAGGCGATGAGCTGCTCCGCGGCGGTGACCTCGGCTTCGAACGGCTCCGGCGCGTTCTCTCTCTCCCACTTCTTCCTCGCTTCGTCTCTCGCTTTCCGTTCCTCCGCGCTCGCTTCGTATTGCTTTTGTTTCTCGTACTTCGCGTACGCGCGCCAAATCTTCTCCGACGCCCAGTGCTGATCCTCCTTCTTCTTGAACGACGCTCGGAGCTTCCGAATCTCCTCGCGCTTCGCCTTGATGATCTCGTAGCACGCGTTGCGCTCTTCCTGCATCGCGGGAACGTCGGACACGGACTTCTCCTCCCTGCTCCGCGTCTCCTCGAGGCTCGATTTGACCGTCGCGATGGCCGCCTTGACCGCCGTGATCTCCGCGTCCTTCGCCTTGACGCGCTCCGAAGCGAGCTTCCTTCGCTCCTCCCCGGCGTTGACCTTCGCCGCCATCTCCTGGTACTCCCGCACGAGCTCTTTTCTCTTCGTCAGGTCTTTGATCGCATTCACCATCTTCTTCTCTTCCTGGATCGGCATCGTCGTGTGCCCGAGCGTGCGCTCCACGCGCGCGATCTCCGACTCCACCGCGTCGACGGTGTGAAACTTCCCGAGTTTGGCGCGCGTCGTCGTCGTCTGCTCGCGCGCCTTGTCGCGCGCGGCGTCGATCGCGTTGAGCTCCTCGCGGATCGCCTTGCGCTCTTCCTGTGCGTTATGAAAGTGGTCGTGAGCGAGGGGATGACGGGCGCGTGAGCGAGGGGCGGCGGACGAACGTCGACGTCGCGTCGAAAAAATCACGCCTCAATCGCAGACAGACAAGAGAGGGGACCGACGCGACGGGACGTTCGACGCGACGACTGGACCAGACGCGACGCGACGGGTCTTCGAACGAGCGATCGCGCGCGCACCATGCGAGCGTTGAACTCCGCGTTCAGCTCCGCGATCCGCGCGCGCGGCCCCGCGGCGCCTTGGCTGATGCTCTTCTTCGTCTCGCGCTTCGCCTCGATCTTGCGCTTCAGCGCCTCGATCCGCGCCTGCTGCTCGTCCGCGGCCGCCTGGAGGATCTGGACGTCGCGGTCGAGCTCGCGGCGATCGGGCTTTGGCACGCGTGGCGTCTCCGGCTTCTTCGGCGGGCCCTCGTCGTCCTTCTCGTCGTCGCCGTTACCGCCGCCGTTTATCGTCGTCGTCGTCGTCGTCTTCTTCTTCTTCTTCTTCTTCTCCTCGGACGCGGGCGCCGCGGTGGACTCCGCCGCCTTGGTCGCGTCGCGAGCGGCGGGCGCGTCCGGCGCGGGCGGGACCGCCTCCGCGATCGCTTCGGCGCGCGACGTGACCTCGGGCGTCGTCATCGCGACGACCGCGACGGCGTCGGCGTCGGTCGGCGTCGAGGGCGCGCGCGCTCGACGCGCGGCGGCGGCGGCGGAGGCGGGCTGACGAAGAGCGCGCGCGGCTCGAACGCGCTCGCGGGACTCGACGGACGCGGGCGTTGCGCGCGCGCGGGTGGTTATGGCGAGCGATCGCCCGCGTCCGACCGCGGCCGCGGCCACTCTACTTCCGACACGCACCCTCGGTTTCAACATTTGATCGCGTCCCCTTTCAACCGACCGATGAACGAAGAAAAAAAAGTACCACTAAAAGCGTTCGACGACCCGCCCTCGAAGAGACGGCACGCTGCCGCGTCGTCACACAAGACGCGAGCGCACGACGCGCCGTTCCATGCGCGCGACGCACATCGCGTCGACGATCGCGCGCGCGTGTGGACGACTCCCGCGGCGGCGCCTCCTCGCGCCGCGCGTCGCGTCGTCGCCGTCGTCGTCGTGGTCGTCGTCGTCGTCGCCGCCGCGCGACTCGCGCGCGGGCGCGAGCGCTCGCCCGCGTCGTCGTCGAGCGACGACGACGCGCGCGTCGGAGACGACCCCGATCCGCGGCGCGCACGACCGCGGCGGACGCGCGGCGGACCCGCCGCGCGTCCGCGGCGCCCCGCGCGCGACCGCGATGGTGGACGCGGGCGGCGCGATCGACGTCGAGAAGACCCCCGCCACCCCAGCCGAGGTCGCGGTCGCGACGCTGCTGACGCTGGAGCGCGACGGCAAGAAATTTCACGAGCTCCGCGAGCACGCGCGCGAGATCCTCGCGGCGGCGTCGGAGGCGCCGTCGTCGTCGGGGGGGGTCCCCGCGTTCGTGGTTCGATGCATCGAGCTCGTCTTGACGACGCGGCGGCGATTGAGGCGGCGGCGCGAGAGCGACGACGCGAAGAGGGAGGGGGATGAATGCGACGGCGACGCGTCGGATGAGGATCTCGCGCTGGGCGGCGCGGACCCGATGGTCCACCTCCTGCTGGAGTGCGCGCCGCGCGTCTCCGGCGCCGGCGCGTCGAGGGAGACGGTCGACGCGAAGACGCTCGCGGGCGGCGTCGCGCGCGCGCGACGGCAGAGGTACGTCGACCGCGGCGATCGCCACGCCGCGGTGCCGCTGCTGACGCGCGCGATGGCCGCGGGCGCGGCGGATCGCGCGACGACGACCGTCGTCGCCGTCGACGCGAGCCTCGGCGCGCTCGAGCCGCGCGCGGTGATCCGTCTCGCGGAGACGTACGGCCTCGACTTCGACGACGTCGTCGACGCGCTCGCCCCCGGCGGCGCGACCGCCGCGGACGTCCGCGAGCTCATGAACGCCTACGTCGACGCGCTGTTCGAAGCGGGGAGGTGCGTTCTCCTCGCACCGGTCCCCATACGACCGCGTTGGCGTGGTGAACGCCGTTCCTTAAGGACTTTGCCCGGCGTTACTGCTCTCCCACCCCTTGTGTTCAATCCCCGACCTCGACGCCTTTCAACTCCACCCCGACGTCGCTTCCAGGCACGCCCCGGCGACGCGGCTGATCGTCTTTTTCCGTCTCGAGACGCGCGCGACGCGCGACGCGATCGACGCGCTCGTGCTCGCGTCGCAGTTTGACCTCGCCGCGGAGCTCGCGGAGGCGACAGCCGGCCACGCGTCGCCGAGCCGCGACCTGCGCCGCGCGGTCGTGGACGCGTGCGCGCGGCTCGACGAGCACGCGGGGCGTCGCGCGGCGTGGCTCGCGGTGGAGCAGTTTTCGCTCCACGCCGAGTATCCGGACGCGAGGGCGACGTACTTCGAGAGCACGATCGCGCGGATGATCGAGAGAGGGCAGCACGAGGCGGCGCTGCGGTACGCGGGCGAGGACGTCGCGCTGATGCGATACGTCGTGGAGAGGCTCGTCGAGACCGGGGACGTCGTCGTCGCGAGCGAGTTCGCGGGGAGAGCGGGGTTCGACGACGCGCCGTGGTGGTTACATCGTCTGAGGTGCGCGCTATCGCTATCGCGCGAACGTTCGCGTCTTTCGCCCACCCCTCGGTTCGTTTCGAGATTTGATCGCGTCCACCGTCGACTGACCGCCGATGACTGACCGCGTTTCGTTTTGCCATTGGACATCGCCCTCGTCAGCGCGCCGGAGCTTCTCGCCGCCGCCGAGGCTCGGAGGGACGCGTATCTGCGGCTGCCAGAGTCGCTGTGGGAATCGCGCGTCGTGTTCGTGGACGACGAGGCGGGGTTGAGGCTCGCGCGCGAGCGGCTGAGGGGCGTCGACGTCGTCGGGATAGACACGGAGTGGGCCGCGCCGTTGAACGAAGGCGGCGGCGGCGGCGGCGCGCGAACGCTGAGCGGGGCGGGGAAGGGGAGGAAGAAGCGGGGTTGGCGGCGGCGGCGGCGGCGAGGGCGCGACGACGGCGATGGCGACGGCGGCAGCGGGTCTGGCGGCGCGTCCGCGGAGGAGGGCGAGGACGACGGCGGATTTAAAGTAGAAGAAGAAGAAGAGGAAGAAGAGATGGACGAAGACGCCAAGGCGCGCTCGGACGCGGAGGTCGTCGCGTTGCTTCAGATCGCGTCTCGCGACGACGTGTTTTTGATCGACGTCCCGGCCGTTCTGAAGACGTGCCCGGGGGCGATAACCCCCACCCTCGGGGCGTTACTTTCCGACACGAACATCCTCAAGACCGGGTTCGGCGTCTCGGAGGACCTGAGGCGACTCGCGAAGCTGCACCCGGAGGCGTTCGGCGGGTTCGTCGCGCCCGGCGACGGCGACCGCGGCGGCGGCGGAGGCGGCGGCGGCGGCACGACGCACCGCTGGGGCCCGAGCGTCGGCGTCGGTCCGATCGTGGATCTGCAGCGCGTGTGGAACGCGGGCGCGCGGCTCGCGCGCGAGGAAAATGATACGAAGGCGAGAGAAAAGACCCACGCCGGCGCCGCGCCGCGCGTCCGCGGCCCGTGGTCCGCGCCGGAGCAGCGTCGACGCGCGCGCGACGCCGTCGGTCTCTCGCACGTCGCGCGCGTCGTCCTCGGCAAGCCGTTGGATAAGTCGACGCGGATGTCGGACTGGTCGGCTCGGCCGCTGACGGAGCGGCAGCGGCACTACGCCGCGCTCGACGCGTGGGTGCTCGTGGAGGTGATGCGGGTGCTGAGGGAGGAGCATGGGGACGAGCTCGATCGGTTATCGCGCGGGTAGTCGGTTTCGTTTAGTTACAGTAGACACAGCAGTTAGCACACTCTCGCCCCATCGGTCGTCGTCGCGTTCGAGGCTCCGAGGCGGAAGGCTTCGCGTCGCCGCGGCGCGGCGGTCGCTCGCGCGCGGCGCACAGCCCCCCCCCGCGCGCGCGCACGCGGGCCGCCGCCTCCGTCATGTCTCCCCCGCGCGCGCGATACGCCGTCGTCCTCGCGGTCGCGTGCCTCGTCCTCGCCGTCGCGCCGTCCGCCGCCGCGTCAGACGCTCCTCCGCGCGACGCCTCCGCGCCCGCGCGCTCGCCGTTCTCGACGCGCGACGAGACGCCGACGCCGACGCCGCGGCCGCGGGACCCGCGGTATCCGCTGACGGGCTTGACTGGGAGCGACCGCGCGACGAACGTGAACGACGCGGGGTGCGTCGGGAACGCGGACGACTGCGACGACGACGACGGCGCAGTCGCGCGCGGAAGGAGCGACCTTCGAGGCGATAACGCGGAGGAGGCGAGAGGCGAGGGACGCGGACGAGACGACGACGCGCGGAGGATCCGCGAGCGCGCGGCGACGTACGCGACCGTGATCGTCGGCGCGCCGCTGACCGCCGCGCTCGCGGTCAGGCTCGCGTTCTCGTGCGGACGGAGGCGTCGCGAGAGGAGGGAGAAGACGGAGGACGCGGCGCGGACGCGAGCGAAGGGAGACGCCGCCGACGAGGAGTCTGGGGCGTCGTCGCCGATGAGCGCTGACGTGAAAAGACCCGACCGCGCCGTTTGAACGGAATACAACGACAGCTGTGTGCCGCACGTCGCGCGCGCCCTTCTCACAGCGCCTCGCGCGTGCCGCGCGCCTCGCCTCGCCGACACCCGACCCGCGTCTTCGCGCGCCCGAGCGCCCGCGTCGTCGTCGTCGTCGTCGCGCGCGTTCGCGCCCGGAGCTTCGCCGGGGAGCGCGGCGGAATCTTCTCCTCAGATCCTCCTCGGCTCCTCGGCGCGATGTTCTCCTCCAAGAGCGCGTCCGCGTCCGCGCCCGCGCCCGCCGCACCCCCCGCCGGGCGCGCGCTCCACCTCCTCTCCTACGACGACGCCGCGAAGAAGTTCACGCTCGGCGAGGACGCGCTGGCGTGCCTCCGCGGCGTGCGCGGCCCCGTCGGCGTCCTCGCCGTGTGCGGCCGCGCGCGTCAGGGAAAGTCCTTCATCCTCAACCAGCTCGCGTCCGTCGCGCGCGGGCGCGACGGCTTCGCGGTCGGCCCGACCGTGCGCCCGTGCACGAAAGGGTTGTGGATATGGTCCGAGCCCGTGCCGTGCGTCACCGCGGAAGGGGAGCGCTATTCCCTCGTGCTGCTCGACACCGAGGGCGTCGACGCGTACGACCAGACGGGGCAGTACTCGACGCAGATCTTCTCGCTCGCGGTGCTGCTGTCGTCGCTCTTCTGCTACAACCAGATGGGCGGGATCGACGAGGCCGCGCTGGACCGACTCTCGCTCGTGACGGAGATGACCGATCACATCCGCGTCAGGGCGGCGATGGAGGGCGGCGAGAAGAGCGGGCCTGGCGCGAGGAGAAGCGCGGCTGATGCTTCGGACCTCGCGCGATTCTCGCCGTCGTTCGTCTGGCTGCTTCGCGACTTTTATCTCGACCTCGCCGACGGCACCGCCGCGGATTACCTCGAGTCCGCGCTCAGGCACGTCCCCGGCGACGGCCCTGGCGTCGCCGCGAAGAACGCCATCAGAGACTCCATCCGAGGCTTATTCCCCGAGCGCGAGTGCTTCCCGCTCGTGCGACCGGTGAACGACGAGGCGCAGCTGCGCGACCTCTCCTCGGTGCCGCGCGCCGACCTCCGCCCGGAGTTCCGACGCGGGCTCGACGACCTCGTGTCGTTGCTCTTCTCGCGGTGCCGTCCGAAGACGGTCGGGCGCGACGTCCTCAACGGCCCCGCGCTCGCGGGGATGGCGAAGCAGTACGTCGACGCGATCAACGACGGCGCCGTGCCCGCCATCGCCACCGCGTGGCAGAGCGTCGCCGAGGCGGAATGCCGCGCCGCCGCGGAGGACGGCGAACGCGCGTACCTCGCATCCTTCTTCCCCGCCGCGGACGCGACGCCGCTCGGGGAGCACGACGACGCGGACCCCGCGACGGACGCGCTCGCGGCGCTGCACGCGACGTCGGTGGCGCGCGCGAGGGAGACGTTCGACGGCGCCGCGGTGGGCGGCGTCGACGTTCGACGCGCCGCGTGGACGCGACTCGCGGAGGATCGACTCGAAAAGCAATGGAGGGACTACCGCGCGCGACGCCGAGCGGCGGCGGCGGCGAAGAACGCGACGCTCCTCGCCGACGCGTCCTCGCGCGTCGGCGCGGTCGTGAACGCCCCGGACGCGACCGTCGACGCGGTCGTCTCCGCGGTGGAGAGAGAGGCGGCGGCGTACGCGCGCGACGCGGAGGGCGCGGGGAAACACGAGCGCCTCGCGTCGTTTCTCCTCGACGCCGTCGGCGGCGCCGTCGGCGCGACGTCGCGGCGCGCCGAGGCTGCGCTCAGGGCGAAGGAGAAGTGGGAACGGCAGCGCGCGGACGCCGCGGAGCGGGAGAGCGCGACGGAGAATGCGCGGAGGAAGGAGGCGGAGGAGACGCGACGCGCGCTAGGCGCGTTCTATACACTGGTCCCCATACGACCGCGTTGGCGTGGTGAACGCCGATCCTTAAGGACTTTTCCCGGCGCATCTCTCCGCCCACTCCTCGCTTTCAATCCCCGCCCCTATGACGCCTTTCAACTTCAACTGACGCCTTTCAACTCCACCCCGACGTTCGCTCGTATGGAATGGCCCTCAGAGACGCGCCTCGAGCGCGCCGACGCGCGCGCGACGACGCTCGAGGCTGACGTCGCCGCGGCTGAGCGCGATCGCGAAGTCACCGAGCGAGGCGCGGCCGCGCGGGAGGACATCTTGCGCGAGGCGCTCGAGACGGAGAAGACTCGCGGCGAGAAGCTCGCGAGCGAGCTGTCCAGGGCGGAGCGCGAGCTGTCCGCGGCGCGGCGCGAGCGAGAGAGCGCGTCGGCAACGCGACGCGTCGACGCCGCGACCGCCGACGGGGAGCTGAGAGCGACGCGCGAGAGGCTCGCGGCGGCGGAGCGCGAGAGCGAGGCGGCGGCGAGCGCGGCCGCGGACGCGAGCGCGCGTCGCGTCGCGATCGAGGCGGAGAAGGACGCGTCGCTCGCCGCCGCGGAGGCGAGGGCGGCGGCGGCGGAGCGTCGCCTCGCGGCGGATGCGAAGGCGAAGGCGAGGGCGAGGGCGGACGCGGACGCCGACGCGGCGACGCGCGGCGACGGCGTACTCGACGAGTGGCGCGCGGAAGCGCGCGCCGCGATGGCGGAGAACGCGTCGCCGAACGTGTGCGGCGGCGGCGGCGGCGGCGGCGGCGGCGACGCGAGCGCGAGGAGAGACGCGGCGGAGGCGATGACGGTCGCGCAGCTGAAGCATCGGATGCAGGTCATGGGCCTCGCGCACTTGTACGTCGGGAAGAAGAACGTGAGGAAGGACGATCTCGTGGACATGTTCGTGAGCGCCGGCGGCGTGGGGTGCTGAGAGGAGAGGGGGACGACGCGCGGAACGAGACGGAGTGAACGGTTTTGACGAAAAGAAGTGAGCGACGACGGTTATTTTCAGAGACGCACGACGACACGCGCAGCCTGCGCGAAAACACTCCGAGGACGCATCGGTCGCCCGAACCTCGATTCATCAGCACTCATCGATCGATCGCGATATTCGTTCGATCGCGATATTTGTGGTTTTGGCCCAGATACTTTCATCGTAGAATCCGATCGGGATTCGGGATCTCCTCGTACAGAATACGTAGTACGTCGCCCGTATGGGCAAACACGCTGAGCGTACACGTGGCCACCGAAACGTGCCCCGTCACGCGAACGAGAGAACGATATTTCAACGGACCGAAAGTCTATGGGCGTTTCCTCGGCGTTGATTCCAGAACGACGGTCTATTCGCGCGGAAGTATCTCATTGGCGTTCGCTTTTCAAAAGCGCCACGCGTGTAAAAGCGCCGCGGAGCGAAGCGTCGTGGGCACTCCGAGACGCGCGCCGTGTGCATCGCGACGTCGTCTTCCCTCTTCGAGCATCGACCGCGCGCGCGTGCGTCTCTCTTCTCGAGGCGTCGCAGCGAGCGTATCGTCGAATCGCGCGTCGCGTCGAGCGCGCGGGCGCGGAATCCGCGAGCGTCCCGCCTCCAGCGCAGGCGCTGACACTCGGGAAAAAACCGCGAACCTCCTCCCTCGGCGAGCGCGCGCGTCTCCCCGCGCGCGCGTCCTCGAGCCTCCGCGCGCCGCGTATCGCGTCCGCGAGCAGCGCGTGAAGGAGCATCGCTCGCGTCGCGAACATGTCCGCGATCGCGTCGCCGACGTCGGCGCCCGTCGCGTCGCTGAAAATCTCGCGCGGTCGCCGCGTCGCGTCGAGCGCGCGATGCCGCGTCGTCCTCGTGCGCGCGCGCGCGTCCGAGGACGCCCCGAGCGCGAAGCGCGTCTCCGAAAACGGCGACGTGATCTTCACGTTCCCTGAACCCGAACCGCCGCGATCCGTCCTCGCGCCGGACGCCGTCAAGGTGCGTCGCTCGCCGTCTCCGGCGTCGCGCGCGCGGCGTTCAAACGCGATCGATCGCGCGCGCCGAGACGAACTTTCACGATTCAATTCATTCTCTCGCGCCGCCCCCAGATCTGATCTGATCTCCTCCTCCCTCCCTCCCTCCCTCTCCCCATCTCCCCAGGCGGCTCCGATATCGTGGACGCGCAGGGCGAAGTTCGCGCTCGCGTCCGTCGCGTCCGTCGCGGCGACGCTCGCGCTCCCGAAACCCGCGGTCGCGTTCTCCGACGCCGCGCTCAACGCCGGCGCCGCCGTCGCGGGCGCCGGCATCTCCTCGCTCGTCATGCGCGGGACGTCGCGACCGGTCCCCCCGCGCGACCCGGCGACGGCGACGGCGACGGCGACCGCGACCGAGGCGTCGACCGCCGCGTCGCTGGTGATGATGTCCGCGGAGATCGACGCGGGGACTCTCCCGGTGCCGCTCGGCGCGCCCGAGGCGGCGGCGGCCAAAGCCGGGGGCATCTCCGCCGCGCCGTCGTACACCGCGAGCGAGCTCGCGAGGATGCTCGTCGCGGAGGTGCCGACGTGGCAGCGCGCGGCGTTCCTCGCCGCGCCGTTCACGCCGATCGCCGCGCTGCTCGTCGCGTCCAGGCGATGGGCGAGGGCGCAGCGCGAGCAGCTGCGACAGCTGGAGGAGCACAGAGCGACGTCCGCGGCGAGGCTGGAGCACCAGAAGCAGCTCTCCGCGGAGCTCGAGGTGCTCGAGGAGAAGCTCGGGGAGCTGCGCGACGAGAACGAGCTCGCGCCCGCGTCCACGGAGAACGAGGACACGACGGCGGCGCTGGAGATGGCGGAGAGTCTGAAGGCGACGGCGGAGGAGTTCAAGCAAGCCGCCGAGGCGGCGAAGGCAGACCTCGAACGCCAGCTCGAGGAGACGCTCGAACTCAGGAGAGAGCTCTCGAACGCGCACAAGGCGAAGAAGGAGGCGGAGAAGGAGGCGGAGGCGGCGAGGGAAGCCAAGGCGAACCTCGCGGAGGAGCTCCAGAAGGAGTTCGCCGACCGCGCCGTGCTGCAGTCGGACCTCAGCGGCGTCGCCGAGATTCGCCAGAAGCTCGAGCGCCGCGAGAAGCTCCTGAACTCGCTCCAGGGCGACCTCGACCGCGCGGAGGGGTCGAGGAAGACGCTCATGTGCCAGCTCGAGACGGTGACGATCGCGCGGGATAAGATGGAGGCGGAGATGAAGGCGTTTCAAGCCGACGCGGAGGCGAAGATCGCCGCGGCGATCGAACGCGGCGACGCGCTCGAGGCGTGGCGCGCGGACCGCGAGCGGTGGGAGGCGGAGACGAAGAAGAACTTTCTGCAGCTCGAGAAGGAGCACGACGAGAACCTCGATGCGCTGGCGAAGGCGAGGAAGGAGGCGAAGGACGCCGAGGCGAAGCTCGCGTCGACGCGCGAGGCGGTGGCGGAGGTCGAGGAGCGATTCGCCGCCGTCGACGCCAAGCTCGCGGCGTTCGAGGCGTCGGCCGCGGAGGAGAAGAAGGACGACGACGAGGCGGATGCGGATGCGATCGCGACGAGCGAAGCGCTCGAGGCGGCGCGCAGGGAGATGACGCTCGCGTCCGAGGAGCGCGTCGCCGCGGAGAAGGCGCTCGAGGAGGCGAAGAGCGAGATTTCCTTCCTCAAAGCCGCGATTGACGCGGACCGGAAGACGTCCGGCGACGCCGCCGCGGACTCGGAAGAGACGCTCGCGCGGACGCTCTCGGAGGCGTCACGCCTTCGCGAGGAGGTGGAGACGATCCGCGCGTCGCTCATCGAGACCACGGACGCGCTCAGAGACGCGAAAGAGCGCGAGGTGGCCGCCAAGGCTGCGGAGATCAGGTCCCTGACGGATCAGCTCGACGAGTCCGAGGCGGACGCGACGCTCATGAGGAAGCGCCTCGAGACGGAGCACGACGCCGTCGTCGCGGCGCTCAAGGCGGAGCACGAGGCGGAGGTCGCGGACCTCAGGGCCCAGCTCGAGGAGTCCGAGGCGGCGCTCGACGGCGTGCGATCCGCGCTCGCCGCGATGAACGCCGAGCTCAACGACGCGACGGAGGCGCTCGCGGCGGCGAAGAACGACCTCGCGTCCACCGCGGATGAGATCTTGGAGGGCAAGGCGACCGAGATCAGCGCGCTCGCGGCGGAGCTCGCCGCGAAGGACGACGCGTTCGACGACGCGAAGCGCGCGGTGCTCGCGATCGAGGCGGAGCGCGACATCATTCAGCGCAAACTCGAGGAGCGCGACGCCGCGCTCGCCGTCGTCAAGGCGGAGCTCGAGGAAGCGTACGAGAAGCTCGCGGCTGCCGGCGCCGACGCCGCGAAGGACGACGACGTCAAGTACGCGGAGGAGGTTCTCGCGCGGGAGCTCAGGGCGAAGCACGAGAAGCAGGCGATCGCGATGGAGAGGAAGATTGCCGAGCTCGAGGAGACGATGGTGAGGGCGCACGTCGCCGCGCGCGACAACGCGGCGCGGATGCTTCGTCACAACCAACGCATGGGCCGCGTCGTCGACGCGAAGAAGTCCGCGGCGTCCACCACCGACGCGGACATCCCGGTGAAGTTCGAGATTCTCGTGGACACGCTCCCGGGGCAGCGCGTCGCCATGGTCGGGACGTGGAACGACTGGAACCTCGCCAACGCGTTTCCGATGCGTTGGTCCGAGGGCGGGCTGTGGACGATCACCACGCCGATCCACGCGGACGACACGTACGAGTACAAGTACGTCGTCGTGGACGACAACTCCGCGGACCCGGAGGAGACCGCGGTGTGGCAGCACGGGAACAACCGGACGTTGGCGCTGCACGCGTCGCTGCACGACGAGGTTGTCCTGGTCGAAGTCTGCGACAGCTGGGTCCCGGATCCGATGCAGTCGCCCATCCTGCTGCACTCGCTTGACGGGAGCGTACAGGAGGTTGGCTCCACGAAGCTTCTCAGGGACTGCGTGAACGAGCTGCGCACGGAGCAGGCGCTCATCGACGGGAGCGAGTACTACCGCGTCTTGGAGGAGATCTCCTCGCTGACGAAGGAGAGCGTCTCGAACGCCGTCTCCCTGATCGCCGACGTCCCCGCCGCCGTCGACGACGATCTCGACGACTTCGAGTCCCAGATCGCGCAAGCCGCGAAGCTCGAGGAAGAGCTCCGCGAGAACATCGCCGCGGAGGCCCAGAACGCGCAACGATCGAGCGAGGTGGCGGACGCCGCCGCGGCGATCCTCGCCGCCGACGCCTCCGCGGCTGCGGCGACGGCGTACGCCAAGGAATCCTTCGTCCCGGAGCCGGCGCGGCCGCCGGCGCGCGAGCGCGTTGAGAACCGCCCGAAGATGACGCCCGCGGAGAAGGACGACGAGCCGCCGGAGAGCGTGTTCTCGATCGAGCTGAGCGGCGAGGAGAATGATTACGACGCCACCGAAGAGCAGATGGGCGAGGAGCAGCGTAACAACGTCCTCCCCGCCAACGCGAAGGTTGTGGCGGAGAAGGAGGCGACGAGGGAGAGGATTGAAAAAGAAAAAGAAAAAGACGAGACGAAGATGAAGATCCTCGCGGACGGCACCGTCGTCGAGGACCACGGCGAGGACGACGACCTCGAGATTGGCGGGTCCATGAAGACGCAAGACGTCGGGCCGCGGTGATGGACGCGACGACGGACGTGATCGTCCGGCGGCGGGCGGCGATCGACGCGATCGTAATACGCGTCGACAGACCGGGCGGCGACAGATGTGGACGGACGGAGGAGCTGAGATCTGAGATCTCTGCTCGGGGGGGTACGCACGTACGAACAGAATTAGTAGGACGTAGAATATGCACGCGGTAGAAGACTGCCCGCGAGTTCGTCGGAGGCTGGGGCCTCCGGCGAGCCGCGTGGAGAGCACGCTTGTGATAACAGAACTTTGACGAACGAACGAACGAACGAAAGTCGTAAACCCGCCCGCGATCTGGAGAAAAAAGCGAACAACGCCAGCGGGGACCGTTTACGTTTCCCGTAGTACGAATTCCGACCGGTTTCTTACCGTGGCCTCGTACGAAAGTCGACACCGGAAGCAGGTGGAAGCGATATGGAGATCGAGCGCTGTGATTGGCCGAGATCGAAATGTGAATCGAAAGATTTATTTTTTTTGCGGAGAAAACCGACCAGCGACCGCGCGCGCGGGGCACTCATCGCCGTTACGCGCGCGTCAACGCCGCTCGAACGCACAATCAAAATGTCCATGTCCATCGCTAGCACTGCCACCTTCGCGGTGAACAAGGTGGCCGCGACCTCCAAGTGCGTCTCGCCGCTCGACGCGTCTCGCGTCTCCGGGGAATCCCGCTCGCTTTTTTCGCTCGCTCGCGAGGTTCAATCGGAGAAAGTCGCGCGATGCCACCCTCGCGCGAACGACCCCGCCGGACGCGTTCACGATCGCTGACGCGTCGCCCCTCCTCCGCCTCGCACTCCAGGGTCGCGCGCTCCGCCAAGGCTGCCAAGTCCAGGTGCGCTTTCGCCTCGCTCGCGCCCCGCGCGCGACGCGTCCGTCGACGCGCCGTCCCGTCTTTTTCGACCCTCCTTCCGGAGGGTTATCTGAAATCCCATCAGGGTTGCGGTGCGCGCGCGCGTGTCGCGCGCGTCGCGCGTCGCTCCGCGCGGACGCGCGCTTAAACCGCGACGGCGTCCGCGCGCGACTTCGCGCGAGCGTCCGCGCCCCGGAACGTCGTCGTCGAGCTTCGCGTGCGCGCGTCCGCGGCGACTCCGGCGCCGCGATCGGCCGCGGAAACGTGCCGCTTTCTTCTCTGTGTTCCCAGCACGCGCAAAAGTCATCATTCATTCGTTCACCACGTCCGTCTCTCGCGACGACGACAACCGACGGACGGCCCCGCTCACCTCTCCGTCTCCTCCACCCACTCTTCTCTCCTCCGAACGACTCTTGCTTCGTCCAGGTCCTCCGTCGTGACGCGC
>Ga0181560_10001384_pt1 | contig 22530 bp, 18 predicted proteins | sample 011ome_20_FD_133751 | JGI IMG/M metagenome (GOLD analysis project Ga0181560, IMG submission 133751) | Coastal salt marsh microbial communities from the Groves Creek Marsh, Skidaway Island, Georgia - 011509CT metaG (megahit assembly) | ecosystem: Environmental > Aquatic > Marine > Intertidal...
GCGGGCGTCGCGCTCGTGGAGAACTTGTCGCTGACGCGAGAGCCGCAGCCGAGCTCGGACGCGGTGTACTTCCTGACCCCCACCGCGGGAAGCGTCGCGGCGCTGATCGACGACTTCAAGCACGCGAAGCGCCCGACGTACCGCCGCGCCTTCGTCTACTTCTCCTCCTCCGTCTCGCCGGACCTCCTCGCGGCCGTCAAAAAGTGCAAACCGCTGTTGCAAGCGCTCGGCGGGCTGGCGGAGGTGCGTTCTCATCACACTGGTCCCCATACGACCGCGTCGGCGTGGTGAACGCCGTTCCTTAAGGACTTTGCCCGGCGCATCTCTCCGCCTACCCCTCCCTTTCAATCCCCGCCCTCGGCGCCTTTCAACTCCAACTGACGCCTTTCAACTCCGCCCCGACGTCGCTTTGTATGGAACGACCCTGAGTTCAACATGGAGTACCAGGCGAAAGACGCGCGGTGCTTCACGACCGGGCAGCCGAGGACGCTGCGCGCGTTCTTCGACCCGGCGTCGAGGACGACGACGACCGGGAGTGGGAGCGTCTCTTCGTTCAACGAACAGGCGCACGTCGCGGCGACGCGTCTCTCCACGCTGCTGGCGGCGCTCGGAGAGGTGCGATTTCGTCACACTGGTCCCCATACGACCGCGTCGGCGTGGTGAACGCCGTTCCTTAAGGACTTTCTCTCCCGGCGCATCTCTCCGCCCAGGGTCCCTCGCTTTCAATCCCCGTCCTCGACGCCTTTCAACCTTTCAACTCCGCTTCTGACGCCTTTCAACCTCACCCCGACGTTCGCTAGTTCCCCGCGATTCGATACGCGGCGCACGACGCCGCCGGGAAGCCCGGCGCGGCGGCCGCGGTCGCGCAGCGCGTCCACCGCGCGATGCTGACGCTCCAATCCAAGCCCGGGCAGAGCTCCATCCCGGACGCGCCGACGTGCGACGTGTTGATCGTCGACCGCGCCGTCGACTTGGTCGCGCCCGTCGTTCACGAGTTCACGTACGAGGCGATGGTGCACGACTTGCTTCCGGTGTCCAAGCAAGGCGCGTACAAGTACGCGATTCAGACCAACGCGGGCGCGCAGAACAAGGAGGCGGTGTTAGGGGACGGCGACCCGCTGTGGACGGAGCTGAGGTACGAGCACATCGCGCCGGTGTTGAACGCGCTCGCGGTCAAGGCGAAGGAATTTAGCGACATCGGAGAGAGCGCGCGGCTGACGGGGGAGGTTCGTTCTATACACTGGTTCCCATACGACCGCGTTCGCGTGGTGAACGCCGATCCTTAAGGACTTTGCCCGGCGCATCTCTCCGCCCACTCCTCGGTTTCAACCCCCGTCCTCGACGCCTTTCAACTCCGTCTGACGCCTTTGAACTCCACCCCGACATTCGCTCGTATGGACCCTCGACCCTGAGGCGAGCACGGGGAAGATCAAAAAGGTTGTCGAAAACCTTCCGCGGTTCCTCGAGGCGCAGAGCAAGCTCAGCGTGCACACGTCGATCGCGGCGCGGATTAATCACCAGCTGAGAAACGCGGGCTTGAGCGACGTCGGACGGTTAGAGGAGGCGGTGATCTTCGGTCAGGCGACGAGCAAGGACATCGTGACGCTGCTGAACGAGTTTCGCGCTGGCGGCAAGGGCGACGGAAGCGACCTAGATCAGGCGATCAAACTCCGCCTGCTGTTGCTGTACGCCGCGTCGCACCCGGAGAAGTTCGACGACGCGGAGCGGACGCGATGGAGCAAGGCGACCGGGCTGACGACGGAGCAGCTCAAGTGCATCGGCTGCTTGGAATTTTTAGGCGCGCGGACGGAGAAGAGGAAGGGCGTCGGCGGAAAGATGGCGTCGTTCAAGACGAAAAAGACGAAGCGTCCGACGGTGCACGAGCGCCGGTCCGAGTGGGATCTGAACCGTTTCTTGCCGACGATTCATATCCTCGCGAAGGCGCTCGATGCGCAAACGCTCGCTCCGGATGCGTTTCCCGCGCTCGGAGGGTTAGTCGCGTCGCCGCGCGCGGGCGACGACGACGGCGGCGACGTCTTCGACGGAAAAAATCCCTTCGCGGCGACGACGGCGGCGACGGCGACCAAGCCGACGAAGCACGCCGTCGGCGCCGTGACGCACAACCCGATCGCGTCCGCGCCGAAGACGCCCGGGAAGTCCATGCGCACGCGCCCCGGCGGACGCTCCGCGTCGCAGCGATCGTTCGGGAGCGCGGAGGAGCTCGGCGACCTGACCGGCGGCGTCGCCGGGCATCGCCGCGCCGGCAGCTCCGCGGCGGGCGGGAGCGGCGGCGCCGGCGTCGGCGGTTCGATCCCCGGCGTCGGCGGCGACGAGCCGCAGCACCGCCGCACGGGCTCGATCGCGAAGCGGTGCGCGAAGCAGCCGCGACTGTTCGTGTTCGTCGTCGGCGGCGTCACGCGCGGGGAGACGAGAGAGGCGGCGGCGCTGTCGGAGACGTTGGGTCGGGAGGTGGTCGTCGGCGGGACGGACGTGATGACTCCGGAGGAGTTCGTGAACGAGCTGGCGTCGCTCGGCGGCGGCGGTGGGCTTGGGGCGATCGCGCGCGACGCGGAAGACGTCGAGATTGATCTGGACGACTTGGACCTCGGGGATCTGTCGCCGTGATGAGACGCGAGCGCGCGCGGAGGCGTAGTAGAGCGGGTTTTGTGATGGAACAGAGAGAACAGACGAACCGAACGCGCTCGTCTCTTCCGAGGAAAACGAGCGCGGGGACGTGGTTTTCAAAGTCGAGCCGCGCCGCCGCCCGCGGTCGCAGTTCTTCGCGCGCGAACGCGATGCCGCAGTCCAGGAAGAAGGCGAAGTCCGCCGCGAAGAAGAGGGCGAAGACGGAGGCCGCGGCGAGCGGCGCGGGGGGAGACGCGCTTTCGCTCGAGTTCGTCCGCGCGTTGACACGCGCGGACGCGGAGACGGGGGCGAACCTGTCGGGCGAGAGTCTGGCGAACGAGTTGACGCGGCTGACCTTGGCCGCGGCGGAATACTTGGAAGCGACCTGGAAGGTTAAAGACTCGGTCAGGGCGGACTTTGGAGAGCTCAATGCGGCGGGCGCGAGCGCGGAGGAGAAGGACGCGCTGGCGGCTGAGTTCGAGGCGAGGATAGGGAAGGACCGTAGAATAACGGCGGAGTTCATCGCGGAGTTCAACAAGATAAAAAATATAGTGAGGGGGACGAAGAAGGAGACCGCGGCGGTAGACGCCGCAATAAAGAAGATTGACGAGATGGTGGAAGAGGTCGAGGACAGAATGAAGGAGGTGCTCGATCAAGTCAAGAAGGAGATGAACGATCACATCGAGAAGGAGAGCGCGGAGACGACCGAGGCTGCGAACGCCGCGTCCACGCTCGGCGGCGACTCCGGCGGTATTCCTTCGGAGAGCGCGACGCCCGCGGAACTCGCGAGGCGCGCCACGGACGGCTGCGGCGCGTCCGCGTTCGAGCTCGCCTTGCGCTCCCAGCAAGGGACCGGGGGCATCAGCGAGTACGATAGGTGGTTAAAGAGGAGCTGCGACCTCAGCCACGCCCCCGCGCTCGTGTACGCGGGCAGGCTCAAATTACAAACTGCCCGGATCCCGCTGCAGGACATTCTTAATATCGATGGAATCTCTCCTGAGCTTGAGAGCACGCGCGCCCACCTGCTGAGTTCGGCGGCGGAGAACTTTGCGAGGGCTGCCGAGCAAGGCAACGCCGAAGCTGAGGTTTTGCTCGCGACAGCCTACCTAGACGGTTCGGGTGTCGAGGAAAACGCGACGAAGTCGGCTGAGCTGAATCGATCGGCGGCGGAGAAAGGAAATGCCGTAGCGCAAGCCCGAGTGTCCCGCGGTCACTTGCACGGCAATAATGGCTTCGAGAAGGACTTCGTGAAGTACGAGCACTGGCTCAGGAAAGCCACCGCCAACGAAGTTGATGAAGATAAACTTGGAGATGCCCTAACAGCTCTCGGACTAAAAGATGCCCTCGCACACCTAAAAATGCTGAGAATATCGAAATCGAAGACTCTCAACGCCATCGCCCAAGCTTCCGGCTTTGTTATCAGCAGCGAAGCCAAGGTCGCGTTCGTTTTGGGACCGCTGCCCGAGCACATGGGAGCGAGGGATGTTATTCACCACATGGCGCTGTGTTTTCTCCACGGCGTGTGCGGCCTCGAGAAGAGCGTTCGACTCGCGAAAGACATGCTGAAAATGTCAGTGATGAATAGGGCCGAATACGACACCGACGACGACATTGCCGCGCAGAAGGCGCTCCTGAAGCGAATCCGTCGCTGCTCCGGGTGCGGCAAGTACGCGTACTGGACGTGCAAGCTTTGTCGCGGCGTGCGGTACTGCTCGCGGAGGTGCCAGAAGTGGCACTGGAAACACGGCGACGGCGAGCCGCACAAGACGCACTGCCCGCGCGTGGTGACGACGATACCCGAAGGTTCGACCATACTGGTGAAAACTTGACAAAGGCAGCTGGTTTTGGGGCCGCACGCCACTTGAAATACGACGTAACGACACCTCCGCATCACACCGCTGCGCATCACGCGCTCCTCCCCTCCTCGCCCTTCCTCCCTCCTTCTGCGTCGTCGCCGTCGTCGTCGTGAATGAAAAAAAAATTACACGCTGAACCGCAAAAAAATTTTACCGCGAAAACCAAACGCCTCGTCGTCCTCCGTCTCTCATCACTTCCCGCCGCGCGTCGTCGTCGGGCATGTTCGCGGTGCGCGCGGCGATGCCCGCGATCGCGGCCGCGGGCGGATGGCGCGTCTACATCGTAGAGACCAAGTCCGGGAAGGTCCGCGCGCGCTCGTCGCGTCGCGGCGCGCTCTCCGTCCCGAAGCCTCGGCGTCCCCGCCATCATCGTTTCGATCGACGCGCTGACGCCGCCCCTCGCCCCGTCCCGTCCCGTCTCCATCAGCTGTACACGGGCATCACCGTGGACGTTCGACGACGCCTCGAGCAGCACGCGGGCGCGCGCGCCGGGGGCGCGAAAGCGCTGCGAGGGGACCCGCCCGCGCGGCTGCGATACGTCGAGCGCGCGGCGGACCGCGCCGAGGCGTCGAGGCGAGAGTTTGAGCTGAAGCGGATGCGCGCGGACGAAAAGCGAGCGCTCCTCGCGGCGGCGGCGGCGGCGAACGGCGGGGAGGCGCTGAACGACGCCGAGCTCGCGGCGTTGGACCCGCTGCGCGGCGACGGCGACGACGCGGCGGCGGCGAAGAAGGAGGAGAAGGAGGACGGCGAAGAGAAGACGTCGCACCGGTGCGCCTTCTTCAAGGAGTACGTAGACGAGTGATGAGCGGGCGCGGGCGCGTCGAGAATAACGTTGATTAGATTTTAGATTCGATCGTCCCCGCGTACGTCACCGCGACGAGTACGGGTCGCGGAACTGAATCGTCGGCGGCGGCGGCATCCTCTGCTCGTCCAACCCCCGCTTCGTGTACTGCGCGAAGTCGTACAGGTACTGCTCGCCGCCGATCTCGCGAATCTCTCTCAGCACCGCCATGTCGTCGCGGCCCGGGCTCAGGTCCACGCGTCCCCTCGCGATCACCGTGACGCCGACGCCCTCCTGCCTCGCGACGCGCTCGATGAGCTCCGCCGGCATCGCGTTCGTCGTGCACAGGCCCTCGTTCTCGTCCCTTCGCGTGCTCCGCATGAGCCACACGAACCGCTCCGCGTCCGCGCGGTCCTCGAACGCGATCGCGTGGTTCTTGGGGTCGATCCGTACGAAGAAGCGACGTCGGGGCGGCGGAGTCGAAAGGCGTCAGAAGCGGAGTCGCGCTGCGTCGCGGGGGGGGATCGAAACCGTGGTGTGGGCGGAGAGAAACGCGAACGCGGTCGCGTGGGGACCAGTGCGCACGCAGAGCGCACCTTATTCTCCGGCTTTTTCCCGCCCGGGAGATACGCGGGCAGCCCTGGGTGCGTCATCATCATCGTCATGATCGGCACCTCCTTCGTCTTCGCGTTCGCCTCGAATATCGCGTGCACGGTTTTCAGGTCGCGCCAGTAGTACGGATCGACCTCGCTGTAGTGCCGCGCGGCCATCTCCGGATCAGCGTCCGGGTCGTACATCTCGTTCTCCGTGAACGCCTTGTCGCCCAGGCCGTACTTTTCGATGATGGCGTTGCACCTCGCGTCTAGCTCCTCGGGGGATACGTTCGGGTCGTCGCCGTACCGCTGCTCGAGCTCGCGGATCTCTCTGTCGAGCTCGCGCTCTCGCTCGGGGGTCAAGCCCGGGATGTTCGTGAGGTCGTCCCTCGTGTCGACGATCTCCGGGTCGAATATCGTCTTATTCGTCGGTTTCGGCGTCGCGGGGTTCGGCGTTGGCGTCTTCGGCGCTCGCCTCGGCTTCGGCTTCGGCTTCGGCTTCGGCTTCAGCTTCGGCGGCGGCGGCGGCTTCGTCTTCGTCTTCTTCTTCGCCGGGGCGCTCGCCGCCGCGACCGGCGGCGGGATCACCTCCAGAATCTCCTCCTCCCCCCCCCCATCGAAGTCCTTCTCCACGACGCTCTCGAGGTACGCGCTCGAGTCCACCCAGGCCGTCGCCCCCGCGTCGTCCGCGCCCGCGCCAGGCGGCGCCGCGCGCGCCTCGGCGGCTTCCGATCGCCGCGCCGCCGCCGCCGCCGCCGCGTCGAGCTCGCGTCGTCGCTCGCTCTTCTCGTCGATCCCCGCGGCGAGCGCCGCGTCCTCCGCGCGCCGCACCGCCTCTTTCCTCCCGACCGGGTTCCCGCGCTCGTCCAGGCGTCGCAGGCGCGCGTTCCACTCCTCGCGTCGCGCCTCCGCGGCTTCAAACTTTTTCCGCTTGCGTCGAATGTCGTCTCGCATCTTCTCGAGTCGCCTCGCCTCCGCGTCGCGCGCCTTCCCGGGCGGCATCGCGTTCACGCGCGCGAGCTGCGCGGTCGCGAACTCGTCCATCCGCACGAGCCGCTCCTCCGTGCTCAGGTCCGGGATCGCGTTGAACGCGTCGACGCCCTTCTTGACGCCCCACGCGATCAGCACCGCGGTGCTGAAGTATCCGACGTGGAACGCTGACGTCTGGAACGGGGTCATGATCTTCGGCGGGGGCGGCGGCGACGCGGTCGCCGCCGCGGAGGCGTTCGCGGAGGCCGCGGCGTACGGGGACGACGCGTACGACGGCGACGGGGACGTCGCCATCGCCGCGGACTCGTACGGATGCACGAAGGGTGATGATGATTCGTCGAGCGCGTCGGCGGTCTCGTCGTCGTCCGTCGTCGTCGTCGCCGTCGTCGCCGTCGTCGTCTCGTCTTCGTCGACCCCGTCGTCCGCGGCCGCCGCGCGGACGCGGCGACGCGCGGGCGCGCGTTGACGACGTCGCGCGAGGCGCGCGGACGGCGCCGTGAGCGCCGTCCACGCCGCGAGCCTCGCGGTGCACGTCATGTCGGCGGCGCGATGCGATGTGAGGCAATTCCTCGCGAGCAGAGGGTTCGTTCGTCATCGACAGCGACATCAAGTCTGCTCAACCGCCTCCAGAATAACTAACAACCGTTCGCTACGAGCTACCTCTAGCTGCCCCGCGCGACGCCGCGCGCGCGTCACTCCGCGTGCTGCTTCCGCCTCGACCTCGTCGACGCCCTCGCGCCGCGACGATCGCGCGCCTCCCCCCCCCCCGCCGCCGCCGCCGCAAACTTCTCCCCTACGCGCCGGAGGACGTCGGGGTCGCCTCGGCACCGTTCTTTTGTTTCACCAAAGATCCGGCTCGCCGCGCGCTCGGCGGCCGTCTCGGCCCACAACCTCGCGTGACAATACGCCGCCGCGCCCGCGAAGTAGACGAACGCCGACGACGTGAACGCGAGCGCGTGGAGATGCGGGAGCGACGCCGGCGGCGGGACGAAGATCGCCGCGGCGTGCGCGACGACGAACGCGGCCGCGGAGACGGCGTCGACGCGGCCCCACCACCGACGCTCTCTCTCGCCCTCGCCTTCGCCTTCGCCTCCTCCGCCGCCGCCACCGCTGGGAGGAGGCGGCGCGCCGCCGCCGATCACCGACGCGAACGCGCCCATCACGCCGACGTACGCGAGCGACAGCCCGTCCCTCTCGAGCAGCGGGTAGCACGAGAAGCACACCGCGAGAGGCAGCCTCGCGGCTAGCGTCGGCGCGCGCAGCGACAGCAACGTCGCCGGCAGCAGCGGCAGCAGCGCGCTCTTCTCGTGCACTTGGAAGCTGAAGAGGAAGAACGCGAAGGCGCTGCACGAGAGGCACCATAGAAACGCGTCTTTCGTGGGCGTTTTTATCGTCCGGAGCGCGCTCGGGAGGAGCGCCGCGATCGTCGCGAACGTCGCGACGCGCGCCGACGTCGGCACGGAGAGGACGCGCTTCCACTTAAACGCCGGCGCCGTCGCGCACCAAAAGTTCGCGACGTAATCCTCGTACAACCCCCTCTGGAGTGGAACTAACCTCCGGAGCACGGTGAGCACGCCCGTCCAGCCCGCGCCGCCGGAGAGATAGAACGGCGCCCAGAGCGTCGCGAAGACGCCGATCACGACGGCGCCGAGCTTGACAATTTCGAGAAGCGGCCTCTCGCGGCGAAGGCACCGTCCGAGCAGATACGCGAAGAACGCGGGGGCGTAGTACGCGCTCATCTGCTTGTGGTTCATCGCGAGCGCGAACAGCGCGCTCCCGAGCAGCTCGTGATCGGCGACGATGGCGGCGACGGCGTAGACGGTCAGCCCGAGGGATATCCCGTTGTACTGATGAGGGTAATCGTCCATACGAAGCGACGAATGTCGGGGTGGAGTTCAAAGGCGTCAGAAGCGGAGTTGAGAGGCGTCGAGGTGTGTCGGGATTGAAAGCGAGGGACCCTGGGCGGAGAGATGCGCCGGGAGAGAAAGTCCTTAAGGATCGGCGTTCACCACGCCGACGCGGTCGTATGGGAACCAGTGTGGACGTGAACGCGCCTGAAAGTGCCCGTGATCGATGAGGATCTGCGCGGGCGCGAGCGTCGCCAACGCGACCGCCCACGTCCTCCTCGCCGGCGACTCGCGCGCGTAGTGCGCCCTCGCGAAGAGGAGCGTCGCGGGGAAGACGAAGACGACGTCCGACAGCAGCACGCTGAGGCGCATGAGGAGCTTCGAGCGGTACGACTCGTGCCCGCGCGACGACATCAGCGCCGTCGTCTCCGGGTCCACCGCGCCGATGACCTTCCCGTACGCGTAGCTCTGAGGGTCGTTCCATACGAAGCGACGTCGGGGTGGAGTTGAAAGGCGTCAGGTGGAGTTGAAAGGCGCCGAGGGTGGGGATTGAAAGCGAGGGGTGATGGGCGGAGAGAGACGACGGGAAAAGTCCTTAAGGATCGGCGTTCACCACGCGAACGCGGTCGTATGGGGACCAGTGTATCAGATAGAACGCACCTGATACGCCGTCAGCGGCGGGTAATCCAGGCCCCAGTACATCATGTCGTTCCCCTTTCCCGGCGCGTGGACGTACCACTCGCGAAGCGGCAGCGACGTCGTGATCTCCATCCAGTGCCGCTGCGCCTCGTAGTCGCCGTACAACGGCGGGGCGCTCTCTCCGCTGTGCGGATGCGTGGACGTCGCGACGCGGATCAGGAGCGCGACGCCGAGGACGAGCGGGAGGACGCCGCGCGGGATGGAGGAGGAGGAGGAGGAGGACGACGCGTCGTCGTCGCCGTTCGGCGACCGACGCGGCGACGCGAGGATCGCGGCGAGCATCCTCCTCCTCGCGGCGGCGGCGGCGGCGACGGCGCGTATGTGCGGAAGGTCGATCGTGGGGTGCCGATGCCGTCCTGTCTTGTCAAAAAAACGTTGATCGGTCAGTTGAACGTATGCGCGATGAAACGTTGAAACCGAGACGCGCTTTGAAAAGTTCGGGGCGCGTCGACCGGCGCGGCGCGCGAGAAAATTTCGTTTTCGTGCTGCGAAAAAAGTCGTGACTAGGATCTTGTAGACACCCGCCCGCCGCACGCCCCGCCGGGGTCAGACCCACGCACGCGCGCGCATCGCACGCGCGCTCGAACGCGCACGTCGATCGCCGCGGCGCGCGCGAGCGGGCGAACGCGCCACCGTCGGACGCGAGGACGTCGCTCGGGATCTCTCGCGGACGCGAAAACGCCCGCGCCGAATCGGGAAATCCATCCATCCCCCTCGTTGTTTATCCGCGGCAGGGGACGTTTCTGGACACGTCGACGACGACGAAACCGCGGTACATCCGATGCCGCTCTCCAGCCGAGGCGGCTCGCCGACGCCGTACAGCGTCGGCGACGACGGCCTGAGCGAAAACAGCGACGACTTCGCGCCGACGATCACGTCGCTGCAGTCGCCGCCGCGCCCGCGCGGGGTTTTGCAGTCGCTCAATCGCGTCTTCCTCGCGTTCGCGAATTACGGCTCCGCGAACAAGAAGGAGAAGCTGCAGCACATGGACGGCGCGAAGTGGGCCAAGTTCTGCCGCGACTGCGGCTTGCAAAACTCCAAGACCTTCACCGCGGTGCAGGTGGACCTCGCGTTCCAAAAGGTCAAGACGAAGGGCGAGCGACGCGTCGACTTCGAGGAGTTCAAAGACGCCGTCGCCATGGTCGCGGAACTTCGCGGCGAGTCCTTCGCCGACGTGTGCGAGCTCATCAACGCCAAGGGCGGCCCGCAGTCGAACGCGACGCGCGCGGAGTACGTCAAGTTCGCGGACCCGGACAACTTCACCGGCGCGTACGCTGCGAACGTCGGTCGGTCGTCCGTGATGCGTCATGTCCCGTCCAACTGGGAGCGCGAGTTGAAAAACGTCAAGCCGACGCCGCGGCTCAAGAAGCTCTTCAACGCGCACTGCGCGTTCGGGAAGGGCGACAAGGACCTCATGAACCAGAAGACGTTCTGCAAGGTGATGAAAGACTGCAATCTGTTCGACAAGAAGTTCACGCCGACGCGCGCGGACATCATCTTCACTAAGATCAAGGCGCACGGCGAACGCGTCATCAAGCTCGACGGCTTCACGCGCGCGTTGCAGCTCGTCGCGCAAGAGAAGAACGCGTCGTACGAAGACCTCGTGGAGCACGTGTGCGCGTGCGACGGCCCCGCGAGCAGCGGCACCGCGGCGCTGTGGACCAAATTCCACGACGATAAGAGCACGTACACGGGCGCGTACGCGGCCATCGCGGGCGCTTCCAAGTCGACGCGCGTCCACGAGTCGCACGACGCGTGGAAATCGAAGCGGCAGGTGCGTTCTATCTCACACTGGTCCTCATACGACCGCGTTGGCGTGGTGAACGCCGATCCTTAAGGACTTTTCTTCCCGGAGTGTCTCTCCGCCCACCCCTCGCTTTCAATCCCGACACACCTCGACGCCTTTCAACTCCAACTGACGCCTTTCAACTCAACCCCAGCCGCCCGAGCCGGTGAAGGGCCTGCGGCCCGTCTTCGACGCGTTCAGCGCGTTCGGCGGGGGGCAGCCCGGGAGCATGGACAACGTCAAGTTCGCGAAGCTGTGCATCGAGTGCGGGCTCGTCGACCGAGCGTTCAACTCCACCGCCGCGGACATCGTGTTTCAAAAGGTGAAGCCCAAGGGGGAGCGAAAGATTACCTTCGTGGACTTTTTATGGGCGTGCGACCGCATCGCGGAGGCGAAGCAGGTGACGTACGCGACGGTGACGCACGCGATCGTCATGACCGGCGGCCCGCAGAGCAGCGGCACGAAGGCGGAGTACACGAAGTTTTACGACGACAAGGAGACGTTCACGGGCGCCGCCGCGAGCATCGCGGGCCTCGAAAAGGCCAAGTCGACGCGAGAGAGGAAGCACTGGAAAGACGGTCGCGTCGCGCCCGCGGTGAACTCCGTCCCCGCAGGCCTGAAGGAGTCGTACGCGCAGTTCTGCTCCTTCGGCGGCGGGAACGGCCAGGACATGAACATCAAAGTCTGGGGCAAGCTCACGAACGAGTGCGGCCTCCTCGATCGCAAGCTGAACAAGATTGGCGCGGACATCATCTTCGCCAAGGTGGCGGAGGGCGGGAAGCTGTTGTCGTTTCGCGACTTTCTGTGGATGCTCGTCCTCGTCGCGGAGGAGAAGGGGACGACGTTCGACGAGATCGGCGGACAGATCGCGCGCGCGGCGCCGGATTGCAGCGGCACAAAGGCGGAGTACGCGCGGTTCCACGACGATAAGAGCACGTACACGGGGCAGTACGTCTCAAAGTTTGGCGTGGAGAAGGAGGAGCGGAAAAAGAATGAAAAGTTTGGGTGGAAAGCGGGGCGGAGCGTGCCGAGGAGCGTGCCCGGCGTCGAGATGGTGTTCGACGCGTTTTGCACGTTCGGCGGCGGCAGACCGGGCGCGATGTCCTCCACGACGTGGGGGAAGGTTTTGGAGGACTGCGAGCTGTTGGGTCCGGACTTGACCCACGCGCGGGGGGAGGTTTTGTTCGCGAAAGTGTGCGGCGTCGGCGCCAAGCACGTCGGGTACGTCGACTTCAAGTGGCTGCTGCAGCTCACGTCCGAGGCCAAGTCGTTTACGTACATGGAGCTGTGCGAGGTGCTGCTCACCACGGGCGGGCCGAAGAGCTCGGGGACGACGAGTTTTGATCGGAGCCTGACGAAGTTTCACGACGACCGGACGGAGGCGGACGGGTCCAAGTCGCCGCCGGGGTCGCCGCGCTCTAAGGTGCGTTCTATACACTGGTCCCCATACGACCGCGTTGGCGTGGTGAACGCCGTTTCTTAAGGACTTTTCCCGGCGTCTCTCTCCGCCCACCACTCGCTTTCAATCCCCGCCCGCGTCGCCTTTCAACTCCAACTGACGCCTTTCAACTCCACCCCGACATTCGCTTGTATGGAACGACCCTAAGCGCGAACGCGGGGGGTCGATGGAGCTGCCGATCGCGCCGAACTCGCCGGGGGGGACGAGCGGGGGGTTCTTCCGCCGAGCCGCGACGGCGCGCGCGGCGTGATGGTGATCGTGATCGTGATCGTGATGTGATTGATTTTTCGGTGAGAACGGAACGGAACGGAACGAACCCCAGACTGACGACGAGACGGAGGAACCCGACGGGACGGAGCGAGAGGAGGAGGGTGCGCCGCTCCCGAGCCATCCGTCGCGACGTATACACTACATATTTATTACCTCGCGCTGTATCATACGTAGACTCACACGCTTAGCTCGCGCTGTAATATACAGTACGTACGCGGCTTCACCTTAACGCTCGCGCGCTCTGCGGTACGCGGACTGTGCCGTCGAAGGCTGCGACGCGCGGTCGCGATTTCGGAACAGAACTCGACGACTAAAATTTTGGCTGATGAGTGCGCGCGTTCGATCGACCGATCACAACGCGACGCGCGGCGTCTCGCGTCGTCCGTCCGCGATGGCGGACTACTCCGACGAGGAGGACCTCGACTTCCCCGTCCCGAAAACCCCCGCGCCGGACGCCGCGACGATCGTGGAGGTCCCCCCGCGCGGGGACGTCGTCGAGCACGCGTTCGCGTGCGAAGCCCCCGGCGCGACGATACGCGTCCAGATCGTTCTCCTCGGCGACGCGCAGCTGTACGTCTGGATCGGCGAGGGCGTCGGCGACGCGGCGCGCGGCGCGATGAACGAGCTCGGGATGGCGATCGAGACGCGGATGTCGTCGACGCCCATTGCGACGACGCTGTTCAACGCGGGAGGAGGGGGGGGAGGTGGCGGTGGGGGGATGACGATGACGGACTCGCTGTCGAACGCGCTGGCGGTTCGGCTGGCGAAGCGCACGGGACGATGCGTCGTCGCGAGCGTGAACCTCCCCGCGGACATGCAGCTTCTGCAGGTGTTCGCGGAGCGGAAGGTGATCGAGAAGCTCAAGGAGTTGGGGATGTGAGCGACGCCGAGACGAGACGAGACGTGGGCTAGTCGTCGAGGAGGGTAACGTGAGGTAGTATGCTCATCAGAGGTCACCCGCGCCGCGTCGCCGGCGCTACTACGTCGCGCCGCGTCGTCGTCGTCGTCAGTTGAGCACCTCGATCCCCGGGGTTTTCTTCGCCGCGCCGTCCCTCCCGCGCTTCGCGCCTGCGCCTATCAAGATCTCGTCGTCGTCGTCGTCGTCGTCGTCCACCACCTTCGCGCGCCCTCCGTCGTCGTTCTCCACGACTGCGAACCCGGCGTTCGCCGTCGCCTTCGCGACCGCGTCTTCGGTGTTCAACTCCACGACGCCCAGGCCGACGTCCATGGCGACGTGCGATTCGCCGCCTTCCTCGTCCACGCACTCGACGTCGAACTCGCTCGCGGGTCGCGTCTTCATCGCCTCCGCGAGCGAGTCGTTCGCGGCTTTCATCTGCGGCAGGAACGCGCTGAGCTTGCCGAGGAGCGCGGTGGGGGGCGGCGGCATCGCGCTGAAATCTGGCTTGGTCGCGGGCGGGTCTCCCGGGGAGCGCTTCGGCGCGTTCACGAGGAGCGGCGACGGGGGCGCCGCGTGCTCCGCGGCGAGGAGCTCGCGGCTCCGCTCGGGGACGCACCCCGCGGCGTTCGTGCCGGCCATGACGCGAGCGCCCGCGGATCTGCGGGCGTCGGGGAACGAATCGAATTCGAGTTCGCGCTCGCGACGACGAGCTCGAAGAAGATTTTTTCAGCGCTGCGCTCTGCTGAATCATCGCATCGTCAGTTCCGAGAGGCGCGAACCTTACCCTCGCGCGGTGTCCATCGTCCGCTCCGAGGCGCTCTCGAGCGTGTTCCCCCGTTCCAACCATTGCCGCGAGCGCGCGAGCCGCATCCTGCGCGTCGAGACACCTCGCGTCCGCGACCTCTCACCGTCGGACGCGCGCGGAATCGTTCCGCGAATCATCGTCGCCGCGTCGTCGAGGGTTAGGAGGAATCCGTCCTCCTCTCGTCGTCGTCGAATCGAAGCGAGATAGGACGATGAACGCCTCCGAGGTCGCCGCCGCGGCGGGCGCACAAATCTCCGAGGAGTCGCAGCAGCACGTCTACGACCCCCCCGCGGCGCTCGCGAAGGACGCGCACGTCAAGTCCATGGCGGAGTACGCGAAGATGTACCGAGCGTCCATCGACGACCCGGAGACCTTCTTCGGCGACATGGCGCGCCAATTCCACTGGGAGACGCCCTTCGTCTCCGTCGGGCCGAAGTATAACTTCAACATGAACGACGGGAAGATCTTCATCGACTGGTTCCAGGGCGGGAAGACGAACATATGCTACAACGCGCTGGACAAGCACGTCCTCGAGGGACACGGCGACGAGGTTGCCATCCTGTGGGAGGGCAACGAGCCGTCCGAGGATGCGAAATACACCTACTCGGAAGTCCTCGCGATGGTGAAAAAGTTCGCCAACGTGCTCAAGGCCAAGGGCGTGAAGAAGGGCGACACCGTGACGCTCTACATGCCCATGGTGATGGAGCTCGCGGTCGCGTGCCTCGCGTGCGCGCGGCTCGGCGCGATTCACTCCGTCGTCTTCGGCGGATTCTCCCCCGAGGCGATTCGCGGACGCATGCACGACGCCAAGGCGCGTTCTCATCACACTGGTCCCCGTACGATCCCGTTCGCGTGGTGAACGCCGATCCTTGAGGGCTTTACTTCCTGGCGCATCTCTCCGCTCATCACCCCTCGCTCACAATCCCCGCCATCGACGCCTTTCAACTCCGCTTCTGACGCCTTTGAACTCCGCCCCGACGTCCGACAGTCCGACGTCGTCGTCACCTGCGACGCGGTCATGCGCGGCGCGAAGCCGGTCGCGCTCAAGACGCAAGTCGACGCCGCGCTCGAGCTTGGCGCGGGCGACTTCAGCGTCTCCAGCGTGATCGTCTTCAAGCGGCTCGACGGGTCGTGCCCGATGGTGGACGGGAGAGACACGTGGTGGAACGACGAGATGTCCAAGGCGGACTCCGAGTGCGACTGCGAGTGGGTCGACAGCGAGCACCCGCTGTTCATGCTGTACACGTCCGGGAGCACGGGAAAGCCGAAGGGGATCGTGCACTCCACCGCGGGGTACATGATCGGCTCGCACGCGACGTTCAAGTACACGTTCGACTACAAGCCGGGGGAGATTTACTGGTGCACCGCGGACATCGGTTGGATCACCGGACACTCCTACATCGTCTACGGGCCGCTGCTCGCGAGGGCGACGACGGTGATGTTCGAGGGCGTGCCGACGTACCCGGACGCGGGAAGGTGCTGGGCGATCGTGGAGAAGCACAAGGTGAACCAGTTTTACACCGCGCCCACCGCCGTGCGCGCGCTGATGAAGAGCGGAGACGCGTACGTCGAAAAGTACGACAAGTCGTCGCTTCGCATTCTCGGCAGCGTCGGCGAGCCGATCAACCCGGAGGCGTGGCGGTGGTACTACACCGTCGTCGGCGAGTCGCGGTGCCCGATCGTGGACACGTACTGGCAGACGGAGACGGGCAGCTTCATGATCACGCCGTTGCCGGGGGCGACGCCGTTGAAGCCCGGAAGCGCGACGTTGCCGTTCTTCGGCGTCCAGCCCGTGGTTCTGGACGACAAAGGGAACGAGCTCGAGGGCGAAGCCAGCGGCTTCCTCGCCATCAAGAAGCCGTGGCCGTCCGCGTCTCGAAGCTGCTACGGCGATCACGACCGCTTCGAGTCCGTGTACTACTCCATGTTCAAGGGCTACTACGTCTCCGGCGACGGCTGCCGCCGCGACGCCGACGGCTACTTTTGGATCACCGGCCGCGTCGACGACGTCATCAACGTCTCCGGGCATCGCATGGGCACCGCGGAGGTGGAGTCCGCGCTCGTGCTGCACCCGTCGTGCTCCGAGGCTGCGGTCGTCGGGATGCCGCACGAGATCAAGGGCGCGGGGATCTACTGCTACGTCGTGTTGAAGGACGGCGCCGAGGCGGACGACGACCTCGTCAAGAGCCTGAAGGCGATCGTGCGGAAGGAGATCGGCCCGATCGCCACCCCGGACGCGATTCAGTTCACCGAGGGGCTTCCGAAGACTCGAAGCGGGAAGATCATGCGACGGATCCTACGGAAGCTCGCGGAGAACCCGGGGATCGAGCTGAGCGAGCTCGGGGACACGTCGACGCTCGCGGATCCGGGGGTCGTGGCGTCGCTCAAGGAGGGCGCGATGAAGGTCGCGGGGAAGTGAAGCGAGCGACGCGACCGACTGACCGACCGCTTTCCACGCGAAGCGAGCGTCGGTCGGACGAGAGAAGAGAGAGCGCGCGCGTCGAGAACGACGACGACGACGACGCGCGCCTGCGAACGAAACGTTAACGACGCCAACGGAGAATAATACCTACGACGGAGAATACTACCTCGCGCGCGCGTCCGTCCCGTCCCGTCACACCCCCCCGCCCCCGCCTCCGTCCCCGCCCGCGCCGGGGACGTCCCCTAACAACAGCTCGAGCTGGTCGCGGTTCGCCAACCCCGCCGCGATCGCGGCCTTCTCGTCCTTCCCCAGGTCCGGCGCCTGCAGCCGCGCAGCCCGCTCCACGTACGCGCGAGGGAGCATTCGCGTGGCGTACGGATACATGTCCACGTAGCTCGTGGTGATCGTCGTCTCCGCCATCCCGGAGACTTCGCTGATCTTCCGCAGCGTGATCTCGTGTTGCTTGTCCATGATCTGCACGCAGAGCCAGATCGCCGCGGCGGCCACGGACGCGGGCTGTTTTTCGCTCTTGTGCCCTTCGCTGAGGCGGAGGTTGTTGAACGTGCCGATCACCGTCGTCGCGAGCTTCAAGAACTCCAAGTTCGCGAGCCCCAAGTTGCCGCAGAAGCGGTTCGTGAGCTTCTCCGGGGTGATCATCTGCTCCATCATCGTCGTGTTGAGGCCGTCGATCGTCTTCACGATGAACTTGTAGCACTTTCCAATCTCCTTCACCGTCGTGTTCACCGCGCCTCCGCAAATCTCTTTAAACGTCCGATTCGTCCCCTCCTGTCTGCAAGAGATGTACAGACACGCGGCGAACATCGCGTTCTGCGATTTGCCCGCGATGGACACCCCGGGCTTGACGACCATGCGGTACACGTCGCACGCGCCGTCCTTCACCACGGACGTCACCCCTAGGTGGTCCGCGAGCTCGTTGATCTTTCCAAACGCCGCGATGAGCGCCTTGTCCGGGTTCGCGCCTCGGTTGTGCAAGCGCGTCAGGGTCTGGTTGTACGTCCCGTCCGGGTTCCTGCCTATGGACGTCCCGAGGCCGCCGTGCGCGAGCATGCGGTTCGTCGGCCCCGCGGTCCTCGACGGGTCCGCGCCGCCCTTGTCGCTGTCCGAGAAGGTTCGCCATTCCGACGTCTCGTCTATCACGCCTTGCTCGAGCACGAGTCCGCACTCCGTGCACACGAGGTCGCCCTGCTGGTGGTCTTCGATGATCGCCGTCGGGACGTTGCAGTTCTTGCATATCTGCGAGAACTTCGTGATCTCCTGCTGCGCGGGCGCGGGCGCGGTCGCCATGTTTGTCGTGAAGACGGGCGGGCTGGGCGCGCGATTCCGATTCCGCGACTGATGACTGTACCCCTCCCCAAACGCGATGCCACCGCTCTCGCCAGGCGCGGGGGGCCGGATCTGAGCGCGGGGACGACGCGAGCGCGCGCGCGAGGGCGCCGCGCGACGCGGACGGACGCGAGGGACGACGCGAAGGGTCCGCGAGCGTCGAGGGACGACTCCGGCGGCGTCGACGTGCGGCGCGCGCGGGGGAAGTGGACCTCCCGGCGGACGAGCTCTCGTCGCGTCAGCGTGCTGGCGACCCGGACCCGAGCCGACTCTCTCAGGGTCGTTCCATGCATACAAAAAATGTTCATCGGTCAGTTGAAAGGATACGCGATCAAGTGTTGAAACCGAGCTATGGGTGAAAAACTTAAGGGACCCGCGCCCGATCCAAGGACCTCCAAGGCAAGGGTCACCTCAAAAGACGACGCGGGGACACTCGTCCGCGCGCGACCGCGTCCCTCCGCGCTCGCGAGCGCCATGATCGACCTCGAAGCGCGCGAAACGCTGCCGCGGCCGCGCCGCGACCGCACCGGCGCGCGCGCGCTCGCGTTCGACGACGTCGACGCGGACGCCGCGACGCCGCGCGCGAGCGACGACGTCGCTCGCGCGCCCGCTCTCCCTCGTCCCGCCCCCGCGTCGTCGTCTCTTTGGCGGGAGAACGCCGCGCGCGTCGCGCGCGCCGGAGACGCGCCGCGCGCGCGCTCGCCGACGTCGCGCGACGCGCTCGCGGCGGACCGTGACGTCCTCCGCGACGACGCGCGCGGCGGCGGCGGCGGCGGCGGGAGGGCGCCGCGGCGGGACGACCGTCGCGCGCGCGAGGGCGCGGAGCTCCTCCAGCTTCTCGCGTCGGGCGGGGGCGAGAAGAAGCGCGCGCGGTCGCGGTCGCGGTCGCGGTCGCGGTCGCCGCCCGCGCCGCCGATCCGCACGCGCGGGGACGCGCGGGAGGAGGCGGTGACGTACCGCTGCGTGAAGCCCACGGGCGCGGGCGAGAGGAAGCGCGCGCGGTCGCCGACGCCGACGCCGCCGCGGTGCCCGTCGCCGGTCGCGTTCGAGGAGGAGGCGGAGGTGGAAAACGCGGCAAAAGAACCTCGGAAGCGCCCGCCGGCGCCGCCGCCGCCGCCGCCGGCGTCTTCGATGCCGCCGAAGGACCCGGCGAAGATGTCGAAGCGAGAGAGAAGCAAGATGTCGAAGCGCGCGCGGTTCGAGCTGCGAGAGCGCTTAGCCGCGGAGGCGAGAGCCGCCGCGGAGACGGCGGCCCACGCGCCCGAGGAGCCGCCGCCGCCGCCGCCGCCGCCGACGACGACGACGACGACGACGCCGACGCCGACGACGACGACCGACGCCCCACCCCCCGCGAGAAAGAAGCGCCGCCCGCCGACGAAGATCGAGTTCGACCCGGAGGAGGACCTCGAGATGGGCAACACCGGGCTCGTCGGCCTCAAGTTCCTCCGAGACGGCGGCGCGTCGCTTCTGAAGCACCTCGCGCCGCCGGGCGACGACGCCGCCGCCGTTGCCGCCGCCGTCGCCGCCGCGCTCGCGCGAGACGACGTCGGCGATGCGAAGTCGATGACGCCGGCGGAGTGGCGCGCGCTCGCGCGCGGGCCGCGCGGGGAGCACGTCGACGTCGACACGACCGCGCTGGGGCGAAGACGCGAGAAGACGCGCGGCGATCGTCAGACGAACGGCGGCGGCCACGGCGAAGGCGGCGGCGGCTTCGACGCCGACGGCCGCGCGCGCGAGCGCGCGTCGCGGCCTTCCTCCAAGTTCAAAGGCAGCCGCCGAGGCCCGCGGAGCGACTTCAGCAACTTCCGCGGGGTGACGTGCTACAAGCGGACCGGGCGTTGGGAGGCGCACATATGGGACGCGGGGAGGCAGAGGCACCTGGGGTCGTTCGCGACGGCCGAAGGCGCCGCGCGCGCGTACGATAAGAGCGCGATTAAGGTGCGTCCCTGTTTACGCTGGTCCCCGTGCGACCCCGTCGGCGTGGTGAACGCCGTTCCTTGAGGACTTTACTTCCCGGCGCATCTCTCCGCCCGCCCCTCGCTTTCGATCCCCGCCATCGTCGCCTTTCAACTCCAACTGACGCCTTTGAACTCCACCCCGACGTCGCTTCGTATGGACCCTCGACCCTAAAGTTCCGAGGGTGGAGCGCGGAGCTGAACTTTCCCGCGGAGGAGTACGCGCGAGACGCGGCGTTCAGAGAGATGCTGCGGGGTATGAACAAGGGCGAGTTCATCGTGGCGTTGAGGGTCGAGGGGAAGATCAGCGGCGAGAGGTTGAAGAAGAAGATGAAGATGAAGATGAAGGAGAAGGCCGCCGACGCCGACGCCGCCGCCGCCGACGACGCCGACGACGACGATCGCGGCGAGAAAGAAGACGCCGCCGACGCCGCCGACGCCGCCGCCGACGACGACGCCGACGACGACGCCGACGAGCGCGCGTTCACTGATCACGACGACGCCGCCGAGGAAGAGGAGGAACGCGACGACGCGAGCGACGCGGACGACGCCGACCCTCCGGCGCCGTGCACGCGCGCCGCGTTGCGACTCGCGAAGTCCGCGGCTGCGGCGCGAGAACACGTCGTCCGCGCGCGGATGAGACGGTTCGATCGACTCGCAACGCGTCTCGCGACCGCGGATTCGGGTTCGGTCGACGCGGGGCACGCCGCGCCGAAGCACGTCCTCGCGTTCGACGACGACGACGACGACGATCCGTGGACGGTCAGGCCGCGGCGTCCTCTCCGCGACGACGACGACGACGACGACGATGAAGACGAAGACGAAGAAGCCGCGGAGGGAGGACCCGAGGGCGCCGCCGCCGCCGCCGCGGAGACGCGCGAGCGCGCGCTTCTCGCGCTCGAGAACGCGCACGCGACCGCGGTGCGGATGCTCGCCGCGGCGTTCGCGCAGAACGCGATCGCGCGCGCGATGTCCGCGAACGCGATACGGCTGATACAATCCGCCGCGGTGGACGGCGTCCGAGTCGGCGCGGTCACCGCGAAAGAGTTGGAAGAGTCCGCCGTCGCAGCCGCGAGAGCCGCAGGCGCGGCGATCGCGGGGAGCGGGCGATGCCCCCCGGTGGGCACCGTCGGCACCTTCGGCACCTTCGGCACCCCCGCGCCGACGCCGACGCCGACGCCAACGGCGACGCGCCTCGGCGTCGGGCGGACGTTCCCGCTCCCCCGGCACCTCGCGGAGAGCCACGTCGTCGCCGCCGCGGCGCGCCGCCGCGACGACGACGAGGACTATGACCCGGCGCCGAGCCCGGTGAGCCCCGGTACGGCGCTTCCGGCCGCGGAGGCGCTGGCCGCGCTCGCGACGGGGAACGTGGAGGGTCCCGGCGGAGGGAAACGCCGCGGAGACGCGACAAATCCGGATCCGTCGCCGTCGCCGTCGCCGTTCGTGTCTCCGGAGCGGTCCGCGCCGCAGCGCTGGGCGAGCGGCACCGGGCTTCTCGCGCGCGCGCCGCCGCCGTCGTGCTCCACGGCGTGGACCGCGTTCGACGTGGACGTCATCGAGACGAGCGCGGACCTGGAGAAGACGTTTCGAGCCGCGGGGCGGTGAGCGCGCGCGGGTACCGGAGGCGTTTTCAGACTGAGACCGCGGCATGGTGAACGAGCTCGAGAGCGCGAAGACGTAGGACGCGTGTCTTGAGTGACGACGAACGAACGAACGAAATAACGAAATAACGAACGAACGAACGAATTAACGAACGAAATGAATAGTGCGATGATGCCTATGCGTGCATCACAACAGTTTGACTACCGAGGTAACCACACCCACGCTTCGAGACGCCGCCCGAACCTGAACCTGAACCGTCCAACCTCTCCGACTAAAAAACCCTACGGTCGGACGATCACTTCTCGGTGTTCTCGCGGAGACGGCGGATCGTGGATCGCACGGTGACCGCGGCGGAGGTGTTGAGCGTGTACGCCCCGCCCGCCTTGGTCTTCTTGCAGCCCGCGCACTTCCAGATGCCGACGGCCTGACGCTTCATGGCGTACTTGCCGCAAAAGTCGCAGAAAAACTTGGAGTGCTGAGACACCTCCTGCTTCTTCACGACCTTGCGAAGGGACGCGCCGTAACGGGTGCCGTACTTGCCGACGATCCCTGGAGGGGAGGGGAGGGGAGGGGGAACGCGCGTCAGCGATGGAACCAC
>Ga0181560_10001387_pt1 | contig 22503 bp, 19 predicted proteins | sample 011ome_20_FD_133751 | JGI IMG/M metagenome (GOLD analysis project Ga0181560, IMG submission 133751) | Coastal salt marsh microbial communities from the Groves Creek Marsh, Skidaway Island, Georgia - 011509CT metaG (megahit assembly) | ecosystem: Environmental > Aquatic > Marine > Intertidal...
GACAAGCGGCATGCCTAACCCGACAGGACCTTCCGCCTCGACCGGCAACAGCGGCAGGCAGGAACAAGAGAATCACACAACCCGCCGCCACCGGCAGCGACAGCACAGCAAGCGCCAGAACAACACAGCAATATCAGAGCAACAGTCAAAGCAACGAAAGCACAACATTAGAACAACAAAAAAGGAACCCGGAGTTAACCACCATGCACACCGAAGTAGAATCCAGCAAGGCCGCCTCCCCCGCCGCCCCGCAAACCCAGGATGACAGTGACAACAGCATTACCACCATGGCCCCAGGCACCCTGCGGGTCATCAAGCGCAATGGCGCGGTGGTGGGTTTTGACGCCTCCAAGATCACCGTCGCCATCACCAAGGCCTTTATCGCCGAGGAAGGCGGTAATGCCGCGGCCTCAAGCCGCATCCACGAAACCGTGGATAAAATGACCCGAGAGATCATGGAAACCTTCAAGCGTCGCATGCCTTCCGGCGGCAGCATCCACATTGAAGAGATCCAGGACCAGGTCGAGCTGATGCTGATGCGTACCGGCGAACACAAGGTGGCGCGCTCCTACGTGATCTACCGTGCCGAGCGTGCCCGCGAGCGCGAAAAAGAACGCGCTCAGAACCCGCAGGCTGATGCTCCGAACTCCGACATCATGGTGACTATGGATGATGGTTCCACCCGGCCACTGGACACGGCGCGCCTGCGTACCGTCATCGATGAGGCCTGCGAAGGGCTCGAGGACGTCAACGGTGATGCCATTTATGAAGAAACCCTGAAAAACCTCTACTCCGGGGTCAAGCACAGTGACGTGCAGGTTTCTCTGGTGATGACTGCCCGCACCCTGGTAGAGAAAGAACCGAACTACAGCTTTGTGGCCGCGCGCCTGTTGCTCGATACCCTGCGCAGTGAAGCCCTGACCTTCCTGGGCGTGGCCGACAGCGCCACCCAGAGCGAGATGCATTACAAGTATGCCAATGCCTTGCGCCCCTACATCGAGAAAGGCGTGGAGCTGGAACTGTTGTCCCCGCACCTGCTCGAGTATGACCTGGAGCGCCTGGGCGAGGCCCTGAAAGCCGAACGCGACGACCAGTTCACCTACCTGGGCCTGCAGACCCTGTACGACCGCTACTTTATCCACAGTGAAGGCACCCGATTCGAGCTGCCGCAGATTTTCTTCATGCGCGTGGCCATGGGCCTGGCTTCCAACGAAACCAATCGTGAAGAGCGCGCCATCGAGTTCTACAACCTGCTCTCCAGCTTCGACTACATGGTTTCCACACCACAGCTGTTTAACTCCGGCACCATGCGCCCACAGCTGTCTTCCTGCTTCCTGACCACCGTGCCGGATGACCTGAGCGGCATCTACGGCGCCATCCATGACAACGCCATGCTGTCCAAGTGGGCAGGTGGTCTCGGTAACGACTGGACGCCAGTGAGAGCCCTGGGTGCCTACATCAAGGGCACCAACGGCAAGTCCCAGGGTGTGGTGCCGTTCCTGCAAGTGGTCAACGACACCGCGGTTGCCGTCAACCAGGGTGGCAAACGCAAAGGCGCCGTGTGCTCCTATCTGGAAACCTGGCACCTGGACATTGAAGAATTCCTGGAACTGCGCAAGAACACCGGTGACGACCGTCGCCGTGCCCATGACATGAATACCGCCAACTGGATTCCGGACCTGTTCATGAAGCGCGTGTTCGAAGACCAGGAATGGACGCTTTTTTCGCCAAATGAGGTCCCTGACCTGCACGAGCTTCATGGCAAGGCCTTCGAAGAACGCTATGCGCACTACGAAAAAATGGCCAAGGAGGGCGCGCTCTATGTGCACAAGACCGTGCGGGCCAAGGACCTCTGGCGAAAAATGCTCTCCATGCTGTTTGAAACCGGCCATCCGTGGATCACGTTCAAGGATGCCTGCAACACCCGTTCACCACAGCAGCATGTGGGCACCGTACACTCCTCCAACCTGTGTACCGAGATCACCCTGAACACCAGCTACGACAAGGACGATCCGAGCAAGAACGAGATCGCCGTGTGCAACCTGGGTTCCGTGAACATGGTGAACCATGTGACGGCCGAGGGGCTCGACAAGGAGAAGCTGCGCAAGACTGTCCACACGGCCGTGCGCATGCTCGACAACGTCATCGACATCAACTACTACTCGGTGGAAGCAGCACGCAACTCCAATATGAAGCACCGCCCGGTGGGCTTGGGCATGATGGGTTTCCAGGATTCCCTGTATATCCAGCAGATCCCCTACTCTTCCGAAGCAGCGGTCACCTTTGCCGACCACTCCATGGAAGCCATTAGCTTCTTTGCTATCGAGGCCTCCACCATGCTGGCCGAGGAGCGCGGTCCCTACTCCACCTATGAAGGATCACTGTGGAGCCAGGGTATCCTGCCCATCGACTCCCTCAAGAAACTGCAGGTCGAACGTGGCGAGCAGTACCTAGAAGTGGATTTCAGCAGCACCATGGACTGGGATGCGATGCGGGCGCGCGTTAAGGAAAAAGGCATGCGCAACTCCAACGTCATGGCTATTGCACCGACCGCCACCATCGCCAACATCACCGGCGTATCACAGTCCATCGAACCCACGTACCAGAACCTGTACGTGAAGTCGAATCTGTCCGGTGAGTTTACCGTGGTCAATCCTTACCTGATCCGCGATCTCAAGGCCGAAGGCCTGTGGGACAACGTCATGATCAACGACCTGAAGTACTACGACGGCAGCGTGCAGAAGATTGATCGTGTCCCACAGCACATGAAGACGCTGTATGCGACGGCCTTCGAGATCAATCCGCGCTGGATTGTCGATGCCGCCAGCCGCCGCCAGAAATGGATCGACCAGGCCCAGTCACTGAACCTCTACATCAGCGAAGCCAACGGCAAGAAGCTGGACGTGACCTATCGCATGGCCTGGTACCGCGGTCTGAAGACCACGTACTACTTGCGTGCCATGGCCGCCACCAGCACCGAGAAGTCCACCGTGTCCTCCGGCACGCTGAACAAGGTCTCCGCCATGATGGAAGAACCTGCTGTGGAAGCCGGCCCGGCTGAAGTACCAAAGGCCTGTTCACTGGATGACCCGGACTGCGAAGCCTGCCAGTAAACAGCCTGCCGGCCGGGCTCGTCCGGTCGGCGCAACCAGTTTGAACAGACTTAATTCATATTTTTTAACGCGTAACAAGTAACAGAGGTAAGCCACATGTTGTCATGGGATGAATTCAATAACGACGAGAGTACACCGGTCGCCGCACCGCTGAAGAATCCGGGCTTTGCCGCCAACGAGGACGACAGCACGGCAGCACAGGCCCTCAACCAAACAGATACCCTGGAAGCCCAGGCTCCGGTTCGCGACGAAGCCGTGTTTGATGAACCGGCTGCCGCGCTGGCAGAGATGAGCCCTGTCCAGGAGCCTGTCCATCCTAATGTGGGCGAAGTGCCCTCTGTCGCCTCCCTAGCAGCTGACAGCGAACTGAGTGCTGTCGAGCTGGCCCAGAAAGCCGTCGAGGAAATGGATTACACTGACGGCCAGGAAGAGCTTGCCGGCACTGCCGAACGTGTCACCGTTGACCAGAAACGCATGATCAACTGTCGCGCCGACCTCAACCAGCTGGTGCCTTTCAAGTATGAATGGGCCTGGCAGAAATACCTGGACGGCTGCGCCAATCACTGGATGCCACAGGAAATCAACATGAACGCGGATATCGCGTTGTGGAAACGTCCTGACGGCCTCACGGATGACGAGCGCATCATCGTCAAGCGCAACCTGGGCTTCTTCTCCACAGCCGATTCTCTGGTCGCCAACAACCTGGTGCTGGCCATTTACCGCCTCGTTACCAACCCGGAATGCCGCCAGTACATCCTGCGCCAGGCCTTTGAGGAAGCCATTCACACCCACGCTTACCAGTACTGTATCGAGTCACTGGGCATGGATGAGGGCGAGATCTTCAACATGTACCACGAGATCCCGTCAGTGGCGAAGAAAGCCTCCTGGGGCCTGAAGTACACCAAGGAGATTTCCGACCCGACCTTCCAGACCGGTACACCGGAAACCGACAAGCAGCTGCTGAAGAACCTGATTGCCTTCTACTGCTGCCTGGAAGGCATCTTCTTCTACTGCGGTTTCACCCAGATCCTGTCCATGGGCCGCCGAAACAAGATGACCGGCACTTCCGAGCAGTTCCAGTACATCCTGCGCGATGAATCGATGCACCTGAACTTCGGCATCGACATGATCAACCAGATCAAGCTGGAAAATCCGAAGCTGTGGGATGCCGACATGAAGCAACATGCCACCCAGATGATCCTGGAAGCCACGCAGCTGGAAATCGAATATGCCCGTGACACCATGCCGCGCGGCGTCCTCGGCATGAACGCTGCCATGATGGAAGATTACCTGAAGTTCATCGCCAACCGCCGTCTGGCTCAGATCGGCCTGCCGGAACAGTTCCCGGGTGCCGCGAATCCATTCCCGTGGATGAGCGAAATCATGGACCTGCGCAAGGAAAAGAACTTTTTCGAAACCCGCGTCATCGAATATCAGACCGGTGGCGCACTCAACTGGGATTAAAAGAGCGTTTTACAAAGCACTACCGCGTGATGCTGATGGCTCGCCAGAGCCATCGGAAAGCGCACAAAAATCCGGGCAAGCAGTAAATCCATCAGCCAACAAAAGGAACCTTCCTATGGCCGATAAGAAAGATGTAGAGCAGAACGCGGAACAGACACTCATCACGCTCGATCAGCTGAGCCAGACGCTGGGAGTGATGACCTGTGTTGTCGACCGCCTCAAGCAACACCTGACCCGCCAGTTATCGCTCAATGCCGAAATCTTCGGCGACGAGCAGAAAGTGGCTCAGGCTGAAGCCGAAGAGCGGGCGCAAGCCAGCAAGCAGCTGCAGCAGGAAAGCTTTGTGGTGGAGATCAGCCAGAAAGAGCTGGAGGAAGGCAGCGACCCGACAAAAGTCGTGCACTGATCACGATCGCCCTGCCTGCCATAAAGCGCAAGAAGCGTGTAAAGCATAAATAGGGCAGGCAATCACTTTTGAGACCGTAAACCGGAAACGTTTTTGCAGTACGTCTCCGGTTTTTTATTTGTGCCGCAAGATATTCACCCTGGGCATATTTTCAACTTTAGCTGTCTTTCAACTTTAGCCGTCAATTAGAGATACCGCTACAATCGCTTCCAGCCCAGACTGAAATACCCTTTATCGGAAACGCGGTATGACTCACATCGACGATCTGTAAATTCTGATCGAATCACATACGCCAATCCTCGTTATTGAATCACGCGAAGAAAAGGTCATCATCCGGACCTTCCAGAAACTGGCTAGGAGTGTCCACAAAGCCCTGTATTGCTGGTCTGTCACCTCTGGACTAAAGCGACTTGATATCAATCTCGAGCCACAAAAATTCAATGATGATCCCAATGAGGTACTGGACCATATCAAGTCGACGTGCCATCCGGATGTGTAAATCCTGCCAGATTTCCATCTTTACCTGTCTAATCCAAAGGTGACCCGTTTGCTCAAAGAAGTGGCGCAACAGGGAGAACGGGCAGGACACCACACCATTGTATTCATCAGCCAAGCGTTAACCCTTCCGCCAGAAATTGAGCATTTCGCGCGCCACATCAGCTGAGCCGTTCCCGATGCTGCCACGATACAGGATATCGTCAACGAAATTGCCCTTGACTGGTGTGGCCAATATGGCAAGCGGGTCAACACCAGCCAGAAACTGATCGACCAACTTATCCGTAATCTCAAGGGTCTGCCTGCCCACCATATACGCAGGCTGGCACAAAATGCCGTTTTCGATGACGGTGCCATCAGCGAGAGCGACCTGCCTGGGGGTATGCAGGCCAAGTTCGATTTGCTTGATCAGGATAGTGTCCTTCACTTCTAAGATGACACCGCAAAATTTGCCGACCTCGGCGGACAGGAACAGCTCAAGCACAGGCTGAACCTGAGACGCGGCATCTTCCTGGGTGAGAAAGCATAACCGGACCTGGATGCCCCGAAGGGCATCATGCTGCTGGGTGTACAAGGTTGCGGCAAGAGCCTGGCAGCAAAAACCGTGACCGGTATTTTTGCAGCCCCCTGCTTCGCCTGGATTTTGCCAGCCTCTACAACAAGTCGCATGGGAAACCGAAAAGTACCTCAGAGGTGCCCTGCACACCGCCGGCCTGATGGCGCCCTGCGTACTCTGGCTCGATGAAATCGAGAAAGGCCTGTTCACTTCCGAGTCGGATGATGGCACTTCAAAACGCATCCTCGGTACCCTGCTGACCTGGATGGCGGTACGGCGTGAGAACGTTTTCATGGTGGCCACGTCCAATGACATTGAAGCGCTGCCGCAGGAACTGGTGCACAAGGGGCGACAGGATGAAATTTTCTTTGTTGACCTGCTTGACGCCCGTGTCCGCGAGCAGATATTCCTTATCCACCGGACCCGACGCGAGCAGAACCCGGCTGACTTTGACCTGCCTGCCCTGGTGGAAGCCAGCACCGGCTTTTCCAGCGCGGAAATCGAACAGGCCATCGTGTCGGGGCTCTATACGGCCCTCGGCCAGGCGTGCGCCCTGGACGATGCGATCCTCTTGGCAGAGATCAAGAACACCTATACCCTGTCCTTGACCATGGCAGAGAACCTGCAATGGCTGCGACAGTGGGCAGACAGCCGCGCAGTAAAGGTCCACTGATGCCCATTGCGCTATGTCCCGCTGAGATATGCTAGACTCGCCCCATGTCGGCCATCAAGAAAATTCATCATGAAAAGGAATTGCTGAGCGAAGCCATTCGTATCGGCAGCGCCTATTTCGAGAAACGCGGCGCCGGCAAGTTTGATCCGGATGATCACGCCGACCTCAAGGTACGGGCCATATACACTCTGCTGGTCAAGGACAACCTGATCCAGCCGCTGGCAAAGCAGGATGATGACCTCCCGCATATGAAACACAAGCTTGCACTCTGGATGGAGCGCACACTGCCTGCTGATCACCCCCTGAAGAAAGGCTGACCCGTTTCATGCACCGCCGCCCGACCTTCCGCTTGCTGCTCCTGCTGGTGTTTACCACTGCCCAGGCCGGTGCCCAGCCACAGGATTTTGACGGCCTGTTCAATCCCGAAACCAGTCCGGAAAGTTCCGCTGTTTCCCTGACCCTGCCCGAACCGGAAGAGGCTGTCCCAGCGATAAACTATGTTTTCAGCCGTGAAGATTTCAATAATCCGGTAGTGGAAATACGCACCTCAATGGGCACCATGGTGCTGGAACTGTTCCCGGAAGAAGCCCCTCTTGCTGTGGCCAATTTCATGGACCTTGCCGAAGGCGACAAGCCGTGGACAGATCCCTACTCGGGTCTCGACGTAATACGCCCGTTTTATGACGGCCTAACCTTTCACCGTGTCATTGACGGTTTCATGATCCAGTCAGGCAGTCCCACCGGTCTGGCCGATGGTAATCCCGGCTTCACGTTTCGTGATGAAATCAATGCTCGCAGCCTGGGCCTTGACAAGATGCAGGCACTCGACAGTGCCGGCAAACCGCACCCTTTGCTGGGCATTCATGACGAGGCAACTTTCCGGGAAAAAATGCTCGCCCCGTTGTACGAAAAAATGCAGATCACGTCCCGGGCTGAACTGGAAACCCGCATCGACGAGGTCAATACTGCCCTGCATGCCATGACCGTGATGGAAGGCCTGGAAAATCTCGGTTACCGCTTCAACGAACGCTATCTGTCACGCATGCCTGTCAGGGGCGTTATCGCCATGGCCAACAGCGGTCCGGACAGCAACGGCTCACAATTTTTTATTACCCTGACCGACACCGACTGGCTCGCTGGCCGCTATACCGTCTTTGGCAAAGTACGGGTAGGCCTTGATGTTCTGGATGCCGTTGGCAAGGTCCCCGTAGATGCCAACAACCGCCCGCTCCAGGATGTCACCATCCTGTCAGTCAGGCAGATCCCCCTGTAAACTGGAATCCATATCGATGACGAAAAAAAGCACCAACGTGGTCTGGCATGAAAGCCGTGTCGACCGCCAGACCCGGGAAAACATCTTTCGCCAGAAAGGCGCCACGCTCTGGTTTACCGGCCTCAGTGGTTCGGGCAAAAGCACCCTGGCTTTTACGCTGGAACACCTGCTGATTGAAAAGAACTACAAGTGCTATGTGCTGGATGGCGACAACATTCGTCATGGACTGAACAACAACCTGGGCTTTTCCGATGCCGACCGCGAGGAAAATATTCGGCGTGTCGGTGAAGTATCCAAGCTGTTTGCTGATGCCGGCATGATTGTATTGTCCAGCTTCATCTCTCCCTTTCATCGTGATCGTCAGCTAGTGCGTGAGATCCATCAGGCAGCAAACCTGCCCTTCCTCGAGATCTTCATGGATACACCATTGGCCGTCTGCGAGGACCGGGATCCGAAGCAGCTCTACCAGAAAGCCCGGCGCGGCGAAATCAAGAATTTCACGGGTATCGATTCCCCGTACGAAGTGCCCGAGCATCCGGAACTGGTGATGACTCCCGGCAACTCTCCGGACACCAGTGCCCGGCATGTGTTCAATTACCTGGTCGAGCAGAAACTGGTCGACCTGTATGACTGAACATGGGGCAATGCCATCGTGACCCTGCCTCTCATTCCAGATGCCTCTTTTCCGCCGGGTCGCCTGGACCCGTGTTTTTGCGGCAGCGGAGAACGTTTCAAGCACTGTTGCGGCAGCAACGACAGCAACCGTAAGCCCCCTTTTGGCATCGGTATCCTGGAGAATTATCTGTCAGCGGCTGAATGCCGGGAATGGCTGGATCTGATCGCAACCCTGGAAACGGATCCATACAAGATGCGCAATCCCGATGGCACGGTCGTTCTTGACCCTACCCGGGTTTGTGACCGGGTGGTGTTTGGTGAGAAGCAATCCCTGCTCGATAGCCTGGTGGCAAGGGCCTGGCAGGATGTGATCATACCGGCGACCGGCATTCCCATCGCCTGGTATGAGGAGCCCCAACTGCTGAAGTATAGTCCAGGCGGGTTTTACCAATATCACGCCGACAACGGCTACCTGGTGATCCAGGAAAAAGCCTGGCGCAAGGCTGTCGACCGTGACGTCAGCATGCTTATTTACCTGACCGGCGATTTCGAGGCGGGTGAGTTGCACTTTAACCGTTTCAACTACTTCCTCAAACCACAAGCCGGCATGCTGGTCTGGTTTCCCTCCGACATGCGCTACCAGCATTCGGCACGGCCAGTGGCCAGTGGCACCCGCTATGCCATCGTGAGCTGGGCCGCTACGGCTGACATCGAGCGCGTTCAGGACGCGCGGACGACCCGGGCCATCGACTGGCTCACGCGCGAGAAAAACCCTTAAGCGCCTTCACCCGCACTCTATGTTGGCACGGCGTTCGGCTAGATCCGCTTGCCTCCGCGAGCCTCGATTTTGTCCTGGGTGTTGTTGTCGAAATCGCTGGCCGCATGGCGTTCGTGTAATTGCTCCTTCGAATCACCCATGCCGCGATTCACTATGCGTCCACGCTGAACCGCGGGCCTTGCGCCAATCTGGTCGATCCAGCGCCTGACATGGGCGTATTCCTCTACATTGAGAAAGGTCGCCGCCTCGTAGGCATTGTTCATCATTGAGCCATACCAGGGCCAGCAAGCCATGTCTGCGACCGTATAGACATCCCCGGCCAGGTATTCATGGTCGGCCAGGTGAATATCAAGCACATGCAGCAGCCGCTTGGTCTCCATGGTGTAACGGTTAATCGGGTATTCCATCTTGAACGGGGCATAAGCATAAAAATGGCCGAAGCCGCCACCCAGAAAGGGTGCCGAGCCCATCTGCCACATCAGCCAGTTCAGGGTCTCAGCCCGGCGATAATGTTCAGTGGGCAGGAATGCCCCGAATTTTTCCGCGAGATAAATCAGGATGGCACCACTTTCAAACAGGCGGGTAGATGGTGAGGTCGAATGATCCATCATGGCCGGGATCTTGGCATTGGGATTGATGCTGACAAAACCGGTACCAAACTGGTCACCTTGGCCGATGTTGATGTACCACGCATCATATTCAGCGCCTCCATGCCCCTCGGCCAGCAGCTCTTCCAGCATGATGGTGACTTTCTGGCCATTGGGAGTACCCAGGGAGTACAACTGCAGCGGATGTTCACCGATTGGCAGATCCTGGTCGTGGGTAGGGGTGGCAATCGGGCGGTTGATGCTGCTCCACTCGCCGCCGTCCTGGCCAGCCCAGCGCCATACTTCGGGCGGGTTGTATCCGGGTGGCTGATTGTTGTTGGATGATGCCGTCATGTGAAGTGCTCCCGTTATGGATGAAGGCCTGCTTGCTGGATAGAGGGCAAGCATAAAACATCATGCGCTGCCCGGACAGGCATGAATGGCGAATCAGGCGCCGGTTTCCGCCAGCGCTGGCGGCATATCCGGCTGAAACGTTTCCTGGCGGTAAGGTGGCATGGAGGCGATGATGCCCTTGCCATAATACTTCTTGCGCAAACGCTCATCGAGAATGGTAATGCGCCCGGCATCATGCTGGGTGCGCAGCAAACGGCCGCTGGCCTGGATTAGGCGCATGGACGCTTCCGGCACGGCAATCTCCATGAAAGGATTGCGGCCCTGGGCCTTCACCCAGTCCCCCAGCGTGGCTTCCACCGGATCGTTGGGTACCGAGAAGGGAATTTTGGCGATGATAACGTGGACACAGTAATCCCCGGGCAGGTCGATACCTTCCGTCATGCTGGCCAGTCCGAAAATGATGCTGGTCTTGCCAGCGTCCACGCGTTCCTTGTGCAGGCGGATCAGCTCCTGCTTGGCATGGTCGTCCTGAGACAGGATGTTGAATTGCATATCCTCCGACAGGCCCTGCAGCACGGACTGCATTTGCCGCCGTGAGGAAAACAGCACCAGGTTGCCCTTTCTGTCGTCGATCAATCCGGGCAGAACACTGATGATGGCCTGTGTATGATCGTCGGCACGCCCCGGATCAAAACCGCTGACCGGAATCTGCAGTACGGCACGGTTGCCAAAGTCGAACGGGCTGGTCAGCTGGCGGTAGAGTGCGTCCTCATGCAAACCGGTGCGCATGCTGAGAAAGTCGAAGCTGCCCATGGCTGTCAGGGTGGCCGATGTCAGGACCGCGGCAAAACAATCATTCCACAGGTATTCGATCAAGGCATCTGCCGCCAGTACCGGGCTCGATGAGACAGTGATTTCGGTCTCATTGCCTTGTGGCCTGAACGTCAACCAGCGGGCATTGGGGGCGTAACCAGTATGGTCCTCAATGGCAAAGGTGCGGAAAAGCTGGATGGCGCCTTCGGCGCGGGACTGCATGATGCCGAACACCGGGTACCAGTTCTCCGCCGTCTGGCGATCAATTTCCCCCATGTCATTTTCCATGAAATCCTTGAGGCGTTCGGTAATCCGTTTCAGGCGCTCATCCAGTTCACGGAACTCCCCCATGACATTACTGGCCACTTCACGCATGCCGTCCGGCACCACGCCCTGATCAAACGTGTACTGGGTAATATCGCCACTGGCGTTGGCCGCTTCAGCCTGAGCACTGTAGTCCTGAAACAGCGGCATGTGCTGCTGCAGCGCGGCCCGTGTCTGTTCGGCAGCCACCCGCGCCTTGTCGAGCTGCGTAGCGAGATCATCATCACGTCCCAGCTCGCCGCTGACATTCTTGAATATGGCGGTAATGCGGTCGAGCCAGGTCAGCGAGGCCCGCAGTCGTATGAAGTGGGAAAAATGCGAAACGCCTTTCAATGGCAAGTGATGGGCCTCGTCAAAGATGTAGATGCAGTCCTCCGGCGGCGGCAGGATGACGCCGCCTCCCAAGGCCAGATCCGACAGCACCAGGTCATGATTGGCCACGATGCAGTCCGCTTTCTGCATGTTGTTGCGACTTCTGAAAAAGCAGCAGTTGCTGAAGTTGGAACAGCGGTTGCCGGAACACTGGCCTTTTTCCACCGCGACGTTACGCCACTGATTTTCGTTGAGAATCGTTTTCCAGTCATCGCGGTCACCCTTCCAGTGACCATCAATCAGGGCATCCAGCATGTCCTGATACAGTTCGCGGTCAGCTGCCGTCGGGTCTTCCAGTTCCAGCCCGTACAGGTCGAGCATGGCCTCCTGGCTGCTGCCGGTTTTCAGGGCGTTGTCGAGCTTGGATAGGCACAGGTAGCGCCCCCTGCCCTTGGCCAGGGAATAGGAGAACTGCATTTCACTGTGTTTGAGCAGGTCCGGGATGTCCTTGTTCATCACCTGCTCCTGCAGCGCCACCGTGGCCGTGGCCAGGACGACTTTCTTGTTCATGGCCTTGGCAACAGGAATAGTGGCCAGCAGGTAGGCAATGGTTTTCCCGATACCGGTGCCGGCCTCTATGACGCAGATTGCCGGTTTGGCCGAGGTGCGATGACCCTCGTCATCCATTTCCGTGCTGGCGATGCTGTTGGCAATATCCGCGATCATCTGCTTCTGCCCGGGGCGATTCTGCAGGTCGCGGTTACTGACGAGCGTGGAATAGTGGTGCTGAATGATGTGCTTGAGTTCGTCGGAAAGCATCAGCAGAGCACCCGGTCTGGCACCGGGAGTAGTGGGTCACCAGGCAAGGGAGAGCGAATAGCCCCGTTCGGGCAAGGGGTTGTACAACTGTTCATGCAGCGTTTTATGCCATTGAGTATGCAGACAATCATGCATGCAATATAGTTGGCGGGTGGCGGATTTACCAAAGACATGTCGCTGTCAGGCTGCGCCGACTTCGGCCTTGCGGATCACCGGATTGGCATACATGTTGAGCACATAGGGCTGGAGATGTTTAGGCATGCTGTTCAGACGCTCCTGGAACTCCCGGCGTTTGCGACCGATTTCGCTAGCGGAAAGGCCCAGTAAGGCCGGCAGAGTGCTTAAATCCAGGGAGTCCTTTTTCACCATTTCCATGGCAAGGTAGTTCACCGCATGCAGCTTGTAGCTGCTGATGATCCTGGCATCGAGTTCGCGGGCCACACCCTCCGCCGTGACTGCATCGGGGAACACCATGCGCGAACCGAACGTGACATGCACATCGCCTTTATCACCGACGATGCCGGTGAGGATACTGCGGACGTCGGAATTCTCATCCTTTTCGAACTTGCCGGTTGTATCGATCGTGTACAGCTCCTCGGCCTTGTAGCGATCGCAGGGGTCATACTCGTAGGAAATGGACACCGGAACGATATTCAGGGAGTTCATGGACTCCTGCAGGCTCAGGCGCAGCGTGGATTCCCGATCCGCCATGTGGAGCATCTTGATGATGGCGGTCTCGGTCTTGTCGATACCGTCTTTCGCGCGGCCCTCGCGCTGGGCAATCCAGACGTTGTTGTCCGACTTGATGCAATGATGAATGTAAGCCGACAGCTGCTTGCTGGCCTTTAGCAGGTCCCTGCCCTGCACGGAACGTTTGACGATAAAACTCTTGTTGAGCTTCATCAGGTCAGTCAGGAAGGGGCGCTTCAGGAGGTTGTCGCCAATGGCAATCTGCAGCGTGTCCAGGCCATGGTGGTAGATCATGTAATTGACCAGCGCCGGGTCCATAGTGATGTCGCGATGGTTGCTGATGAACAGGTAGGGCTGGGCAGTATCCAGCGTGTCGAGCCCCTCCGACGTCAGGCCGGTCGTGGTGTCTTCAATCAGCTTGTCCAGGTACTTCTCGATGACCAGTTGCACGTCATGGATGGTCTGAACATGGGCAGTCTCCTCCCGCAGGGCAGCCTGGACCTTGCCGGCTACCCAGCCCGGCAGGAAGCGGAACAACAGCGGATGCTTGAACTTGGCCAGTGCCCTGGCAAGCGCTTCATCCTGCAATAGTCGGTCAACAACCGGCCTGACCTCTCCATCCCCGTAGGGCCTGATGTCATCAAATGAATCCATAGGAAAACGTGTAAGTTGTGGGAAAGCGCGATTTTAAAGGGTTAGCCGGTAAATTGGAAAAAAAGCTGCCCGGGTGCGCACTTACCGGGGGAAATAGCTTAGCAGCTGCAGCACCATCAGGTAGCCAAACACAACCAGGCTGATGATCAGCAGGGCTTTGCTTTTCCAGGAATTGACCTGATCAGACAGCCAGCGTGACTGGTTGTTCATATACAGCAGCAAACCTGCCAGCAGCGGCATGAACATGGCACCGGTGACCGCATAGGTAATGACAATCCAGACCGGCCGCTCCAGCAGGAGCAGGCTCATGGGCAGCACGGCCAGGTAAATCAGGTAACCGCGGTAGGCCCGGGTTCTGGAAATACTGGCCTGGGAATCCAGCAGGTGGGAATGCTGGCGGAAATGGTAGATAAAGTTGGCAAACAGGAACGGCACGCCATGCCAGACGCCTATCATGGAACTGAACACCGCCCCCCAGAAACCGAACAGGAATATCCACTTGCCAGTTTCCCCGGTGACTGGCACCAGCTGGTCGGCTACTGCCAGCGCCATGTTGTTACCGGCCACCACCTCCGGCTGGACACCTGCCGAGACGATAATGATGGCAATGCCGAATAAGGCTGTCAGGCCATAGGCCACGCCCAGGTCTACGCGCATCACCGGCATCATCTTCCGCCCTTCCCAGCCGGCTTCCCGCATCCAGTAGCCATAGCTCATGATCGTGATGCTGCCGCCAACCCCGCCGATGATGCCCAGCACATAGGCCATGCCACTGTCCGGCACCCTCGGTATCAGCATGCCTGCAGCAATGTCGCCCAGGTCCGGCAGGACCATGATGGCGCAATACAGGACCGTGACAAACATCAGGCCAATGAAGAATTTCATGGCTGCTTCGAGCAGGTCATAAACGCCGAACCAGACGATCACCAGGGCAATCAGCGCATGGATGGCGCCCCACACACCGACAGACAGCTGGGGAAAAAAGGCATAGGCCGCCAGGCCACAGGCCGCCATCATCGCTGCTGCCACCATGAAGGTCCACAGGCACAGGTAGGCGGCAAAGTACCAGCTGAACAAACGCGGCAAGTGGTCAATCCAGCCTTCCAGCAGTGTGGTGCCGGTGGCCAGTTGCCAGCGCCCGATGCCTTCGGTAATAACAAACTTGAGAATGCCGCCAAAGACGACAGCCCAGAGCAGGATGGTGCCGAACTGAGCGCCGGCCGCCGAAGCTGCCACGATATCGCCGGCGCCAAGCCCGGTAGCCGCCACAATGATGCCGGGGCCGGTGTGTTTCAGGATGGACAGTTTGCTCATGGCGTCACCCCTGCCCGCTCACAGACCTGCTCACCATAACGGCGCAGTGCCGCCAGCAGGTCTGCCTGCTGCGGATGGGATTGTGCCAACTCTGCCAGTCGCCTGAAAAATGCCTGGGCTGTCAGGCCGACGCCGTTCGGGTTTGCGGTCAGCTGCTCAGCACACCATGCCTGCCAGTGCTGGCTTTCAACCTCATCGAGCGTATCCGGAAAATTGCGTGACCGATAGCGAAACAGCATTTCCTCCAGGCGCGGATCCTGGAACTGAAAGGTCATTTCCGGTAGCTGCTCGGCCCGGGCAGTAGGAATGATCTGCATTTGCTCACGGTCGTGGTCGGAGAAAAAACCGCCGCTGTACAACATATGATCAGGATCAGTGATCATGGGCAAATCCGGCTCGGCGAAGACCTGTCGCAGTTTGGCGCCCAAGGTCCTGTCATCCAGCAGGGTCTGGCGATGGCGTTCGCAGGCCGCCAGGTCGATGTGATATTTCTGCACGGTCTCATCAGCGAGGACCGACAGCGGTGCCAGTGCCGGACACTTGTTGAGATGCACGGTCTTGAGCGCAATCCGTTCCTCGCCTTCAGCCAGAGCATCCCGGGCAGTAAAGACCAGGCGACGGATTTCCTCCGGTTCCCGGTCCAGCCAGGTTTCAGGATCCTGGGACAGATCGTATACCACGACACCGTTCTGATTCGTGGGATGCATCACCAGCGGCATCACGACAGCCAGGCAGCCACGGCTGGATGGAATCATGCCGGACACATGCAGCAGCATGTCTTTTTTGTTCAGGTCGAGCAGAGGCTTGACCTTGTTCTTGCTGCGCAGCTGGTAATACCAGTCATAGAGCCTGGGCTGTTTCTGCCTGATGAGTTTGGCCATGGCTATCGTGGCGCGCACATCCACCAGAGCATCATGGGCGCCTGCATGGTCAATGCCATTGGCCGCCGTAAGGTCCTCCAGGCGAAAACTGGGGGAACCGTCGTCCTTGTGCGGCCATTCGATGCCCCCGGGCCGCAAGGCGTGGGTCATGCGCACCAGGTCGATGATGTCCCAGCGCGAATTGCCGCTTTTCCATTCACGCTCATAGGGATCGTAAAAACAGCGATAGAGCAGATGCCGGGTCACCTCATCATCGAAGCGAATGCTGTTGTACCCGGCCACGCAGGTCGCCGGCTGCGTGAACTGCTCGACAATGCGGGCGCAGAACGTCGCTTCGTTGACTCCCTTGGCCAGCGCTTCCTCGGGGTTGATACCGGTCACCAGGCAGGCTTCCGGATGCGGTAGGTATTCGGGGGTGGGCTGGCAGAAAAACTCGACCGGATCATCAATGATGTTGAGATCCTCATCTGTACGAATACCGGCAAACTGGCAGGGACGATCCTTGCGCGGCTCGGCGCCCCAGGTCTCGTAGTCGTGCCAGAAAATACTGCGATGGTTGTTCAAACGGGTCTCACGGTTTGCATCATTACTGTATGAAGCATCCCATAATAAGGCTGCTTGTGTAAGGGACAATGACAATTTACTGTCTGGCCAGCAGGTCGGCATAGCGAAGCGGTTGCCGACATTCATAACTTGGGCTTGTCGGGACACGGCCCTGCGGGCCTATGCCGACCTACAACGTAACCTCAGCAAAACCTGCGTATTCTGCCTCTTGTCTCCTGCCGCCTGCCTCTTTACATTACACTCATGAAATTCAGTACGATCATAGGCCTAATCCTGCTGTCGCTGTCGGGCAGCGTGCTGGCCCAGTTCGGTCGCGGCTACCGCATCTACCAGAACAACCCACCGGTGCACGAGTTCACGGCGGCACGCTGGCACTTCGGTACCAACGGCGATATCGGCCACATGGGCTGGTCCCACAACTATCCGGACTCCGACATCAATCTCAACGAGTTCCTGGAACGAGCCACGAATATCGACATGGCTATCGAGTCCTACCGCATCATCGAACTGGGCGATCCGGATGTGTTTGATTACCCGTTTGCGTATGTTTCCGAGCCGGGCGAAATGGAACTGACTGACCAGGAAGTGACCAACCTGCGCGAGTTCATCCTACGTGGCGGTTTCATTCTAATGGATGACTTTGATGGTCCCTGGCAGTTTGCCCAGATGCGTTCACAGGTTAAACGGGCTTTTCCCGACAACGAACTGGTCCGCGTGCCGATCGATCATGAAGTGTTTCGGGTGCATACGTCGCTGGAAAATCTGGCCGCCATGGCCGACTCTGTGCCTGGAGGTGAGATCATATATTACGGCCTGTTCGATGACAGTGGCCGGCTTGGCCTGCTGGCCGGACACAATAATGACCTGGCCAATTTCTGGGACTGGTACGCCGACGGCACCATGCCCCTGAAACCGTCAATCGATGCCTTCCGGCTCGGTACCAACGCCGTGGTGTATTCCTTTACCCACTAGCCGAAACAGGGTGATGTCGGCAAACGGCCCTGTGGGCTTGGGCCGACCGACCACAACCCAGCATGACTTTCATGATTTTGGCGGCAGGGTCCTGACAAAGGCCTCGCACATGCCGACCCAGTGCTGCAGTTCAGTATCATCCTCGATACCTTAAGGGGCCACAAAAAGGGGCCACAAGCACCATGCCCTTCATGGCCCGGCCCGTGAAATCCATTTCCCGCGCGTGCGGACGCTCGAGTGCCGCCTTGTCCTGGTCGACGCCCACCCTGGCCATCAGCGTATCGAAGACAATACCGCAGGTCATGTGTCCCGACAGCATGACACACAGGCCGGCGAACATTCGCCGTCCGCTATAATCTGCCTTGTCCTAAAAGTGTCCCCGCAGACGTTCTGCCAGACCTTCGTCAAATGCCATGGCCAGCCTTAATCCTCCAGGGCAAACACCCAGACCACCCCGCCCTGCGGCACGATCGTTGTGCGACCCTGCAAGGCATCCAGGCGCCGCTGCATGCCGGCGGCATCGATCCCCCAGCCTGACTGCACAGCCACATACTGCTTGCCGTCCACGGAGAATGTGGTGGGCACCCCGGTCACGCCGGAATTCAGGCGCTGCTGCCAGAGCAGTTCACCGGTGCTGGCATTGTGGGCACGGAAATGGCGGTCAGCCGTTCCGCCGGAAAAGATCAGGTTGCCGCCCGTGGCCAGCACCGGTCCCCAGTTGGCCATCTCGAACTCCTGCGTCCAGACCTCTTCACCGGTGTTGATGTTCCAGGCCTGGATTTCACCGATGTGGTCAGCGCCCTCGACAACGCGGGCTTCCATGCCGGTAATACCGGTGAAATTCTGGCCCGGCCGGTATTCGGCTTCCGTGCCGGCCCACGCGGAGCAGTAGTTGTCGTTGGCGGGAATGTAGAACAGGCCCGTTTGCGGACTGTAGGCCGCCGGCACCCAGTTCTTGCCACCGGACAGGGACGGACAGTACTGCGCCAGCTTGCCCAGCCCGGGTTTATGATCGAGATCGTATTCCGGACGCCCAGTCTCTGGGTCCAGGCTGGTAAAAACATTCTGGTACACGTAAGGCTCGGCGTCGATGAAATTAATGCCGTCGGCGGTCCGCTCCAGCACCCAGAGATAGCCGTTGCGACCGGCATGCACCAGGGCCTTGATGGTGCGGCCGTCACGCTCGACATCCATGAGCACCGGTGGCGAAACCTCATCCCAGTCCCATGATCCGTTCCAGTGATACTGGTGGTAGCCCTTCATTTCCCCGGTGTCCACGTCCAGGGCAATCACCGAATTGGCAAACAGGTTGTCGCCGGGGCGGAGCTCTCCTGTCCACGGGCCGGCATTGCCGGTGCCCCAGAAGCTCAGGTTCAGCTCAGGATCATAGTTGCCGGTCACCCAGATGGAAGCACCCCCGGTTTCCCATGCGCCTTCCGGCCAGCTGTCATTGCCGAACTCTCCGGGCGCCGGCACCGTGTAGGTCTTCCACACCTCGTCACCGGTTTGTGCATCCAGCGCGGTGACAAAGCCGCGCACACCACGTTCCCCGCCGGAGACACCGACCAGGATCTTGCCTTTCGCCGCCATCGGCGCCAGGGTCATGTAGTAGCCGGCCCGGTAGTTGGCAACGGGCTTCTCCCAGATAACCTCGCCGGTTTGCGCATCCAGCGCCACCAGGTTGGCATCCGAGGTGGCCATGTAGACGCGGTCGCCGTAAAGCGCCACACCGCGGTTGGTCGGGTGAATCAGGCTGATATCAAACGGCAGCTGGCGTGCGTATTCCCACAATCCCTCACCGGTGGCGGCATCGACGGCAATGACATGGTTCAGCGGCGTGGTGATGTACATGATGCCGTTGTTCACCATCGGTGGTGACTGATGGCCTTCGGTCACCCCGGTGGACATGGTCCAGGCCAGCGACAGGTTGCCGACATTGCCGGCATGGATGTCATCCAGCGGTGAATAGCCCCAGCCATCGTAGGTGCGGCGAAACATCAGCCAGTTTTCCGGCTCCGGATCGCGCAGACGGGCGTCGGTGACCGGTACTGCAGTGCGGGCCTGTGGCATGGCCGGCATGGTGTTCATGGTGCCGGATGCACAGGCGACCAGGGACAGCACACCGGCCAGCAGACTGGAGTTGTATGCTGTCGTTTTCAATACACGATGGATGTTGGATGACATGAGGTTCCCCCAGTAATGTAATTGTTGTTCAGATACCAAACGGCGACAGCCCGGGCTGCTGGAACCCCACCCGCCCTTCAAAGGGACCGGCCACACCGACCTTGCCGTCTACTGCCACCAGCGGTAATGCGGCCAATTGCCAGGGGGCTGGCCCGCCCACCACCCGGGCACCATCGGCCGGGTCAAACTGCGATTCATGGCAGGGACACTGAAAGCGGAGAAAGTCGTTGTTCCAGTCGGTCACGTCACAACCGGTGTGGCTGCAGACACCGGAATACGCCACCAGGCCGTCAATACTGCGCACAGCGGTTTCAGGGCTCATGCGGGCAGGATCCACCCGGATCAGCACCACCTGGTTCAGGCGGGTGCCGTTGCGAATAACACCGATGTCCGGGTCCATGGCCCAGGCAAAAATCTGTTTGCTGTCAACAAGCAGGGCATCGGCAGCAATGACATCACCGGCCTCATCCCCAAAGGCATGCACCAGCACATCCCCTTCCCGCGGAGGCTCCAGGCTTTCCGGTGTCGGCAACTGCGCCTGCCCCATGCCCGGCACAGCCATGCCCACCACACACATGCCACCGAGCAGTTTGCGCCGTGTTGGGTTGGTATGGATTGCGTTCTGTGTTGCTTTGTCCTTCAAACCATGACTCCTTTACTACTGATCTGCAGTAACGTTTTTTACCGAACTGTCTGCACGGAAAAACACTGGCAGCCGCCTAGCCTTAATCGGTTTCAGGCAGCGCCCAGGCTACCAGTTGAGCCGGCAAGCCTGCCTCGCGGTTGGCGGTGAAAAAGGCGATGTACTGCCTGCCATCAACCATGTAAGTCATCGGACCCCCCTGCTGCGGCCCGCCCCCGGGAATCTCGACGCGGGCAATTTCGGCACCAGTCTGCTTGTCATAGGCATGAAACAGCGGGCGCCCGTCACCCCCCTCGCCGGCAATCAGCAGGGTGCTGGTCACCAGCAGGCCCGCGCGGGAGCGAATGCCGGTAGCTGGAATATCCAGGCCCTGCAAAAGCGGGTGATTGGCAATCTCTTCGGGTGTGTCGCCCAACGGAATTTGCCAGGCAATCTCACCGCGGTTCATGTCGTAGGCCGTGATGCGCCCGTAAGGCGGCTTCATCAGTGGCAGGCCTTCCACATCCGGCAGCGGCAGATAACCGTTCATGTGATAACGGGCGTTGGTCTCCCCGAACGCCGGCGGTTCCAGGCCAACGACTGATGGCGAGGTGACAGAGCCGATATAGACAAAGTTGCTTTCGGGATCAGCCGCACCGCCCTCCCAGTTGGCACCGCCGCCAAGACCGGGCACCACGATCATGCCGCGGGTGCCGTCCTCGGCATGACTCAATGAAGGTGGCGTGAAAATCTCCCCGATGCGGTGCCGGGCAATGGCGGCAATGGCTGCCTCGCGCAGCTCGGGCGTGAAATCGATCAGATCATCATGGCTGATGCCCTGGACATCGAAGGCCGGTGGCTTGGTGGGAAAGGGCTGGGTGGGAGAAGTCCACTCCCCTGGCACATCGGACGCTGGCACTGGCCGCTCCTCGATGGGCCAGACCGGTTCGCCTGTCACCCGGTTGAAGACATAGGCAAAAGCCTGCTTGCCCATCTGGATGATGGCCGGAATCTTTTCCCCGTCCACCACCAGGTCGAGCAGGATGGGATGCGGCGGCATGTCATAGTCCCAGATATCGTGATGCACCAGCTGCTGGTACCAGAGCACTTCACCGGTTTCCTCCTTGATGGCCACCAGGGCCCCGGCATAGAGATTGTTGCCCGGGCGGTGACCGCCGTAAACATCATTGGTCGCCGCTTCAATGGGCAGGTAAACAATGCCGCGCTCGGCATCACCGGCACTCAGGCCCCAGATGCCGGCATTGCCGATCTGGTCGGCAGCACCGTTCAGCCAGCTTTCATACCCCGGCTCACCGGGCCTTGGCACGGAATGGAACACCCAGTTGCGTTCCCCAGTACGGGCATTAATAGCCAGGATGTCGGCCTTGACATTGCCGATGGCAACACCGCTGCCACCAGGGCGCAACGCCGGTCCAATGACCACACTGTCGCCAATGACGGTCGCCGGCGAGGAATTACCGATCGCGCCAATGAGTTCGGGGTGGTCGTAATCCAGGTCCAGTTGAGTGAAGAGATCAACGACACCGTTATTGCCGAAGCTGCTGACCGGCTTACCGGTTTTGGCGTCCAGCGCCACCAGTTGAAAGCCCGGTGTGATCACGAAAATGCGCTGCTCAATCCCGTCGCTCCAGTAGGACACACCACGACCTGAATTGCGCCGGGGCGCCCGCTCCCAGCGCTGACCTTCATCCATGCGCCACATCCACAGGGTATGACCGGTATCCCCTTCCACGGCCACCACGTTGCGGCGGTTGCCGGCGGTGAAGTACAGGATGCCATCCACCATCAGTGGTGTGCTGATATTGCGGAATTCGGTTTCACTGAAGTTATCGGACTTCCAGGTCCAGGCGACTTCCAGGTCAGCGACGTTGTCACGATTGATCTGGTCAAGTGGCGAATAGCGCGTACCGCCCCGGTCCCCGCCATAGGAAATCCAGTTACCCCCCGGCGTACCGTACTGTGCATGAAGCGCCAGTGGCATCACCAGGCCGATGACCAGCGTCGCGTGCAGCAGTCTTA
>Ga0181560_10001400_pt1 | contig 22411 bp, 15 predicted proteins | sample 011ome_20_FD_133751 | JGI IMG/M metagenome (GOLD analysis project Ga0181560, IMG submission 133751) | Coastal salt marsh microbial communities from the Groves Creek Marsh, Skidaway Island, Georgia - 011509CT metaG (megahit assembly) | ecosystem: Environmental > Aquatic > Marine > Intertidal...
AACAGCCCGCTCGTCTCGTCGAACGTCACGACGCCGTCCGGCCACCGCGGCGTCGGCGTCGTCGTGAACGACAAGACGCGGTTTCCGCCGAGGTCCAGACCGTCCCCGGACTTGATCGTGCGAAGCCGCGCGCGTAAGCCGCCGCGCTTCCACGCCGCCGCGAGCGCGTCCGAGGACGCGGGCGTCCCGGGTTTAAGCGCGGCGTAGATGACCTGCGCGGCCGGGTTCGAGCACCACACCTCCACGGCGGGGGACGACGCCGGTCGCGCGTCGAGCAGCGCCGCGAGCGCGTCCACGCGCTTCGGGGAGAGGTGCCCGAGGACGACGTAATCGATGGAGCCGCAGTCCACGGCTTTGCTGAAGGCGTCGGCGTAGGATTTATCCGGGAGGTCCACGAGCGCGATCTTGTCTCCGCCCGTCACGACGTAGCTGTTGTCCGTGCTGCCTCGCGCCATGCCGTACTCGACCTCGAACTTGAGGCGATCGCGGCAGACGCATCGCACGGACTCCACGCCCGGGGCGATGACGTCTTTTTGGATCTCCTTGAACGCGAGCGTCGCGACCGCGGTCTTCGCGGTGTCCTCCTCTCTCGCGTTCGCGTCGGCGGGTTCGGCGACCGCCGCGCGCGCGGCGACGCGCCCGCGCCGCGACGGGCGACGTTTCGTCGTCGCGGCGCCGGCGGCCTTGTTCTTCGCGAGCGCGCGGGGGGCGGCGACGCCGGTCGCGAACGCGGACGCGACGGCGGAGGACATCGTGGACGAGGTGCGACGACGACGATGTCACGCGCCGGGGCGGACGATGATTACGGTCGTTGTTCTCCTCGCGCGGATAAATCGCTCGAGGCCTCGGCTCGGGGCGCGAGGCTCGGGTATTGAAGACGACGCGACGCGCGCTGCGCGACGCGGGCGCGTATCGAGCGAAGACGAAGCTTCACGCGGAGGCGCGGAACGACGTTCGCGCGCTCGAGAGTGCGCGAGGGCGCGCTCGGGGGGGGGGAGGAGCACGTGGGCGTGACAGAGATCCCCCTCCGCGCCTGTCAGCTGAACGAATCCAGTGCCACGTGGAGGGCACGCGCGCCGGCCGGTCCAAGGCTTTTTTTCCCCGCTTTCCTTTTCGAATAAAATAATTTGATGAACGTTCAGATCGACCGGCGCGCCCCGCGATGGCGCCGGTCCCGCCGTCCGCGCTGTGGTCGCAGGTCGCGACGCGCGCGGGCGGAACCGAGGACGAGGTCCAGCGGGCGGTGCTGAGGGCCGCGGGGTTTGAATGGTGCGCGCGCGCGGCGTCGTGTCTTCCCCTCCCCTTTGGCGTGTTAAATGAATGAACGAACGCCGACGACTGACCCTCCCACTCCGTCCACCCTCCCGCGAACGAACTCGCCAGGGACGACGCGACCGGCCTCCTGACCGCGTGGCCGTCGGACGGCGCGATCGCGCTGACGCCGCCGAGACCGCGACCGCATCCGCGCGCGGCCGCGAGCGATGTCGTCGACCTCATCTCCCCGGAGGACGCGCGGCGACGACAGTCCGCCGTCGCCGTCGCCGCGACGCGCGCGCTGTCGCCGTCGCCGTCCTCCTCCTCCTCGCCGCCGCCGCCGCCGCTGCGCGCGCGGCTCGGACGCGCGACGACGACGACGACGATGGCGACGACGCCCGTAGAGGTGTCCGTGGTGTCGTCGAGCGAAGACGAGGACGAGGACGACGACGACGACGAGGTCCCCGCGCGTCTGACGCCGCCGCGAGGAGGAGGAGGAGGAAAGCGTCCGCGTCCCCGCGACGCCGACGCCGCCGCCGCGTCCGCGCTGCTCACCTTCGAGGATAAGATCGGTCTGTGGATCAAGTCGAAGCCGGAGCTGTACGACCGCGTGCTGCTCATGGAGAGCGTCGACGTCGACGACGTCCTGCGCGCGATCAACGCGGAGGTTGCCCCGTCGACCGGCGGAGGAGGAGGAGGAGGAGGAGAAAAAAAAACCAAAACGTTTGGCGTCGGCGCGCGCGTCCCGCGGGCGAGGCTGCTCGCGTACCTCGACGACGAGGGCGTCGCGTTCACGCAGACGAAGAGTCGGCAGGCGAAGGCGGCGAGGTACGGGAACGCGCGGTTTTGAGCGAGGTGGAGAATACGTAGCGTGAGCGAGGGATGTAGCATAGCGTGAGATAATAACGGAGGAGGCTTCGCACAATTTAATCGCAGAGTTCGCTCAGTGCCGCCTCGCCGCGTGTGTCACGATCTGATTCGAAGTGCTGAGACACGTCACCGCTGCACGTGGTTGCCGAGGAATTGCGCCCCGTCCCTCCGTCCGCGCGGTCACAACGCGACGCGCGCGCACGGGAAGCAGTTCTCCGCGCCTCACGCCCGCGCTCGAGCCCGTCTCGAGACCTCGCGTCCGCGCGCGCGCGCGAACCCTCCGCGCGAACCCTCCGTCGGATAAACCTTCGCGCGGAGAGATCTGTGCGTTCCGTTTGCTGCGCCGTTCAGAGGAAAACATAAAACGAACACGATGTCCGCCTCCTCCTCCGCGCTGATGGCGTCCCGCGCGCCCGCGACAACTCGCGCGACCGCCGCGCTCTCCTCCCGCGCGCGCGTCCGCCGCGCCTCCCGCTCCGCGCGCGCGTCCACGACGACTTTCACGACGCGCGCCGCGATCGCGGAGCCGGAGCCGGTGACCGAGGTCAACAACAGCGAGATCGAACTCTTCGAGGGGAAGAAGCGCCTCCAGACGCAGACGTCCGTCATCGGCCCGGACACGACGTGCATCCGCTCCCTCGACTGGGACCGCGACCGGTTCGACATCGAGTTTGGGCTGGAGAAAGGGACGACGTACAACTCGTACGTCATCGAGGGCGCGGAGAAGACCGCGCTCGTGGACGCGTCGCACGAGAAGTTTCGGTCGCTGTACATCGACACGCTGAAGGGCGTCGTGGACCCCTCCACGATCGATTACATCGTGTGCTCGCACACGGAGCCGGACCACAGCGGGCTGATCGGGGACATCTTGGAGCTCGCGCCGAACGCGACCGTCCTGGGCTCGAAGGTTTGCCTCGCGTTCCTCGAGAACTTGGTCCTGAAGCCGTTCAAGTCTCGCGCGGTGAAGGGCGGCGACGTGATCGACCTCGGCGGCGGGCACGAGCTGAAATACATCATGGCCCCGAACTTGCACTGGCCGGACACGATGTTCACGTACGACCCGGCGTCTCGGCTCATCTACACCTGCGACGCGTTCGGGAGCCACTACTGCACCGAGGAGATGTTCGACACGGACTTGCAAGCCGTGATGCCGCATTACCGGTTTTATTACGAGTGCCTCATGAAGCCCAACGCGCGTTCGGTGCTCACCGCGCTTCGAAAGTGCAAGTCCGAGGAAGCGGACTTCGTCGGCGTGTGCAACGGCCACGGCCCTCTGCTGCGGTTCAACGTGGACGAGCTCATCGGGGATTACCAGCGCTGGAGCGAAGACGCGCTGGAGAAGGCGAAGGCGAACACCGTCGTGTTTTACACCAGCGATTACGGCTTCTCCGACCGCCTGTCGCAATCCGTCGCGAGGGGCCTGACCAAGGCGGACGTCGAGGTGACGATGATGGACATGAACACCGCGGACACCCAAGAGATCATCGAAGCGGTCGGCCACGCGACCGGCATCGTGCTGCTCGCGCCGCCGACGGAGGGCCCCGCGCACGACGCGCTCGCCGCCATCGTCGGCTCGTGCGGCAAGAAGCAAAAGATTCTCATCGGCGAGTCGTACGGTGGCGCGGACGAGCCCGTGGACACGATGGCGGTGAAGTTCGCGAGCTTGGGACTCGCGGAGGTTGTCCCCGCGCTGCGCGTGAAGGAAGACCCGAGCGAGGCGACGTACCAGCTCTTTGAGGAGTCCGGCACGGATCTCGGGCAGGTTTTGACGAAGAAGGCGACGATCAAGGCGATGAAGAGCGCGATGTCCAACGACGTCGCCAAGGCGCTCGGGCGGGTGAGCGGCGGGTTGTACGTCATCACCGCAGCGCAGGGCACCGCGACGTCCGCGATGGTCGCGTCGTGGGTCGCGCAGGCGTCGTTCGAGCCGCTCGGGTTCACCGTCGCGATCGCGAAGGACCGCGCGATCGAGTCCTACATGCAAGTCGGGGACAAGTTCGTCTTAAACTGCCTCCCCGAGGCCGGGTGGGAGCCCATCGTGAAGCACTTTCTCATTCGGTTTCCCCCGGGCGCGGACCGGTTCGAGGACGTGGAGTGGCAGCCCGCGTCGTGCGGGGCGCCGATCCTGAAAGACGCCGCCGCGTACGTGCAGTGTAAAGTGGTGAGCAGGATGGAAGCCGCGGATCACTGGATCGTGTACAGCGAGGCCATAGACGGGAAGGTGTTCAAGGATGAGAAGACGGCGACGCACCACCGCAAGGTGGCGTCGTACTACTGAGCGGCGGGCGATTTTCCGCTCCAGCTAGCCAGAGGAAGGGAAACCCTTCGCTCTTGCACTCGCGACTGTAACATGATTGATGATGAAAACGATGATTGTTTTTCACACTGAGAGCTATTATGCTGTGCTACTCGATCGTTTCGTTCGTACATGTACAGACAACGCGTGCCAATGCGCACGCGAAAGAATCGTCGCGCGGGCGGGCCCGGGGTTTCCTTTTCCCCGTTCCCGCCCCCGCCTTTCAAAACATCCAATCCATCGATCGGCCCATCACATCCCACCCCACCCCACCCCATCCCCCGCGAGCGCCGTGCGATCACCCGATCGCGTTGATCGTCCCGACGAACCACTTCTTGCACACCATCTCCTCCATGTGCGGGTTCGGCATCAGCCCGATGTGATCCGGATGAGCGCGCCGCTGCCCGTCGCTCTTCGTCGCCTTCGGCATCAGCGTCGCGCTGTACTTCCCCGATTGGCCCGCTTGGATGGATCCCGAATCCGACGTGGCGGCGGCGGTGACGGACGCGTGGGAGACGCTCTCCATCGTCGCCGTCGCGGACGGGACGCCGCGGCCGAACCCGGCGACGCCGAGCGCGACGCCTAGAAACGCGTTGCCGAAAAAGCTCGGCCCCGAGCCCGACCGCCGATGCGACTTCCCAACGCGAGCGTCTGCTGACTCGACCTCCTCCGCTTTTCCCTCGCGCTCGCCGGCGAACTCCACCGCGGTCGACGTCGCGTCGCCGTTCGCGGCTCGCGCCGTCGCGGTGACGCGTCGTCGTCGCGAGGACGAAGTCGGCCTCGCGCGCGCGGCGTTCGCGCAGGTCGCGAATCGAGCCGCGACGCAAGACGTCATCGATGACGTCGCGTTTCACGATGCGGGAAAACTTCCCTTCAAGTCGGAATGTCGCGCCTCCGCGGGTTCCGTAGACGCGAGCGTGCGACGCGAGGAACGGCGTCGAGCGGTCGCGCTTCGTGAATTCGCTTCGAGCGAATAAGCGTGTAGAAGACGGTCGCGTCTGATGAGACGCGCGAGTGGACGTGCGCGTGTGTGAGCGCGCGTCGGAGTGACGAGACGGCGACGCCTCGCGCGAAAAAAGCGACTTGTCGCGTCGACACGCGACCAACGAAAACACCGCGCGAGATCGCGTCATCCGTTCCGCGTCCGCGTCATCGCGCCGCTTCGTACAGTATCACGTATGGGTTCTTAGTCTCGCGGAAGCGTACCGTACGCGTCGGCACCGAAATCCAGGCCCGTGACGAAAAGCGAGCACCGCGCTCCGATACCAAAGCAACCATGGCGTCGGTCCTGCGCGCGTCCGTCGGCGTCGGCGTCGGCGTCGCCGACGCGCGCGCTCGAACGCCGCGGCGCGTTTCGAGATCCGCGTCCGCGTCCGCGTCCTCGCGCCTCCCCGTCGCGTCCGCCGACGACGCGCCCTCCGCGGTTCCGACCGAAACCGCGGTGTTCGGAGTGGGATGATTTTGGAAGCCGGAAGCGCGCTTCGCCGCGCTTCCGGGGGTGCTCGCGACCAGAGTAGGGTACACCGGCGGCCCGAGGACGTCCCGCTCGGTGACGTACGACAGCGTGTGCGACGACGACGGGCACACGGAGGCGGTCAGGGTGACGTTCGACCCCTCCGTGTTGAGCTACGACGCGCTGTTGCGCGAGTTTTGGGACATCAGCGCGAGCCGAGCGACGACGACGCGACGAAAGGCGCAGTATAAGAGCGCGATATGGACGACGAACGACGCGCAGGCGGCGCACGTCGCGATCGCGATGCGCGAGAAGGCGGAAGAGCTCGGGATGGAGATCGTCACCGAGGTGCGCGCGCTCGACGCGTGGCACGACGCGGAGGAGCGGCACCAAAAGTACGTCGAGAAGAACCGAGCGAATAAGGCGCGTTCTATACACTGGTTCCCATACGACCGCGTCGGCGTGGTGAACGCCGATCCTTAAGGACTTTGCCCGGCGTGTCTCTCCGCCCAGGGTCCCTCGCTTTCAATCCCCGACCTCGACGCCTTTCAACTCCAACTGACGCCTTTCAACTCCACCCCGACGTCGCTTCCTACGGAACGCGACCAAGGCGAGGCGCGCCGCGGAGGCGAAGAGGTGGGTCGACGCGTGGAGCGAGGGCGGGGGGTGATGGACGGCGCGGTGGCGTGTGGCGCGCTGGGACGCGCCGCCGACGCGGCGAGCGGAGGCGTCGAGATCGTGACGTCGCGGGCGAGAAAGCGCGGGCGAGTGATCCGCGTTCGCCCGAAGACTGATTCTCTCGCCGCCGCCGCGCGCCGCGACCGGCTCAAAGTTTGTTTCGCTTCGCGTACGCTGTTAGAGAGAATCACGATAGCATCAATCCGTAGTAGTGTAGTCATTCCAATAGGCTTGTTATGCCCCTCGTCTAACGCTGCGTTTAAAAAACAGAAGAAACGTCGCCGTTCGTCGCTCGTTGGTCCGTTCGTTCGTTCTCGTCTCTCGCGATTATTATTCGTCCCTCCTCCGCGCCGCTCCCCGCCGCCGCTCACGAAACCGTGCGCCCGAACGCGACCGCGGAGATGTACAGGTTCTTCGCCCACTTCTCCTTCACGTGCGTGCTCGGGAACGCGCTCGTGCGCAGCGTCTCTTGGGTCTCGTCCGCGGGCCGCCGCCGCGGGATGGACAAGACGAACGCCGCCTGGTCCGGCGTCGCCGCGCAGCACGTGATCCGAAACCCGCTGTCCCATCTCCGGTGAATCCCCTCGGACGGGTACATGAAATCCAGCTCGACGCACTGATCCACGAACCCGGCGTTTCGCGACATGACGACCGCCCATCGCGTCCCGGACGTCGCCATGGACGTGACGTAAAACCCCTCCTTCCACTTTTTGTTGATCCACTTGAACGGAAACGAGTCGCTCACCTTGTACGATTGCTGCGTGTACGGCGTCCCCTTGGACATGATCACGAGCGCGCTCCCGGTCGTGCTCCCGGCGAGCGCGGTGATGTAGTACCCGTCGTCCCACTGCTCGAGGATCCAGTCCTTCGGGAGGAACTGCGTGGAGAGCTCCCACACTTGCGCGCTGAACCCGGTGCCGGCGTCCATGATGAGCGCCCACAGTTCTTGCGCGCACGACACGGAGGAGATGAACAAGCCGTCGTCGTTCCCCTTGTCCACGTGCTGCTCGATCCTCGAGTTCGCGACGTTGTAGTGATACCGCTGCTTCATCGGGCGGTGCGCGTTGTAGATGGTGATCCACTGCTGCGCGGGGGTGCCGAGGCGAACCTTCTTCTTCGGCTGCCCTTCCTCCTCCTCGAGCGACCTGCCGGCTTCTTTGCGCTTTTGCCCAACCTTCTGCGCCGCCTCCGTGCTGATCGGACGCTTCGACGGAGCGCCGCACAGCGGCGTGAACAGCGCCGCGAGCGCGCCGTACTTTGGTTCCTCGTGGAACTGCAAGTTCACGACCGCTTCCATGTACTTCCTAAACGCCGCGGGGGTGTACCGACAGAGCGCCTCCGCCGACGTCGCCATCTTCTTTTTGCACACTAAGGGCAATTCCATACAAAGCGATGTCGGGGTGGAGTTCATAGGTGTCAGTTGGAGTTGAAAGGCGTCGAGGGCGGTGATTGTAAGCGAGGGGTGGGCGGAGAGATGCGACGGGCAAAGTCCTTAAGGATCGGCGTTCACCACGCCAACGCGGTCGTATGGGAACCAGTGTATAGAACGCGCCTAAAAACCCCTTGTTGTCGCCCTGGTACCCTTGCCACGGGAGCCGCCCCTTCAGCAAGAACAACAGCGTGTACGCGAGCGACTCGAGGTCGTCTCTTCGCGACCCCGTCCGTCCGAGGTGCGCGTGCACGGACGCGTAACGCACCGTCCCGCGGAAGATGTCCGGGCGTTGGTCGTAGTCGACGTGCGTGCTGCAGATGGCGTCTCTCCAACGCGTCGCGAGCCCCAAGTCGACGAGGTACAGCTTCTTCTCCGTCGGCGTCCCGGGCGGGCCGAGCAAAAAGTTCTCGGGCTTGATGTCTCCGTGCACGAACCCTTTGCTGTGGAAATTCTCCAGAATCGCGAGCGCCTCGACGGCGATGCACGCCACCATGTCCTGCGTCATCGTCTGTCCGTTCGTGTTCCACGTGTCCCACAGCGACGGCCCCAAGAGGTCCATGACCATGACGTAGTACTCCCCTTGGCGCCCTTTGAAGTGCACTTTCGGGACGCCCATGATGCCTCCCAAGGAGGAGAACGCGTTGTACACGCTCCACTCGTACGGAGGGCCGTAGTTGCATCCCTTCGACGAGCGGTGTTCGAATTTGAGCGCCACCAGCGTCGCGTTCGCGGTGCCCGTGCTCGCCTCGTTGTTCCCACGCGTCGACGACGCGTTCGCCCTGCGGCCGGTGTACACCTGACCGAACCCGCCCTTCCCGAGCTTCCTCTCGACGAGGTACACGGGGGACCCGCCGACTTGCGCCTGTGTGTGAGCGAAGAGAGGGGAGGGGAGAAGGTCGGCGGGCGGGCGATTCATCAGATCTGGGACGCGGATTTATTAGGTTTAACAACGATCCGGATCCCGACGCGCGGAGACGGGCGCGACGTGGACGTACCTTGTCCGGCACCGGCGCGGTCGTCGCGTCGTCCTCCACGACGGGCTGGTCGCCGCTCCGCTCCTCGCTCGGCTCGTCCCCCATCGCGGCGGGCCCGGGCGTCGGTTCGTTCGGTTTCTTCGGTTCGTTCGCGTACGCGTTTTCCGCGTTCGCCTTCGCTTTCCCGGCGTTCTTCGCCGGCGCGGGAACGCCCGTCGCCGGCTCCTTCGACGGCGCGGGTGGATTCGCGTCGACCGCGTCCGGCGCGTTCGGGGTGTCGCCTTCGGTCTTCTTAGTCGCTTTGTTGTTCGCGTTGTCTGCAGCCGCTTTCCTCGGAGGCATTCACCGACGGACGCGTCGAAGCGGTGCGGTTGCGGTTCTCAACGAGACTTTTCCTCGATCACCGACCCTCGCCCGGAGACGCGCGCGACGGATTCGTCGACCGCGATCGGCGCGTGCGAACGCGACCGCGGCGGCGATACGATGTCGCGGAAGCGATGCGGCGCGGCGAAGCGAGCTCGCGCGCGGGTCGTTGTGCCGGGCGCGGGCGTATCCGGAGCAGAACGAGGACGCGGGAATTCGGAGGGTCCGACGGAGTTGAACGCGCGCGACGAGTGGTCGAGCGTCGGATCAGAGCTGGAGGTGCCCACAATCGGTCGCCGCCCCCCCCATGCCGCCGACGGCGGTCGCGCGGTCGCCCCTCGCCACGCCTCGCGCGCTCGCGTCGTCCTCCTCTCTCGCCTCTCGACGCGTCCAACGCACGGCGCGAGGCGTCTACCCGGCGCGGCGTCCTCGTCGCGACGTCTTCCGCGTCATGGCGTCCGCCTCCCCAGCGACCGCTCCAGGAGATCTCATCAGTCTCCTCGGCACGATGGATCGAACCGTCGTCGCCGAGCGCGGCGCGCTGCACCTCCAGACGCCGCTCATCCTCTCGAAACCGATGAGCGAGCGCTTCGGCAGGGACGTGTACGTCAAGCTCGACGCGTTCCAACCGAGCGGCTCGTTCAAGCTCAGAGGGATCGGATACACGTGCCAGAAGGCGGTCGCGAGCGACGGCGCGCGCGCGTTCGTGTCCAGTAGCGGCGGCAACGCGGGGCTCGCGACGGCGTACGCGGGTCAGATGCTGAAGATCCCGACCACGGTCGTCGTCCCACAGAGCACGCCGGCGTTCATTCGCGCGCGTCTGGAGGCGTACGACGCGAAGGTGATCGTCCACGGCGCGCAGTGGAGCGAGGCGAACGAGCGCGCCGCGGAGATCAACGCGTCGGCGAACGGGAAGATGGTGCACCCGTTTGAGGTGCGTTCTATACACTGGTCCCCATACGACGGCGTTCGCGTGGTGAACGCCGTTCCTTAAGGACTTTGCCCGGCGCATCTCTACGCCCACACCCCGCTTTCAATCCCCGCCCTCGGCGCCTTTGAACTCCATCTGACGCCTTTGAACTCCACCCCGACGTTCGCTCGTATGGAACGACCCTGAGGACGCCGACACGTGGACGGGGCACGCGACGGTCGTGCACGAGATCGCGTCCGAGTTGAGGGCGTTGGGGGCGATAAGGTGGGTCCCAACAGGGGGGACCCTAAACGAAGAGGAGGAGGAGGAGGAGGGCGAGAAGGCCGTCCCCGCGATGCCGGGCGCGTTCGTGACGTGCGTCGGCGGAGGCGGCCTTCTCGCCGGGATCCTGCAGGGCTTAAGCGAAGTCGGGTGGGGCGACGACGTGCCGGTGATCGCCGCGGAGACGATCGGCGCGGACTCGCTCGCGTCGTCCGTCGACGCGGGCGAGGTCGTGACGCTGCCGGGGATCTCGTCCGTGGCGAAGTCGTTGGGCGCGGCGTCGCCGTCGCCGACGGTGCTGGAGATGTGTTTGAAGCGGCGGGTGGGATCGAAGAAATTGGCGCGGCCGTGGAGGACGACGGACAGAGACGCCGTGGAAGCGTGCGTGAAGTTCGCGAACGACCACCGAGTGCTCGTCGAGCCCGCGTGCGGGGCTGCGCTCGCGGCGATATATTCGGGGAAGTGCGACGAGCTGAAGGAGTGCGGCGAAGGGCCGATCGTCGTTCAGGTGTGCGGCGGCGCCGTGATCGACCTTCCGACGCTCGCGGCTTACGCGAAACAGTTCGACGTGGACTTTGATTAAGTAACGTATGTTGTACGGTTAAACGTAACGTATACACCACGAGCGTTAGTAGTTATGATTCGTTCGTTCCTTCGTTCTACCTATGTGATCTATCTGTATCCCTCGAGCTCTGCGCTCACGCGAACGGCACCAGCAACACGCCCCCGGCGTTTTCTTCGACGTACCGAACGCCGCGTTCTTCCAAGGCGCGGCGCACCGCGGGACCCACCCTCGCGACGCCGCCGGCGCTGTGCCTCCCCCCGCCGACGATCACGCGCACGCCCTTGACGTTCCTCGTCGCGAGCGCCCCCGAGAAGACCGCGGTCAGCGTCCGGAGAGATCCGTCCGCGGTCTGGCCGTGCAGGTCGACGTCGACGACGCAAGACCGCGCGCCGCCGCCCCCGCCGCCGCCGCCGCCGCCGTTCGCGTTGTGGTACTTCAACGACGCCGCCGCCGCGGACGCGCGCGCGGCGTCGATCTGAATCTGCACCGCCGCCGCGCGCGCGCTGAGCTGACTCGCCTGCCGCCCGTCGCCGCGGCTGTACGCCGCGCGGGACAGCGCGCTGAGCGACGCGCGCGAACGCTGGAGGACGACGCACTCCTCGTGGAGGCGCGTCAAATATCGGCGCGTCGCGTGCTGAGACGCGTCGTCGCCGCGGCCGCCCGCGCTCGCCGCCGGCGCCGGCGTTTGTCGCCGCCGCACCTCGCTCAGGACGTCGTCTACGCGATCGCCGCCGACGGGAACCTCCGCCGCCGCGGACGCGTCGTCGTAGCGCGCGCGCGACCGCGATGGAACGACGGGCGCCCAACCTTCGACGCGCGCCGCCGTCGCGAACGACGGCTTCGGTCCCGGCGGCGGCCCGGCGCACAGGATTCGCTCCGCCGCGCGGTTCACGTCCCCGGGGTGTCGCTCCATCGCCTCGCGCAGCGCGTCGTCGGGAACCTCGGGGAACATCGCGCGCAGGGTCGCGAAGGAGTCCGCGCGGGTCATCCGCGGCGGCGCCAGCCATGCCTCATCCGCCGCGTCGTCCTCCTCCCCCGCGTCCAGCTCCCGCATCAACGCCTCGATCTCCCTCCTCGTGTCCTCCTCCCTAGCCTTCTCCTCCTCCCCCCTCCGTACTACTCCGTCTCCGCCGCGCGTCCTCCCTCGCGGCGCGGGCGCGTACACCCTCTCATCTGCCATCGTGACCCCCCCGCACCGTCCGCGCAGCGTCAGCGGCGCCGCCGTCGACGTCTCTATACAAGCGAATGTCGGGGTGGAGTTTAAAGGCGTCAGTTGAAGTTGAAAGGCGTCGATGGCGGGGATTGAAAGCGAGGGGTGGGCGGAGAGATGCGCCGGGCAAAGTCCTTAAGGATCGGCGTTCACCACGCGAACGGGGTCGTATGGGGACCAGTGTATAGAACGCACCTAAGAACGCGCCGGACACCATCGCCTCCTCCAACACCTCCCCCGCGACGACGGGCCGCACGCTCGGCGCGCATCCGATCGTGACGTGCGGCGTCACCCCCGACGCCGGCTGCGGGATGAAGTCCGGGGGCTCGACGTGCACCGCGCGCGCGCGCGCGTCGCCCGCGACGCCGAGGACGCGGATCTCGCACTCGAGACCCCACGGGAACGTCGCGAGCTGCGCCTCTGTGGGCGAGTGCGCGATGGTGCAGTGGTCCGCGTGGACGATCCACCCGCGCGCGTGCTCGCCGCCGTCCTCGCCGCCGAGGTCGCGCGTCCAGTCCAGGAGGAGGCATCGTGAGACGTCGTCGAGGAGGAACGCGAGGTAGCGCACGGGGTCGTCGGAGGAGGAGGACTCCGAGGGCGCCAGCTGTGACGGCGTCGGGACCGCGTCCTCCGCCGTTCGCGCGTCTTCCATCGCGTGACGCGCCGCGGTCTCCGCGACGGACGTCTCGCGAAGCATGTGGCGGTCCGTCTCCGCGCGTCCGCGTCCGCCCGCCGACGACGAGCGCGGCGGACGCGCAGACGGAAGCGACGCGACGCCGACGCCGGCGATGGATAAACGTATTCGGCGTTCTTTTCGTCGAGTCCAGTCGTCGACGTCGACGGATGACATGACAGAGCGACGCGCGCGACGACGACGCCGCCGCACGAGCGCCTCGCGGGAGGGCTCGCGCGCGCGCGCTTCCCCCGCGATGGAGACGGACGAGCTCCTCCGCGGGCTGGGAGTCACCGCGCGAGGCGAGCGCGACGTCGCGAGGGAGGTCATCGAGGACGCCGCCGCGCGCGCGGCGGAGGCGGAGGCGACGGCGCGCGCGAAAAAACGATGTAATGAACGCGACGACGATCTCCCCGCGGCGTCGGCGAACGCGACGACGACCGACGACGGAGGCGAAGGCGAGGGCCAGCGCGGCGGCGACGGCCCCGCGCTCCGCGAGGTCTCGAGGCTGCGGACCGAGGCGGACGGCGTCGCGCGAGAGCTCCTCGCGGTGCGAGACGCGCTCGACGAGATCCGCGCGAGCGAGCGCGACGGGACCGCGCCGTCCGACGCAGCGCTCGTCGTCGCCGTCGGGAACCGACGCGTGACGTCTCTGGAGGAGAAACGAGCCGAGCTCGCGGTCGCGGTCGCGGCCGCGGAGGCGTCCGCCGCGGAGGAGGCGTCCGCCGCCGCCGCCGCCGCCGCCGCCGCCGCCGAGCGTCGCGGACGCGGGACGGACGCGACCGCCGCGTCGGGGTCGGGATCGAAGACGAAGAAGAAGAAAAAAAAGCCGAACGCCGCCGCGGCGCTCGTCGAGGACGGCGACTTGGACGCCCTCCTCGACGCCGAGGAGGGCGGCGGCGACGGTGGGCGCCTCGGGGAGACCGAGCGCGAGCGGCTGATACGCACCGGGGTGATCACCCCGTTCGCGGCCGTGGACGGGTTCGAGCGAAGGGTCAAGGTGCAGCAGACGACGGACGCCGCCGCCGGGGCTGTAGCGGCGTGGAAAGCGGGAAGGAGCAAGTCGAAACTCCTCACCGGCGACGCGGTCCCGAAGCAGTACCCGGCGGCGAGGCCGTTCAACGCGTCGAACCGACAAGGCGCCGGCGGCGGCGAGGGCGCGAAAGAGGCTGCGAGGCGGATGGCCTCGAAGCGACGGGAGTGGCGGCGGAACATGAACGGCGAGGGCGGGGAGGCGCCGAAGCGGCGACGGAAGCGGCGGCAGCGGGACGCAGCGTACAGCAGCGACGAGGACGTGGAGATCATAGAGGACGAAGTAGAAGAAGAAGATGACGAAGAAGAAGAAGACGGCGTTGAGGCGCCGCGAGAGGTCGAGATGGCGCCGCCGGAGAACGGTGCCGCGGACGCGAAGGAAGAGGAAAAGGACGCCGCCGTCGTCGCCGGCGGCGGCGGCAGCGGAGGGAAGTGGTCCTGCCCCGGGTGCACGTTCGCGAATTCGACGCGCGCGCGGCGGTGCGAGATGTGCGAGACCCCGAAGCCGGTCGTTCCGAAGCGCGAACCGGCGGACGACGACGACGACGACGTCGTGTTCGTGGGGGAGGTCGCCGCGGATGAGGGCGGTGCGCGAGAGCGAGCGCGCGGGAAGAGGGAGAAACCGGCGACGGCGACGGCGACGCGCGCGAGTCCGCGCGCGAAGCCTAAGCCTGCCCCGCGACCCTCCACGGCGCCACCGCCGCCGAGACGGGCGGCGGAGACCGCGCGAGCGCGCGCGCGAGGCACCGCGGCCGCGGAGGCGGACGACATCAGCGGCACGGACACCGGCGAGTCGGACTGGGACGGGGACGGATCCGACGACGCCGACGGCGGCTCCGACGACGACGACGACGACGTCGAGCCCGAGAGCCCCGAGGATCTCGAGGAGATCGCGCCCCCCGCGCGCGGTCGCGGTCGCGGTCGTCGGCGTGCCTCCGACGCCGCCGCGGCGGCGCCTCGCGGCCGCCGCCGCGCCGCCGCAGCCGCCGCCGCTCGACAGAACCGACGGCGCGAGGCGAACCGTCCCGCGAGGGAAGAGGAAGAGGACGAGGAAGAGGACGAGGAGGAGGAAGAGGAGGAGGAAGAGGTCATCTTCGACGGCGGCCTGCGGCTCCCCGCGGAGACGTACGACCGTCTCCTCGAGCACCAGAAGACGAGCATCAAGTGGCTGTGGGAGATTCACTGCCAGCGCGCCGGCGGCGTCGTCGGAGACGAGATGGGATTGGGGAAGACCGTCCAAGTCGCCGCGTTTCTGTGCGCGCTCGAACGCTCCGGTCTGTACCAGCCCACGCTCATCGTGTGCCCGGCGACGATGCTCAGGCAGTGGCGCCGCGAGCTTCGCGCGTGGGCGCCGAAGCTGAACTGCGGCATCCTCCACGAGAGCGCGGTGAGCGCGGCCTCGCGCGCCGCGGCGCGCGGATCGAAGAAACAGGCGCGGTGTAACATCATCCGCGAGCGCGTCCGAGACCCGAAGGGCGTCCTCCTCACGACGTACGAGCACCTGCGCGTGATGCGCGATCATCTCTTACCCGTGCGGTGGGGGTACGCCATCTTGGACGAGGGACACAAGATACGAAACCCGGACGCGGACGTGACGATATGCGCGAAGCAACTTCAGACGGTGCACCGGCTCGTCATGACGGGCGCGCCGATTCAAAACCGACTCGCCGAGCTCTGGTCGCTGTTCGACTTCTGCTTCCCCGGGAAGCTCGGGACCCTCCCGGTGTTCCAAGCGCAGTTCGCGGTGCCGATTCAGGTGGGCGGGTACTCCAACGCGTCGCAGCAGCAAGTCACGACCGCGTATCGATGCGCGTCGATGCTGAAGGAGCTCATCTCCCCGTACCTCCTGCGAAGGATGAAGGCGGACGTCGACATTCAGCTCCCGACGAAGACGGAGCAAGTGTTATTTTGTCCGATGACGCAAGAGCAGCGAGAGGCGTACCGGGCGTACGTGCACTCGCGCGACGTCGAGGAGATTCTCGAGGGCAGGCGCGAGGCCCTGGGGGGGATTGACGTCCTGCGGAAGATTGTGAATCACCCGGATTTACTCGAACGACGCACGAAAGCCGCGCACGAAAAGTACGGCGAAGTCGAACGCAGCGGCAAGCAGCTCGTCACGCAAAAAGTGCTCGAGCTGTGGAAAGAGCAAGGGCACCGAGTCTTGCTCTTCTCGCAGACGCAGCAGATGTTAGATATTCTCGAGGCGATGGTCGCGAAGGCGGGGTACCCGTACCGTAGAATGGACGGCGCGACGCCGGTGTCGCAACGCATGACGCTCATCGACGAGTTCAACACGGACGCGAACGTGTTCGTGTTCTTGTTGACGACGAAGGTTGGCGGTCTCGGAGTTAACTTAACGGGCGCAGACCGGGTGTTACTGTACGACCCGGACTGGAACCCGAGCACGGACGCGCAAGCGCGCGAACGCGCGTGGCGAATCGGGCAAACGCGCGAGGTCACGGTGTATCGCTTAGTCACCGCCGGGACGATCGAAGAGAAGGTGTACCACAGGCAGATATACAAGGAGTTCCTCACGTCCAAAGTTCTGAAAGACCCGAAGCAGCGACGGTTTTTCAAAGCGAAAGACCTCGCGGACTTGTTCACGTGGGAGGAGGATAACCACGGACAAGGCGTCGGCGGCGACGGACAGATCGAAACCGCGGAGTTATTCGCGGAGGTCGAAGGCGAGATTCGCGCCGCGGACGTCGCCGAGGCCGAGGACGACGAGGACGAGGACGAGGACGAGGACGACGGCGGCGTCGGCGGTCTGACCGCGAAAGATATCGACGGCGCGTCGCCGGAAAGCGCGGACGACACCGCGTGGGACATAGACGCGGACCCCGCGGCGGCGGCGGCGGCGGCGCGGAAAGCGGCGAAGAGCAAACCGGGCGGGAAACGATTCACGATCGCGACGGACCGCTCCGCGGGGGCGCGCGCCGCGCAGACCGGCGGCGACGGCGACGCGGCGATCATGCGATCGCTCTTCGGCGGCGGCGGCGGCGGCGGCGGCACCGGCGCGGAGGGCGCCGCGGGCGAACCCTCGACGGGCGCGGGACTGATCAGAGGCGCGATGTCCCACGACGCGATCATGCGAGCGCCGAACGGCCGCGATCACCTCGTCGGCGGCGGCGGCAGCGCCGCGCTCGAGGCCGACCGCGTCGCGCGGAGGGCGGAGGAGGCGCTCCGGCAGTCGCGCGTCGCGCGAGGCAGCGCGGGCGTGGCGGTGCCGACGTGGACGGGGCGGAGCGGCGCCGCGGGCGCGCCCGTCGGCGCCGTCTCCGCTGCCTCGGCGAGGCGGTTCGGTCGGTCCGTCCCCGGCGTCGGCGTCGGCGGCGGCGGCGGGCGGTTCGGAAGCGGCGGCGGCGGCGGCGGCGGCGCGGGGAGCGCGGGGATAGGCCAAGGCGAGATGGGGTCGCAGACGGTCTTGCAGCGGATACGGCAGCGAGACGCCGCCGCGGGGGAGGCGGCAGCGGCGGCGGCGGCGGGGGCGGACTTCGACGAAGGCGACGACGACGCGGAGGCGGAGACGCTCTTGCGCGAGATCGTCGATTTCCTGCGAGCGCGCCCGTCAGGCCGCGCGCCGACGGGGCTCGTCGTGGACGCGTTCCAACACAGGGTGAGCTCGCGGCGGACGCAGATGTTCCGCAGGTTGTTGAAGACGGCGGCGGCGCTCGAGAGGAACCCGCCGGATGCCAACGGACGCGGCGGCGGCGCGACGTGGTGCCTGAAGGACGAGTTCAAAGACGCGTAGACGTAGACGCGCGAAGCGATAGACACTATGTAGTAGAGTAGACGACGAGAGCGACGATCTCAACGCGTTGTTCTCACGTACAGTATTCTTTTGTTTCGTTATGTAGCACAACTCTGGGTACGAGTACACTATGGCGTGTGCAGTTCTCCCATCCTTTCCTTTCGCGTTCCATTTCTTCTTTCGTCTGCCGACGGCGCGTCCCTTTACTATGATTACACCTCGAAAGCCCCCACCGCCTTTTCGCTCTCCTCCCACAACATCGCCCCCGCGCTCTCGTCCACGCTCGTCTTCTCCAACGCGAACTTCTTCGCGGGTCCGTACAAGCGCATCTTCGCCGGCTCGTACAGACCCCCGCTCTCCACCCCCGGCGACGCCATGCACGTCAGGAGCGGGATCGACCCGTCCTCGGCGCTCTGCGCCATCCGCTTGAAGATCCACGCGTCGTGGAACCCGCCGCTCTTGGCCGTCGTGACTTGGAGGTTCGTAGCCGCGAAACCCGGGGTCGCGACGACCGCTTTCACCTTGCTTCCCTTCGCGCGCAAGCGACGATCCAGCTCCACCGTGAACGCCGCGTTGGCGAGTTTAGTCTGCCCATATCGAACCCACCGAGCGCCCATGAAGAGCATCGACGCGCCGTCGCCGCCGAGGTCGCCGCCGTTCTCGCCGAAGTACTTCGCCTCGAGGCCCTTCCGCGGGATGTTTCGCGCCCCGGAGGAGTGGTTCACCACGCGCGCCTCGCCTCTGAGCTCCGCGGCTTTCTCGAGCGCCGGCGTGAGCTCTCGCGTGAGGAGGAAATGCGAGAGATGATTCGTCTGCATCTGCACGTCGTACCCGTCCTTCGTCGCGACGTCCGGGAGCGCCATGACGCCGGCGTTGTTGCACAGGACGTCCACGCCGCTGCCCGCGCACTTCCGCGAGACGATGCTCGCCGCTCTGCGCACGGAGTCAAAGTCCGCGAGGTCGCAGTCCACGGAGGTGATGACCCCGCCGTTTCCCAGGGACAGCGATCGCACGAGCTTGGACGGGGATCCGACGCCGCCGGCCGCGGGCGAGCGCGTCGGCGACGCGGGGGGCGAGGAGACGGCGTTCAAGGCCTCCATCGCGATCGATTTCTCAGCCTCGACCGCGCGCTCGGACGGCCGGTTGAGGAGGTAGACGTCCGCGCCCGCGTGGGCCATCGTCCGCGCGGCGACGAATCCGCATCCCGTGGTGCATCCGGTGATTACGACCGTCTTGCCGCGCATGGACGGGAGCGTCGCTTCGAAGTCTTTGAAGTACTTCGAAGGGACGTCCACGGGGGTGTCGTACGCGGACGGTTTAGACGCGAAGCCGCCCATGGTGATGTCGCGGCGGGTGGTGGAGCGCGCGGGAATGCGACAGAATTCAGTTGTTGCGGACACCTGATAGATATAAAATAATAACTTCCGAAAATTGGCATTCGGCAACCGTTTCGGCAGGAGGCAGGTCGTGCCTGTTTGCTCATACAAATACTGTACAGTACGCGATTTCGTAGTACGCGAATGCAAAAATTTACGGCGCGAGCTTTGGTGCCGTCTCACGAAATCGATCGTTCGACCCCCCCCTCTGTCCACACGACGTCGCGCGCCTCTACCGCGCGAGGGACGTCGTCATGACGACCCCCTTCGCGACGCTCGTCGACTCCCCGCCGTGGGAGCTCGTAGCGTTCGTCTCCGCGCTGTTGTTCTACCACGTCGCCGAGTTCGCGATCGCGGCTCGGTACAACCGAGACTCGCTCTCGCGGCACTCGTGGCTGCTCGGGAAGCCGTACGTGGTCGCGATGACCACCGCGTGCGCGGAGTACATCCTCGAGTGCGCGATGTTCCCGGGGTGGAAGCTCGGCGGCGCCGAGGTCGCGGCGTGGACGAAACGCGTCGGCCTCGTCATGGTGATCGCGGGCGACCTGACGAGGAAAGCGGCGGAGATCACCGCGCGGCACAACTTCACGCACGCGATACAGACGACGCGACGACCGACGCACACGGTCGTCACGCGCGGGGTGTATCGATACACGCGGCATCCCGGGTACTTGGGGTGGCTCGTGTGGTCGATAGGGACGCAGGTGCTGTTGCGGAACCCGGCGTGCGTGGTCGGGTTCGCGAGGGCGGGATGGCTTTTTTTCGCGACGAGGATACCGTACGAAGAGGCGAAACTGAGGGCGATGTTCCCGGGGGAGTACGCCGCGTACGCGGCGCGGACGCGGACGTGGATCCCGGGGATCCCGTGAGTGATGAGGCGAGGATCAGATAGCGACGCGACGCGCGTAGCCGATGCCTTGAGCTTTATTATTAGTTAGAGAACGTAAGTTAACTAGCCCTCGCGTCTGTAGTACGTTTGCGTACCGCCGCGCCGTCTTCTTTTCTTCTCTCGTCACCGCGTCACCTTGTTCCCCTTCACGAGGACATTATCCTCCGCGCCGACGCCTCCGAACCCTATCCCGGCCTTGTTCTTACTCCCTCGTATCACGCACCCGGTGACCTCGGACCCCTCGCGCGGGTCCACGAGCTCCACGCCGAACGCTCCCGCGTCCGCGATCTCACACTGATCCACCACGCCCGCCGCGCCGTCGCGTATCAGCACGCCGTCCCGCCCCGGCCGCGCGATGAGCGTCCCCAACACCCTCCCGCCCCCAAACTCCCCGAGTAGGTCGCCGTATAACGCCACCCCGTGCGTTTTCACGTCGTGGATGTAACACCCCGCCACGGTCACGTCCGCGCCTTCGCCGACGACGCCGCTGCCTGTGGCGCTGGACACGTCGCATCCGTCCAAACGAAGCGCGCTCCGCGGCCGCGCGAACACCGCGTAGTTGTTCGCCACCGAGGGCGACGAATGCCGCACGGTGATGTTCCGAAGAAACACCCCGCCGACGACGTCTTCGGCCACCTCGAACGTGGCTTCGTATGGGTCGTCAGTGACGTGTTCGACGACGCAGCGTTGCGCCGCGGCGATGGCTTGTTCGTCGCCGATCCCGGGGGTGCTGCCGACGCCCTCCGCGGACTCGATCGCGAGCGCTTGCGTCGGATTTTTCGACGACGCGGGAGGGATGACGACGCGCTCGGGGTAGGTCCCCGGGGCGAGGCGGATCGTCGCTGTCGACAGGGAGCTCGCGCGCGCGGCGTCCACGGCGGCCGCGATCGTCGGATAGGAAGAGGAGGAGGAGGACGACGACGGCGCGCCGGGGGGCGCGACGACGAAGACGCCCTCCTCGTCCTCCGCCGCGATCGCGGACGACGTCGCGAGGAGCCCCGCGGCCGCGGCGGAGAGGATCTCGCGGCGCGACGGCGGAGGGACCGCGGCGGCGGCGCGCGCCTCGACCGCGACCGCGATCTCGGTCTCGGTCTCGACGTCGCGCGACGAGGAAGGGTGCCCACCACATCTTCGGACGACGCGGCCCCCGCGGACCGCGCGGGCCTTCGACGACGCGCGCGCGCGAGCGATGGGCGTGGTCGTCGTCGTCGGCGTGGAGATCGACGCCGTCGTCGTCATCGTCGTCGTCTCTTCGGTCGCGTCGTCGTCGCGTCTCCGGCGCGGCGGAGTTGTGAAGCCGGCGCCGCGGCGTTCGTCGAGTCGAGCGGAGACGCCGGGATTTTCTTTTTCAGATCCGATCATTCCGCGCGGCGCCGTCGGGGAGGGGATGACGACGCGCGACCGCGGCGGCGGCGGCGCCGTCGGGCCGCCACCCTCGGCGTGGCGCACCTACGGACTCCCGATCGTCACCTCCGGGGCGTCCGTCTCGTGCGCGACCGCGTGCACGAACCCGCTGGACGTCGTGAAGGTGCGCATGCAGGTGCTCCATCCGACGACGCCGTCCGACGGCGCGATCGCGGGCGCGGCGACGACGACGACGCCGACCCCGGGGGGATCCGCCTCCGGGACCGGGAGGGTCGGCATGCGCGCCGCGTTCGCGAACGTGGTGACGCGCGAGGGGCCGCTCGCGCTGTGGAAAGGCATCGGCCCGAGCCTCGTCAGGGCGTCGTGCTACGGCGGCCTCCGGCTGGGGTTGTATCAGCCCGTCGTGTCCGCCGTGGAGTCGTCGCGATCGTCGAACGACGGCGTCGTCGACGACGACGCGGCGGCGGCGGCGGCGGCGGCGGCCACCCCGATCAGCACGAGCACGAAGGTCATCGCCGGGTGCGTCTCCGGCGCGTTCGCCGCGTTCCTCTTGAACCCCACGGAGCTCGTCAAGACGCGTCTGATGGCGGACGCGAGGGCGGGGAGCGCGGCGGGGATTCGCGCGGCCGCCGCCGCCGCCGCCACGCACCCGGCCTCGCCCTCCTTCTCTCGCCTCTCGCCCGCACCGCCCGCACCGCCGCGCGGCACGGTGGCTATCGTATCGCATATTATTAAAACGGACGGCGTCCGGGGGTTATGGAAAGGCAGCGCCGCGAGCGTGTCCAGAAGCGCGGTGCTCACCGCGTCGCAGTGCGCGACGTACGACGAGGTGAAACGAGCCATCATCCGCGCGAGCGACGGCGCGATGACCGACGGCCCGGCGACGCACCTCGCGGCGAGCATGCTCACGGGTCTGGTGACGACGACGGCGACGAACCCGATCGACATGATCAAGACGCAGCTGTACTTGGACGCGTGCAAGACGCACGGGGGCGGCGGCGGCGGCGGCGGCGGGGGAGGCGGCGGCGGCGTCGGCGC
>Ga0181560_10001404_pt1 | contig 22384 bp, 7 predicted proteins | sample 011ome_20_FD_133751 | JGI IMG/M metagenome (GOLD analysis project Ga0181560, IMG submission 133751) | Coastal salt marsh microbial communities from the Groves Creek Marsh, Skidaway Island, Georgia - 011509CT metaG (megahit assembly) | ecosystem: Environmental > Aquatic > Marine > Intertidal zone...
GTCTTCGTCTTAGCGGGCGTCTTCGTCTTCGTCTTCGCCGCCGGGGTCTTTTTCGCCTTCTTCGCCGAGCCGCCGCCGCCAAAGTCCTCGAACGAGATGTCCCTCCACCGCTTCTTGTCCTCCTCCGTGAACGCGGCGCCCTCTTCGATCTCCTCGTCCTCGAAATCTTCGGGGAGATCGGGGTACGCGTCGTCGTCGACCGCGGCGGGAATGGCGACGTCCCGCCGCTTCTCGCCCTCACCCCCCTTCGTCTTCGCGTTGAATGCCTTCTTCGCCTTCCCCCCGCGCGCCACATCCATCGCCGCCTCCCTCGAACACCGCTCGCAGACGCACTCGAACCCGTACACCTCCCTCAGCTCGTCCCGACGCTCCCCGACGTCCGCGTCCACGTCCACGTACGCGATCGTGAGCTCCTCCCCCGGCTTCAGCGTCCTCCTCGCGACGACCAGCACCCTCGCGTCGTCGACGTACGCAACCTCGCAGTTGGGATCGCACGAGTGGTTCAGCGAAGACGCGAGCGGGAACACCGCGGCGCCGCGCATCGCGGGGAACAGCGACGTGTCGAACTCGATCGCGTCGTCGCCCTTCCCCCAGATGAAGTCGCACCTCTCGTCTCTCTCCTCGTCCTCGGCCTCGTCGTCGCTGTCGCCGTCGCTGTCGTCCTCGCTGTCGAGCGCGGCGCCGTCGAGAAGCGCGTTTCCCTCGTCGACGCGCCTCGCGACCCGGACGTCGCGCTCGCGCGAGAGCCACCGCACGACGCCCCGCATCGGCCCCGTCACCGACGCGTCGCCCGTGTTGGCGCCCGGGGTGGTGACCAGGTACCGCGTGATAGGGTTCGGGACCTTCACCGTCATCGAGTTCATCTGCGCGGCGCCGCACAGGCGCGCGAAGCCGTCGCGCGATGCGATGGACGCGCCGGAGACGGCAAACGCGGGCGCGTCTCTCAACGCCGCCTCCCCGAAGGCTCTCTTCAGCGTCAGCTCCAGCGCCGGCCACGCGGCGTCCACGAGCGCTCTCAACCCCTCGCGCGCCAACTCGTCGCTCGCGAGCTCGTGAATCTGCGCGTTCGCCAGGTGCCGGACGCCGTCGACGTCGAGCGCGTCGCGGGGGGCGAGCGCGCACGCGGCGAGTTGCGCCGCGAGCATCGCGCACCGACGGTCGGCGCGAGGGGCGCCGCCGACGACGTCTATGAACGCGCGCCACTCTTCGTTGGCGCGCACGCGCAGCTTCAAGAACCCGGTGCACGTGCACGGCCACGAGGAGTCGCGGCCGTCGCCGCAGTACCTCGAGCCATAGATGTTCGTCGCGTCCGCGAGTACGAACGGCTGCGCGTCCGAGACTGGGAGTTTCTTCTTGAACTTCTGAGGCGCGAGATCCGCGATGGGAGGCGGCGGCAGCGCCTTCGAGCCCTTCCGCGGCGGCGGCGCGTCCGCGGCGTCGCGCGACGCGGCGGCGGCGCGCGATCTAAGCAACGCCTCGAGCTGGGAGGCGATATTTCCGGTGAACGCGCCGCACGTCTCGCACGTCTCGTACGGCGGCGGCGGCGATTCGTCGACGTCCTCGAGCGCGGCGGCGGTCAGATCGACGGCGCGAAGCAGCGCGCACGGCGCGTCCCTGAGCGCGACGTCGCCCTCGGCGAGGTGCACGAGCGCGTAGACGCCCTTGCCCTTGGCGGCGTCGTCGCAGTCGCGCGTCTGCACGACCGCGGTCTCCCCGAGGGCGGTCGCGAAGAGGACGTCCATCTCGTGAGGCGGCGCGGAGGGATGTGATGCGCGTGCGCTCGTCCGCGTCCGCCGCGACCGAAACTCGCACTCGCGCTGACGATTCGAGGCGCGCGCGCGCGCCCCTTCGCATTCGAAGAGACGCCCCGGCGACGCCGCCGACGCGTCGCACGATGAAGTCGACGACGGGGTCCGTTCGCTTCGCGACGCACGTCGTCGTCGTCATCCTCCTCCTCTTCCTCGCGCGCGTCCCCGCCGCGCGCGCGACGGCGACGCCCGCGATCTCGCGCGCCGCGTCGTCGTCGTCTTCGCACACGCTCGCGCTTCGTCCGCGCGCGGGATCGGACGACGTCTCGCACCGACGCGAGACGGACGCGATGCGCGCGACGAGAAGACGCCTTCTGAGCGACGCGTCGTCCGCGCACGACGCCTCCGCGACGATGCCCGTGCGCGGATCGCTGCGCGAGCACGGGTACCACTACGCGGAGGTCGCGCTCGGGACGTTCGATCCCCCGCGGTTTTTCCAAGTCATCGTCGACACCGGGTCGTCGTACCTCTACGTCCCGTGCGGCGACTGCGGGGAGAAATGCGGGACGCACACGAACGCGACGTACGACCTGGCCCACTCCACGACCGGGCTCGGCGTCCTGTGCACCGACAGGGACTGCCCGACGACGTGCCCGCGCGCGCGCGGTCGCGGGCGGCGGCGGCGGCGGCTCCTCGGCGCCGACGGCGGCGGCGACGTCCCGCGGTGCGAATTCTCCGCGAGCTACGCGGAGATGAGCTCCGTGCGCGGGCGCGTCGTGCGCGATAGGATACACCTCGGCGAAGAGATCGGCGCCGTGGACGTGACGTTCGGGTGCACGATGGAGGAGAAGGGCAGCATCTTCCGGCAGGAGGCGGATGGGCTCATGGGGATGGGACGCGCCAACGACATGTCCATGCCGGTGCAGCTGAGCCGTCGCCACGGCCTCGCGGACGTGTTCTCGCTGTGTTACAACAACTTCACCGGCGGCGGCGCGCTGACGTTCGGGCGCGCGAAGGGGATGGGCGACGGCGAGGCGCACGCGGACCACCCGGAGAATTCGTTGGGGTTCACGCCGTTGAAGAGGACGGGAAACAAAAACTTTTACGGCGTGGACGTCGAGAGCATGACGATGAACGGCGAGACGTTCGGCACCGAGGCGGAGTTCGCCGTCGGAAGAGGGTCCGTGATGGACAGCGGGACGACGATGACGTACGTGCCCGCGAGCGTGTTCAAGAAGCTCACGAAGGCGTTGCAAGACGCGGCGGAAAAGAACGACGAGAATCTCAAGCTCGAGGAAGTCGCCGGGCCGGACCCGGAGTATCCGGACGACGTCTGCTACGCGAACCCCACGGCGACGTGGGATAACGTGCATGACTTCTTCCCGAACCTCACGATCACCTTCAAAGGCGGCGTCGCGCTCGAGACGCCGCCGGGGAACTACTTATTCGCGCACGGGAAGGACCCGCACGCGTTTTGCCTCGGCATCATGGCCAACGGCAACGCGGGCGCGCTGATCGGCGCCATCTCCACGCGCGACGTCTTCGTGCAGTACGACGTGGAAAACTCGCGGATCGGCTTCGCGAAGACGGACTGCGCGAGCTTCCTCGCGACGCACACGACGAACATGTCGTTCGCGGCGGAGCCAAAGTACCGCGTGCCCGCGAACGACGCGCCGGATTTTTACGACATCAACAGCGAAGGCCCGCCGATCGGTTTCATCTTGGTCGTCGTCGTGTTCCTCTTGGCGGCGGTTGGATTTTGTTACGTCAAGCGCAGAGGAGAGGTGCGTCTCCCGTGGTTCGGTCGGGTGGAGTGGCTGTCGAACCTCGCGAGCGACGTCGAGACGGGCGGCGGGACGACGCACGCGCGCGGGAGAGGGAAGGACGGATACGCGCGGTTCGCGGACGAAGAGGACGGCGACGACCTGGACGGCGGCGAGGTGGAGCTGCCGAGGATGGATCGCGACCGCGACTCGTGACCGGAGACGTGACCGGAGTAGACTACTGACACGTACGACAGCCGCGCGATCGTCCGCGACCGATGCGTACGCTACGCCCTACTAACACCCTACTAGCTAGAGTCGTACCTACTCTTGTTCCCCGAGTCGATGACACGCGCACCCGCCCATCTTCGCGGTCGCGCAGCTCGCGTAGCACGGCGCCTCGAACGCCGGGTCCGGGCTCGGCGGCTTCGCGCCGAACGTCATCACGCACGACCCGTCTGAGTGGTCCGGCGCCAGGTGCGCGTCCACGCCGAAGGCTTCTCTGAAGAACGCCTGCGTCGGCATCTTGCAGAAGTTGACGCAGCTCGCGGTACACCCGCACTGCTCCAAGTACCGGCACTTGCGCAGCTTCACCGCGGACATGACGCCGTCGCTCTCGCGCGGAATAATCTCGCACGGCCCGACGAGCCACGCGAACGCGTTGACGGTGATGACCGCGTTCATTTCGTCGACCCACCGCCACTCCGGCCGGATGATTTCCTTGAACCGCGCTCGCACCCACGGAGGGATGAGCCCGAGGAGCGTCGTCAGCACGACCGCGCGCTGCCGCGACGGCGAGCGCCCAACGGAGATCAAGTCCGCGAGCGCGACGAGTCGATCGAAACCGCGCTTCGGTAACGTCGTCTCTTTCACACTGATGACGCTCGCGTGGTCGTCCGACGAGGCGGAGGTGGACTCGATCGCGTCGTCGCGCAGGGCGGACTCGAGCTTGCGGTTGAACAGCGCGATGGCGAGCTCGTCCAGCGCGCCGTCCTCGTACCGCGTCGTCGGATCCGTGTCCGGTCGCGGCGACGACGGCGACGACGGCGACGACGGCGACGCGGCGCGATCGCGCGTCTTACGCGGGAAGTACGCCACGCTGCCGCTCGCGAGGCCGTATCGGACGACGTCGACGCCGTCGTCGTCGTCGGACGGCCGAGGAGGAGGAGGAGGAGGGGGCGGGGGCGACGACGAGGCGGACGCGGACGCGGACGCGGACGCTACGCGTCGCTCGCGACCTCGCGCGGCGACGCGACGGCGCGCGGAGGCGACGAGAGGCGCGCCGCGAGCGAGGCACGCCGACGTCATGCCGCGCGGAGAGGTGTGACCTGGGTGTGACTCGACAATCGTCGTCGTGAGCTGGCGCGCGTTCTGTTCGTCGCGCTCGAGAAAAAAAAGTTCTGCGTCGTCAATGCTCGAGGATTCGAGCCGAGGGCGCACACTCCGATCCGCGAGGGGACGGACGACGCGAGCCCAACTCGATGTTCTTCAGCGCGGTCCTCCAAGCGGCGGTGAAGAAGGGCCCGAACGCGCGCGGCGGGCTCGTGTGGAAGACGCACGCGTTCTGGAAACCCTCGCCGACGCGCCGGAAGAACGCGAAGAAGAAGCAAGCGGCGCTGAACGCCGTCGACGCGGCGCTGCGCGAGGCGGAGGCGCTGCCGGACACGCCGCCGAAGGAGAGCGCGGTGTGCAAGCTGTATCGCGCGCGTCCCGATCCCGGTCCCGGTCCCGGCGCCGACCGCGCCGCGTAGGAGCCCTAGCTAGATGAACGCCACCAGCGCGGAGAAGACGCGGCGCGACGACGACGATCGATCCGCGATCGTCGTCGCGGGGAGAGAGGTGCGCCTCGGACGCGGCGTCCGCGTGGTGCGCTGGCACGACGCGGACGGGATGAGCGCGTACGCGACGTCGCCGCCGCTGGGTCCGACCGCGCCGGGGCACGCCCCGGAGGTCGCGGCGGCGATGCGACCGACCGACGTCGCGCCCGCGCCGCGGCACGGCGTCCGGAGGCGAGTCCACGCGCTCAGCGATGACCTTGGTGCGATCGTCGGGGAGGATGTTTCGGACGCGACGATGACGACCGAGGAGGAGATTCGAGACGCGATCGATAAGGTCGTGATCCACTACGACGCCTGCGGCTCGAGCGCGAAGTGCTTCGACGTCCTGCACAACCAGCGCGGGCTGTCGTGTCACTTCCTCATCGACGTGGACGGGACGATCTATCAGACGTTGGACGCGAGAGAGCGCGCGTGGCACGCGACGACGGCGAACGACTCGTCCGTCGGCGTCGAGCTCGCGCACCGCGGCGCCGTCGAGATGCCGAAAGCGTCCGCGGAAGATGGAACGTCAACCGACGCGACCAACTCAGAGCACCCTCATCGCGTCGTCGGATTCGTGCACGGGCGCGAGCTGTCGCAGGCGCCGTTCGCCGACGCGCAGTACGCGTCCCTCGCGGCGCTCGTCGCGGGGGTGATGCGCGCGTGCCCGAGGGTGCGATGCGAGTACCCGAGGGGTACCGACGGCGAGGCGGCGACGACCAAGTTGGAGGACGACGCGCTGCGGGCGTTCCGCGGCGTGCTGGGGCACTTCCACGTGCAGACGAATAAGATCGATCCGGGGCCGGCGTTCGATTGGGAGGGCGTCGCGGCGCGCGTGAGGAAGATGCGCGAGGAGGAGGGAGAGGACGATCGATAGCAGACTTGAAAAACACGAAAAAAAGTTGTATATACAAAGAAGCCGAGAGTAAAGGCTTGTACAGTACGTACAGGAGCAGTCAGTGCCCCGGGCCTCGCCCCGCCGCTCGTCGACGTCAACGCAAGAGCGCGACGCGTTCGGAATCATCGCCGGCGCGCGCATCGCGACGGCCCCTCACGCCGCGTCGAGCGCGCGCCGCGACCGCGACCGCGCAAAGCCCGGCACCGAGTAACGCCAGTGACGCGTGTGTTCGCACGCCGCGCATCGCGCTCGAGTCGATGTCGATCGCCCCGAGGGACGCCCCGGACGACGCGGGCGGAGGGCCGTTCAGCAAGCGCTTCACGCGGAGGATCATTCGTCGCCAGTGCGTTCGCGCCTTGGCGTTAGACTCCGCCGTCGCCTTCCTCGCGCGTTGAATGAACGCCCCGATTGCGCGCTTCAGCGCGCTCGAGTGCTTCACGTTCCACGCGATCGTGCTGTCCGTGCGGAAGTTCGCGCTGACGACGACGCCCTCGTTCGCGAGCACTTTGTTGAGACCCGCGATCGTCCTCGGACCGGCGGAGACTTGCGAGAATCGCTTCACCGCCTTCGGCGGCTTTCCTCTGAAGCCGGAGAACGACAGCGTCAATGTCATCTTCCCGGAAACCGAAGAATCTTCGTCGTCGACTCGCGTTGTCTCGAGGCCGTGGAACTTGATCCCGGCGGCGAGTCGTCTTTTGATCGCGCGCTCGACGACGTCGAGCGCGTCCGCGCCGACGTCGGCGCCCGTCACCGCGTAGCGCGTCGTCACCGTCGTCTCCTCCGGCGTGGAAGCGGAAGATGGAACGTAAACCGGCGCGGGTTCGACCGCAGTCGGCGGCGGCGGCGTGAAGACCGCCTCCGGCTCCGGCTCCGGCGTCGCCCGCTTTGGCGCAGAGATCGGATCCGGCCCCGCATAGGTCTCCGGCGTCGCTCGCTTCGGCGCAGAGATCAGATCCGGCCCCACAGTCGGCGGCGGCGGCGCAAGGACCGCCTCTGGCGCCGGCTCCGGCTCCGCTTGACTTACCGCGGTCGCCTGCGCCTCGATCTCTTCGCGCTCGACGTCCGCCTCCGCCGCGGCGTTCGCGACGGACGCCGCGTCCTCCGCGAGACGCGTCATCGAAGACTTCGCCTCCGTCGTCGTCTCCGCGACGGGCGCGGGCGCGTCCGAGACGTCGTCGAAAGATCCGCCGCCCGCGGCGGATTCCGACGCGTTCAAACCACCCGACGCGTCCTCGGCGAAAGCGCTCACGTACGCGGACTCGCCCGCGCGCGCGGAAACCTCGGAGACGGTCGCGCCCGCCACGTCGGCGGCGGACGGCGCGTCGACGCGGACGCACCCGCCCTCACGCGACGCGCAGTCGCACAGGTTCGGCCCAACGGCGCTGACGCACTCCCCGAAACGCTCGCTCGCTGGGTTCTCTTCGAACCAGCACCCTTCGATGCCGTCGCACGTCGCCGCGTCGTACCCGTAGCCTTCGCACGTGAGCTCACAGCCGCGGAGGTTGCGCGCGCGCTCGAAATCGATGCGTGCCGACTCAGACATGTCTTCGCCTTCCGGATGCGCGACGGGGACGTCGGAGGAAACCTCCGTCAACTCCGTGGTAACGTTCGGGTGTAACTGCGCGTCGTCGGGAGTAAACCTCGGCGGGATGACCACGTCCTCCACGGCGCGCGTCTCCGCCTTGGGCGCGGCGTCCGAAAAGTTGCTCGTCTTCGCGCACGCGCCGAGGTCCTCGTTCAGCGCGTACCCGACGTCGCACTCGAAGCATGTCATGCCGACGTCGTCGCACGCGACGCACCCTTCGTCGCACAACCCTTCGAACATCGAGACGTTGAATGCGAACGTGTCGTGGTGCACGCCTCGCGTGGCGTACATCTCCGGACGGTCGCCGTTGACGTCTCGCACGAGGGTTCCTTCTTCGCCTTGGACGCCTTCGCCGCCCAACTCGGCGTCGCGCGCGGCTTGCCACGCCTCCGCGGAGGACGACGCGTCGAGCGCGTACGCGACGTTCGTTTCCTTGGCGTTCGCATCTGCGGCGGCGGTTTCGAGCGCGGTGGCGAGCTTGAGCGCGGTGGCGCGCGCGGCGTCCGCGGCGTCGACGGCGGCCGTGACCTCCGCCTCGCGCGCCGTCGCCGCCGCCGTCGCCGCGGCATCGGCGGGCGTCGACGCTTCGGCGAGCGCGAACCTGAAGCGTTCGCGATGCCCGTAGTGCTCTGAGACGCACTCGAAGCCGTTGCCCGAGGTTTCTTTGCAGACGCGGGCTCTGCCGCTCGACGCCTCGAGAATCTTGGGCTTGATCACGTGTTGGTCCCCCGCGGAGGCGACGCCGAAAGGCGTGCGGTGACGGTGCACGTTTGAAATCTCAAACTCTTCCCTCATCCCCGGTTCCCGCGCGTCGCACTTGATTGACGCGCCAGACGAGGAGCAGTACATTCCGGTCTTCGCGCTTCGGATGTAGTACACGATGTCGTCGACCGCGGCGTCGGTTTTCCAGCCGCGCGCGTTGAAAATTTCGAAGCGTTCGCCGTCGGCGTCGTCGATCGAGTCTTGGCCGTCTCGCAGCCTGTCTTTGTTCGGGCAGCGCAAGAGTCCGTCGCGCGCCGCGTCCGCGACGCACCGTTGGAAAGGATGATCGCCGCCGAACGTGAACGTGCCGAGTTTGAAAGGAAGGACGCCGGTCGTCGCGTTGCCTCCCGCCTCGGCGTACGCCGCGTCGATTTGCTTTCGAACCTCCTCGAGGAGCGCGTGCGCGACTTTTTCCGTCTCGCTCGCCGTCTCGGAGGCGTTCCCCGCCGCCTCCCAGGTTGGCGGGGGACCCACGGGTTCACACTCGCAGATGTCATCGCTGCTGTGCGGTCGGTGATCGCACCCTAGATCGTGGGAACCCTTGCTGCACGAGTTCCCGTTGTCCGTGTACGACGCGACGCACGCCAAGCTCGGCGTTTGCTTCGCGCACCATTCGCGGCACGTCCGCGCGCCGTCGTAAAACGCGGCCACCGCGGTGCACGGCTGGCCCACGTTCTCGCACGTCGTTTTGGCGTTCGTAAACGCGCACACACTCGCTTCCCCGAGTTTCGCGTCGCGCGCGTCCTCCCGCGTCACCCCGAGCTTCGCGGCGTGCAGCGCCAGCGCGGGCGCGTACGTCAGGTCGACGCCGTGTTTCGTGAACACCGGGGATCGGTGGTGATCGCGATCGCGATCGTGATCGGCGGCGTCTCCCAATGCGGCGACGTCGGAGGTGTCCACGTATCCCGTGCACGTGATGAACTGCTGGTAGTCCTTCGAGCTTCCGGTGAGACGACCCGCCGCGCGAAGCGGGCCGGGGTGACGCAACTTGTCTTGCGCCTCCACGGCGAGCGCCGAGGCGACGGTGTTCCACTGCCCCGTCATCATCGCGTATCGCATCAAAACCTGCGCGAGTGGTTTGTATTGCGGGTGCATCAACATCTTCCCGGACGTCTTCCAAATCGCGAGCGTCGAGCCCGCGAGCATGGACGCGCCGAGGCCGTCGCCGTACGAGCAATCCGTGGGGATCTTCGCGCTGATCTTCCCGAGCGGCCACTTCTTCTCGAGCTCGACAAGGTAGTCGAACACAGCCTTGTAGTCGTCGCCCGCGATGCCAATTGCGTCCAGGGCGCCGTTCTCGCCCTTCTCGCCCTGACCGAACAACAGCGCCATCGCGGCGACCATCCCCCTCGCGGCGACCGGGCCCGGGTTGACGTTGAGGTTCGTGCGCTTCACGAGTTGCGCGTCGTCGCAGTCGCCCCAGGCGAGCTTCAAGAGCGTCGGCTCGAACAGGTGCTTCACCATCTCGACGCCGGTGCCGTGTTTTTGAACGTAGCACTCGCGGACGCTGTTCATCAAAGATAAATGCTTGCCGGCGTCGCCGCAGTTGGGCGCCATCTCCTCGATCTGCGCTTCGAGCCACTGCATGGTGGTGGAATTCGCAGACTTGCAGTCGTACGTCGCGGCGATGGCGCCGAGGAAGTACTCGTACGTCTTTTCGTACTCCTTCGCGTATGGCTTGAACACGTCGTATGCCTCGCGCATCATCCCCGCGTCGCGAATCGTCCGCAGCTTGAAGTGCGTGATTAAAAGCTCCCACGCTTCGATGTTGTGCGGGTTCTTCTTTAGCGCGCTGAGGAGAAGCGACGCGACTTTTTGAAGCGATCGCGACCCTTCGTTCGAGTACACAGTTCGGAAGAGCAGCATCGCGAGGCGAACGTCTACGTAGGAATCCAAGCCGACGTTGACGCCGTTGGGAATCGCAGCCATGTAGTCCACGCTCCCGTCCTTCAGTTTATTCGATCCGCCCAAGTTATCCGTGGGCACGCCGTTCGAAGACGTCGTCCAATACGCGGGGAATATCCAGGAGAACTTACCCATCGTCCACCGCTTCCCATCCGACTTCGACTCGTACGTGATCGCCGCCGCGTGCTGGGGTTGTCCGACCATCTGCGACGGCGTGCCCATGCAGCTGCTCGTGCCGATGTGCATGTACGCCAGTCTGCCGCAAAGACCGCCGTCCTCGGCGACACGCGGCAGGGAGTTGTGATGCCAGTTCGAAGCCTTGCAGATCACCTTGTTTTTCGTGTATCCGAGGCCGTAGTGCGGCCACTTCGTGACGAGCCCGGAGGAGTTCGTCCACGAATCCTTCGACAGCTCCGGCTTGCCCTGCAAGCGGCTCCACGCCCAGTCGCACTCGCCCGCGGGGAACTGAGGCGTGTTCAATCCGACGACGATCGGCCAGGGCGCGTCCGAAATCGGCGACGCTAAATCTTTGCCGTGCGCGCGTTTCTTGTTGAGCAGGTAGTCGATCGCGTGCGCGGGCGCGGGGGACGCTTCCCTCGTGTCCGGGGACGGCATGTACTTCTTCCCGTGATGCGTGCGCAAGAATCCGCTGAACGTGCACCGATCGCGGAACGTCTCCGTGGAGTGCGCCGCGTCTATGTTCGCGTCCGTGCTGTTCACGATCCAATCCAAGTCGCGATGCTTGTACGCCGTGCCGAGAATCAAATCGCCGAGCGCGTCGACGTCGTGCGACCGCGCTTGGAGGAAATTTTTCAAGTACCGCGCGTGCTTGATGACGTTCGGGTGCGTCGGGAATGACAGCGAGTACATCGACTTTCGCAGAGGCACCGTCTTCGTGAGTTCGTTCTCCGCGTCCGCCGCGACGGATTTTCGATTCACGGAGTTGATCCAAGACCAAATCGGATCCGTGAGCGCGAGCGGCGTCTTCCTCTTCGTGAGGACTTCGTTCGTTGAGACAACCTCCTCCGCGAGTTTGGACGTCCACTCGCCGTCGCTCTCCGCGACGAGTTTCGCGAGCTCGGGCTGAGGGTTGGACGTGCCGATGATTTCCCTGCGCAAGATCAAGTGCGAGGATTCCGAGCGCGTCATCTTCGTCGTGATAAACGCCTGGATCGAGATGATGCCGCAGTTCCCGCCGGACGCGACGCCGCTGTAGACGACGCCGGGGCACCTGGGCTTCCCCGCGCACATCGACACGCACGAGACGACGGACGCAGTCTGCGTCTTGTCCACGGCGCCGATCTTTCGGAAATCGTACACGACGAAATCTTGTTCGAAATGCGCGAGCGACGACGCCTCGAAAGATTCCGGCAAAACGTCGCCCGTCGAGGACGCCGTCTGGACCGCGGAAACGGGCGCGTCGCACATCTCGGACGTCGCCGGCTTCGTCGCTTCGTCGCACGTGTCGTAGCACCCGCACGACACGTCGCGCGTGCGCGCGGTGACAGAACCGGACATCGACGTCTTCGCGGTGCACGCGCTCCACTCGCCCGTCACCCACTCGCCTTCGGCGCAGGTCTTGCGAACGTCGCACGGGTAGAAGCACCCCTGGTTGTGAATGCACGTCCTGTCCGCGTTGTTCGTCCACCCGTCGTAGCAGTTGCACACGAGGTCGTATTTCGAAGTGTCCTTCGTTCTGTACAAGCGCTCGAGCTTGCCGTGCGGGCCGCATGCGGTTTTCTTCTGCTCGTAATTGTGATCGCACGCGTCGTGGTTGTTGCAATTCTGGTGCAGCACCGGGCGCTCGACGCACTCGTTTCTATCCGCGGCGGATCCGTTGACGTACGAGCAGTACGATTTGCGTCGTTGCGTTAGATGTTTGAAATCGTTCCCTCCGAGCGTCGGGCTGCACTCAGCGGCGCACTCGCCGAACGGCGAAACGATCCACTCCGGGGAGTCGAGTTCCACTTGCTCGTAACACTCCGGCTCGGGCGGCGTCCCGGGATCTGGCGACGGATCCGCGAGGAAGCAGCAGCCCGCCGCCTCGCAGGCCCCCTGGCGAATCATCGGCGAGAACGAGTTCCGAAGCGGGTTCTGCTTGAACCGCGCGCACTCCCTCCGCCCGACGTCTTGCGCGCACTGCTTCTCGCAGTGACGCTTGTTGCAGTGCTGCGTGTCCGGGATTTTCTCCTCGAGCTCGCAGTTTTTCTCGTCCACGGCGGCGGAGACGGACGCGTTCCGCATCGACGCGCAATACACCGTTCGCGTTTGCACGCCGACGCCGCACGACTTATCGCACACGCTCCATGGCGTGCCAAAGTACGCGAACGCGCCGTCGCGTTCAAAGTACGAACTCGGAACGTTCGATACCTTGTACGTCTCGAGCTCGCCCCGCGTCACCGGGTGTTCAAACTCGACGGGCGTGAACACCGCTCTCGCGCCGATCGTCTCGTACGGCTTCGGCGCGTTCGCGCGCTTCGCGACGCCAAACGGCGCGGCGACGCTCTCGACGCACGCCTTCGCGTGGATGAGGCACTTGCCCTCAGGCGTGAACTCCGCGGCGGCGCACTGCGACAACGGCTTGGCCGCGCACGCGTCGACGCACGCCTCCTCGGTCGTCGCGGCGGGGTCCTCCGCGGGCGGCGACGACGCGTCGCAGTCCATTTTTTTGCAGGATCGCGCGAAGGCCTCTGGGTGCGCGTCGACGGTGACGTAAGGCTGGCACATCAGCGCGTTTTTCGGTTTGCGCGCGATCTCTTTCTTTTGATATCCCGTGCTGAAGCCGACGGCGACGTGCCCAGCCGGGCAAGCGGTCCACGCGTTGTTGTACAGGGCGCCGCCGCCGTCGTGGCAGTTTTCGCCGGAGGCGCGATCGCACACGAGCGTGTCCGTGACCGAGGTGGCGTTGTCCACGAGTTTCCATCCGGAAGGCGTCCCGCACCTGGGCTGAATCCCCGCGTCCTCGTTGTCCTCGCGCGACCAGTCCATCTTTCCGTCCTTCCCGAAGAGCGCGAATCCGGTGAGGACCTCGCCGGGCGGGCACCTGACTTCGACGTCAGTCGCCGGTCCTCGCGCGAGCGGGACGTACTCGCCGTACGTTTCAGAGTGCAAGCACATCGTCGTGTTGATTCCAAAGTCGCACACGTCGTCGTGACGGCCGTAGTTGTCGGAGAAGCAATGCAGGTGCGTGACCGGACCGGGGACGGCGTCGGTCAAGAGCACGACGTCGCCGCCGCGGGACGCGGCGTTGTGAAACGTCTCGTGACGCGCGAACGGCCGCGTCCAGTCCGTCTCCGCCTTCTCCTCGCAGTCGCAGTGGCCCCAAAACTCGAAACTGTTCTTCTTCGTGTAGCAGATCGGTCGGTCGTGAGCGTCCACTTTATGACACGGCGGGTTGACGAGATCCGCGTCTTCGCGGTCTTGTGACCACTGTCCGGAACACGGAGCGCCGTTGCTGTTGCCGCCGCACGTCCGTCGCGGGTGCTGCATGTACACGCCACCCTCGAAGAAACTGCCCGCGCTCGCGTCCGAGGCGTCCACGGGCACCGGCGGTCGCCACGGATCCGTCCAACGCACGGCGTTGAACCCGGAGCTGAGATGCCGTCCTCTGTCCGCGTGTTGCGGGTGCGTGTTGCCTCTCCAGTCGTTCCAAAGGGTGTTCGCGAGAATGCGTCCGTCGCCGCTGTGCACCTTGAAGCCTCCGTTACCGTTGATGTAATCGGATTTGCGGTGCATGACGTCCCTGACGCTCTCAAGGGAGAGCTCGGCCATGGGCGGGATGTCCGTAAACTCCGGGTTCGTGTCCGGGGTGAGGCCGATGGGTCCATCGTTGTGGTCACCGTTCGGTCCCCGTCGGTTGGGGTTCATCCACTTGAGCGTCGCCGCGTTCGTGTAGTTCAGGGTCGGGAACCAGTAGTAATCCGACATGAGCATGTCTTTGCGCGCTTGGAAGTTGTGCCTGTTGTTGTGGCGGTATCCGCCAGTTTTGATAATCTTCGCTTCCCAGTTCCGAAGTCGGCACCAGTCCTCCGCGCCGCCCCACTGGAACGAGTACTCGAAGCCCATGCAATTAGGGTTCTGGCGGCAGCGCGACGCGCACCACTCGTTGAGAATCGCATACTGAGCGATGACCGCGTCTTTGTATTGGAAGTGGGGTTGATTACCCCACGTCCAAGTGTCAAAGTCAGGGTAGTCCTTCTTCAGATCTTCCGTCGTGTACGCCTCGAACAAGTCACCGCCCACGGCGAGCATGTTCTTCCCCGACGTGTATCGGCCCGTGTTCGCCGTGGCCTCCGTGATGTAGTTCGGTTGCTTGAACTTGAAATACTCCGGGTCCACGACGAAACGTCCGAGATCGTGCCAATTTCTCGCCACCGTGCAGTCCTCGCTCGAGTCGCACATGCACATGTGGTTGAAGACGTTCTCGAAAGGCGCGTCGTCCATGGCGAGGAAGGAGTCCAACACGAGTCCATCCCATTTCATGTACGGCTGCGTGTCGTTGAGCTGCTCCTTGTCATATCGATGGTGGAATGCATAGTCGCGCTCGTTATGGCGCACCTCTCCGCGCCAGACTCGGTGCCCGCCAGCTCGTCCCAACGAAGTTTCCGCGAGAATCTGAGCGGTGCCGTCCTCGACGCCTAAACACCCGGGATTCAAGCCGCCGACGACGCGAACGATCGCCTTCTCGGGCAGCTTCATGTTTCCGGCTTCGTTGAAGACAATGTCCGTGGGCACGCCTTTGAATATGCTCCGCGGGGAGAACGAAATTTGGTGCCGGTTGTACTGCGGGATGCACACGCCGATCCCCGGCATGAAACCGTACTTGGGTCCTGCGTTTTCCGCCGTCATGCTTCCTTGCACGCATCCGCTGTATTGGACGGTGGTGTGACCTTCGCCGACTTGACAGTACCCTCTTTCATTGTTGCAGTAGTTGTAATCGCCGAGCTTCAGCTCCATCTTATCCCGCCACGCGTGCGTGAAGCGCTCTTCAAAGATGGGAAGGATCTTGTAGTTCGCGCAACACGCGGGGACGAACGTGGCGTTCGGCGAGACGCATCGATTGTCGCTCACGCCGTGCCCGTAAGATGCGCTGGAGACAAAGAATCCCTTGCCGTCGTCGCATCGCGTGGAGGTCCAGTGATAGTATCCTTTGCATTGAACCGGGGCGTTGCCGTTCCAATTCTTCGCCGCGTTCATGATTCCCTTCGCGGATTCCTCGAGCGTGCATAGACGCGTGCCGGCAGCCTCGCAGTGCTCCTCCGCCTCCTCGATGGTAATCTTTTCGTCGTCCCAGCATCCGTTCGGTTGTTTCCCTCCGATCGCGCCGGAGCCGCAGGTTTTGTAATCCGCGGCCGCGCCTCGGCACGGGCCGTGGCACATACCGGTGAGCTCCCAGTTCAACTCCTCGCACGAGCGGTTCGTGATCCCGCACGCGCCGAAGCACCTTTGCGCGAACGGGGGTTTGCCTTTGAACAACGTCGCGCAGTGGTTATCGTCGGTGGGGTCATCGTTTTGATCCACGCACGTCACTTCGCGCGTCTTCATCAGAGAACACTCGTTGTGTCTCAGGAAGTTGTCCGTGGACGCTTCGCGCCACGGCACGAAGCCGACGTCGTCTTGGTTACCCAGCGCAGGGGCGGTCTTTGGCTTCGCGAACGTCAACGACCGGATTCCCATCGCGAGCGAGGCCGCGGTGAGGCCGTCGGACGGCGTCATCGCGACGGCGACTGCGCCAAACATGCGGTTTTTGCGGTAAACTGCTTTCAAACCGGCAGCGTCGCACGTTAAGTCATCGTAACCGTCTCCGCTTCGCATCAACGACACCATTCCAGCTTCGTTTACGACGAGATCAAGCTCTTTATACGCGTTTATCCAGCCGCCGTTCTCGTACACGTGAACGCCGCCTTTCGGCCTGATCATAAACGTCACGAAGTTGCACGTGCGCGCATCATCGAACGTCCCACCGGTGATGTACTTGACGTACGGACTGTGCCCTCGCGTCGAGTGATCTTCGAGGACCGCGAACTCGGTGCTGTCGTGACCGTTCAGGTGCGTGCCCATGAGATCCGCGTGCACGGGCACGACGTCCGCCAGAGGCGTCGTGATCGCGTCGGGCAGGCACCTGTGTCTGCACGCGCCATGTCTGCGTTCGTCGTCGTCGGGGTACACGTCGCCTCGGAAACCGGTCTCGACCAACGACGCGGTGGGGAGCTTCACGACCATCTCCGGTCGATCGGGATTACCTTCCACCGTGTGCTCCGTCGTCGAGACCGTGATTCCGCCGTCCACGTCGCTCTCGTTTTCCTCCGCGACGGCGACGGGAGTCAGCCCCGGGTCGGACGCGACGGTGCCGTCGGGGTTGAGCGCGCCTTCGCGGCAGTCCCCCCACTCGCCGACGATCCAGCGGTAATTCGTCGCCGCCGACCACCGGTAGGAGTCAAACCCGGTGACGGTGCTCAGCGTGTTAAACGCCTCTTTGTTGTTGCAAAACATGAGGTCGCAGACTTGTTGCTGCTTTTGGAAGTTGATCGTGTTGCATCGGCCGTTCAGACGGCACTTCGCCTTGCACTCGAGCGCGGACTCCGCGCGCGAGGTTTCGATCATGGACTTGCAGTTTGCCATCTTGTCTGGTCCGAATCGGAACCAGTCGAGGCGCGAAAAGTCCTCGGACTCGTACTTCCCGCACGGGTTCGGCGCGCTCGGGTTCGCGTACCCGAGCGCGTACGCGCACTTGCCGTGAGTCGCGTCGCCGCGGCAGCACCGATCGTCGCACTGAGAAACTTCGCTCGTGGCGTTGCCGCCGCCGGCGAACAAATCCTCAAAGCCAAATTTGCACCCCGGAGGGTTCACCGGCTGCGTCGCGGACTTGTAGCACTGGTTGCCGACTTCGCTGGAGGGGGACCAACAGCAGCCGTACTCTTCGCACGCCGCGCGCTGCGTCGTCTTCGATCGGTGCTGCGATCGGAGGTCTTCGTAGTACGCGCCGCAGATGGGCTTACGGAGGCGGCCGCTGTTTTTGTTGCCATCGCCTCGGATCTCCGAGACGTCGTCCGCCTCGTCGTATGCGTAGTGTGCTTCGCATCCGGGGTTGCACGAGTGCGCGTTGCACACGCGAGACGTCTCCGGCGGCGCGCCGCACGCTTGAAGCGGCAGCTTCTCGCCCTGGGACGATCGGCACTCGAGCGACTTGGTCTGCAACCCGCCGCCGCACGTCACGGGACATGCGCTCCACTCTCCGGCGACGAACCTCGCGCCGATCGGGTCTTGACCCTCGCAGTCGACGTATCCTTTCAACCCAGACGTGGTCTCGCACCACGGCCGGTCGCTCCCGTGAATCGTCGGCTCGTAGAACTCGATCTGCTTTTTCACGAAGAGCGGGTCGGTCGTGAACGGGAACCGGCACGGCAAACCGTTGGCCGTGCCGCCGCAGGTTTTCATCCCCCGCGTGTACGTCACCACGTTCTTCGCCTCGACCATCGCGGAGACTGACGTAGTCTCCACGAGTAAGATGATCGACACCTCGTCTTGGTTTTGCGAGAACAGCCCGTTCTTTGCAAACGCGTCCGCGTGCGCGGCGGCGTGGTACTCGTCGAGATCCGCTCCGCACGACGCCTCCTCCGCGCAGGTGTAAAAACCCGCACACCGGGAGTCCCGCGCGCAAAACTTTTTCGCTTCTTCGACGTCAGTGCCCTCGAACGCTTTCCACGCGAACGCGTCCGGGCGCGGGACCGCGACGCCGGTCGCGATCTCGAAGTGCACGTCCTCGGGCTTGGTCTTTTTGCGATAAAAATCCGACTCCGCGGCGGCTTCCAAGCCGTACCCGCGCCCGACGAGCGTGCAATACCGCGGGTACTGCTTGTTGTAAAACGGCTCACCGTTCGCGTTCGCGCACTTCTGGCAGTCCTCGAGCTCAGCGCCGGATTTCCCGCCGCAATCCTCGCAGGAGTCGCCGTGCGAGAGATACCGCGCGGTGAGCGTGAACCCGGCGCAACCGTGGCCCATCTCGTCACACGCGGCGACGCAGCGGTCGACGTCCGTGAACCGACGGCCGAGCTTCGCGGAGCTTCCGCCGACGGGCGCGCGCGACGACTCCTCGAAGTATTCCGCGAACGGGTCGGCCGCGGCCGCGGCGTTATCGGCGTCGCCGAGGCGGGGCGCGAGCGCGTGGCCCGCGTCGCGGTGACGCGGGTGATCCGCGCTTGCGAGATCCACGGAGTGGTCGCGGCGTCCGAGCCACGCGCTCTCGCCGTTCGCGTCGAGGACGCGAAGCGCGTGCGAATGCGGGTCGGAGAAGCGCGAGCTGGGCCCGGGGAGGGTCGGCGCCGACGTCACGGTCGCGACGACCGCGGGAGAGGACGCGCGATCGAGCGCGTCCGCGACGTCGGCGCCGAACGTGGACGCGCGCGCGGCGCGCCTCGCGGGATCTTCGCGATCCGCCGCGCCGCCGAGCCACGGCGGCGCCGGCGCGGAACCCGCGTCCGCGACGTCGCCGAGGAGGGAGACGCCGCCGAACCCGATACGGGGGTTGCCGTGAACGATGACCGCGACGACGGCGCCGATCGTCGCGAGCGCGAAGAGCGCGCGCGCGATCGTCGACCGCGCGGGCCTCGAATCGGCGGTGTTCGAAATCCCCGCCGCGCCTCCGAGGAGGGGGATTTTCTCGCCGACGCGGCGGGATTTAGACCCCGCGGCGAGGGCGGCATCGCCGATCATGTCGGCGATTTCGCGAGGAAAGCCTCGCGAACGAGTCTACGACGCGAACGTGGGGAACGTGCGCGCGGGAGAGTGGCTTGTCCCGGCGCGACTCGCCAAATGTATGGAAGATACGACGCAAATTTTGTACCTTCGTAACACCCAAGATACGGTACAAGATTCGGTAAAACACCATAACCTTATGCCGATAGCAGACGCGACGTGAAAAACACGAAAAAAAGTTGTAGACTCCGGATGCGCGTCTCGCGTCGCGCGCTCGACATACCCCGCGCGCGCCGCCGCGCGATATAGGGCCATGTTCGCCGCGCGGCGCGCGATGCGCGCGGGCGCGTCCTCCTCGGCGTCGTCCCCCTCCGTCGCGGCGGCGTTCGCGTTCGCGCGCGCCTCCGCGACGACGGACGGCGTCCTCCTCGGAGGACGCGACGAGATCCGCGCGTCGACGTCGTCGTCGACCCGACATCATCATCTCGCGTCGTCGCTCGCGCACGCGCGATCGTTCGCGAGACCGTCGCGCCGCGCGCCCAACGCGAGCGCCGCCGCGTCCTCGAGCGAGAACGCGCTGAAGCGACCGCGACGCCCGAGCGAGCACTGGCAGCCCGTGGACGACGCGAAGACGAAGATGCGCTACTGGTGGAACAAGTCCACGGGCGAGACGACCGGACTCGGCGAGCCGCGGCCGACGTCCTTCAAGCTCCCGCCCGCGGACAAGTGGAGCGCGCTGACGAAGCACGTGGACAAGAACGGCGAGCCGACGCTGGGGGTGGCGATAGGGCAGATGTTCGTGTTCGCGTTCGGCGGCGCGCTCGGCGTGACGGCGGTTTCAGTCGCGTTAGGGGTCTTGAGCGGTGGCGGCGGCGGCGCCGCCGCCGCGGGGATGGAGGGCAAGGACGACGGCGGGGCGACGTCCTCGGGGAATGACGCTGTCGCGCGGGGGGCGGAGACGCGAGGCGCGACCGTCGCGAGGAGGGTCGCGGCGGCGGGGGGGGGATGAGACGCGCGCGCGCGTAGAACGTCAACTCTCGTCGTACTGTTTTTTTGATGGTACAACGTCACGAACTCCCGCATACATACTCTGCTCTGCTCGTAACTCTCGCGCGCGCGCGCGCGCGAGGTCGCCTCAATCATCGAACGCACACGGCATTCGACGAGGGCTATCAACGGCGCTATCAGCCGTTCACGTAATTCTTAAACCCGAAACCGTGAACCCGAAACCCGGAACGAACCCCCGCCGCCGGCGCTCACATCGCCGCCGCGAGCGCGGCGAGCGCGGAGCTCTTCCCGGCGACGACGTCGCGGAGCTTCTTCCCCGGGACGATCATCGCGTTCATCGCCGCGCGCGCGACGTCGTGCACGCTCGCGACGCCGGCGGCGCCGCTGCTGCCGCGCGATTTCGATGTCGACGCGGCAGCGCGCGCGGCGTCGGAGCTGTGCGGCGCGTCCGCGTCGCCGTCGCGGAAGAGCCACGCCTCGAGCGACGCGCCGTCGAGTCGCAGCGCGCCGTCGGCGGCTGCGGCGACCGCGGCGGCGGCGGCGGACGCGTCTCGAAAGTACACCGCGCCGTGCCCCGCGTGCTGTCCGCTCTTCACGATCGCCGGGCGGCGGCGCGCGCGACAACCCGCCCGCGCGCCGTCGCCGTCGCGCGACGCGTCCGTCGGCGAGGCGTCCGACGACAGCTCGCACCGCGCGATCGGTCCGAAGGATGAAAACAACGCGGAGAGTTCTTGCGCGGTGGCGTCGGGGCGGACGTTTCCGACCCACACGCGCTTCGCGCCGTCGTCGCGCTCGACCGGCCGCGGCTTCGGATTCGGCTTCGGCTTCGGCGGCGTCGGGGAGCCGGCGTCGGGGGCCTCGGCTTTCGGCGGCGGCGGCGGCGGCGGCGGCGGCGCAGGGACGCGCCGCGCGAGCGACCGCGACGCGGCGGCGGCGCGGTCGCACGTCGCCGCGTTCGCGGCGCCGCGGCGCGCGGAAGCCGTCGACGTGTCCGTCTCCGTGGACGCCAGCAATCGCTTCGGGGTGTCGTCGCCGAGGAGCGCGGCGTCGGCGTCGCTGGGGAGCGGGAAGCGGCATACTTTGATGTGCCTGGAGGGAGGAGGAGACGGGAGGCGTCCGGTCAGTTCAGGGTTCGAAAAAAAAAAAAAAACCTCGAAGAAAACGAGGAGGACGAGAGCTCTCGCTCCGCGTCGCCGCCGCCGGAAGATCGCGCGAGCGTACTTGTCCGCGATGAGAAGCCCGTCCATCTGCGTCGCGCTCCTCGCCGCGGCCTCGTTCTCGAGCTCGACGACCGCGAACCCGCGGTGCGCGCCGTCCACGAGATCGTCCTCGCGCGGCATCGTCACGCGTCGAACGCCGCCTTCGTTCGGGGAAAAGAGCGCGAAGAGCTTCTTCACGTCCGGCTCGGTGACGTAGCGGCTGAGGTTTGCCACGCGCAGCGCGGACGTGGGCGCGTCCGCGTCGTCGGCGTCGTCGCCGCGGAGGCGCTTGGTCGACTTCCGCGACATTCGCGTCGTCGCGTCCGCGCCCGAGGAGAGGTAGTCGTCGGCGACGCTCGGGGAGCGAGACCCTCGCTTCGCGGGGAAACCGCGGAAGGAGGCGACGCCGTCCGCGTCCGTCGACGACAGCGGCGCGAGGCCGCGCGTCTCGAAGAACGATCCGATGCACATGATGCGCGTCGAGTGCGATTCGAGAGCGCGAGCGTCGGAGCGGGGCGCGCGTGCGGCGGCGCGCGAGAGCGTGTGTCCGGGCGCGGCGACGCGCTCCGAAAGCTACGACGACTTGGAAAAACGCGTCGACAGCGGATTGGCAGGAAGGCGGGCGAATTGGAGACGAGACGCAGGAAGGCACCTACGTTGTACAGTCACGTATGCACGCGAGGTTGACACGTCTCCACGTCCGAGAAGACTGGCGGAAAGCCGACGGCGACGGCGACGGCGACCTTCCAAATAATATTTCCCGCAACTTATCATAATATCTCCGCGAGCCACGGTAATAAGCCTCTACCCGAGGACGCTCGCCCGGTCCCGCGCTTGCATAGCATTGTGTGTGTGTGATCCAATCATAAGCTTAGTTGTCTCCGTCGCAGTGTCCGAACAACACAATCTGGATCTGACTGGACAACTTCGTGACATGCTACACGTGTGTACACGTAGCCCTATGGCTTTTTAGTCAGGACAAACGTAAGACAAAACCGCAAAAAA
>Ga0181560_10001410_pt1 | contig 22331 bp, 9 predicted proteins | sample 011ome_20_FD_133751 | JGI IMG/M metagenome (GOLD analysis project Ga0181560, IMG submission 133751) | Coastal salt marsh microbial communities from the Groves Creek Marsh, Skidaway Island, Georgia - 011509CT metaG (megahit assembly) | ecosystem: Environmental > Aquatic > Marine > Intertidal zone...
CGGACGAAGACCTCCCCGTCGCGAAACCGCGGGATCGCTTCACCGCGGCGCAAAAGCGCGCGCTCGCAGACGCGGTGACGAGGTACTACTACTACATCGAGCACGGCGTGCGGACGGACGACACGATCGCGCCGATGAAGGAGGCGTGGTACGAGAAGATCATGGCGTCGCCGCCTTCGGAGCCGAGCGGCGCGATGCCGCGCGAGACGTTCGCGCGTCTCCTCCGCGGGATGCTCGACGAGACGAGGGAGGACTACCTGCGCGCGATGAAGAAGTCGATCGTGGACTACGCGCTCGCGAACGCGAACGAGCGCGAGCGCTTAGACCTGACGTTGCTCACGAGCTTGATCCCGAGAGCGGGCGAGGTTTCGCGGCCGCACGATGAGCTGCCGTACGAGTGGCGCGCCAACGTGGAGGCGTCTCGCGAGGACGTCGCGTGGACGCTGCAGACGTTGAACCCGCACGCGCTCATCTTGAGCGAGACGTGGGAGACGAAATACGCGACGCGACGGTTCGTGGACGTGGACTCGGAGACGTTTCGCGCGTCGCTGCCCGTGGAGTCGACCGCCTTCGACGCGCACCAAACGGAGACGCGAGAGGCGTTGAAGAAGACGTTATGGAGCGAGTGGGTCGTCGAGACCGCGGCCGTGTTCAACGACGACCCGCCCGCGTGCGTGAACGGCGACGCGGACGCCTTCTACGAGTCCATCGCGACGCTGCAGTCGAACCAACTCCGCGGCTTGGTGCAAAAGAACGTCGACGCCTACGCGGCGTTTTTCGAATCGCACGACGTCTCGGACCGATTGACGACGTGCGATCCGCTGTCGACGATCCACGCGTGGTCCAAGCCCGCGGCGTTCGTCGTCCGCCTGAACCCGGACGTCGCCGCCGAAGAGCGCACGTCGTTCGACCCGCCGTTCGACGCGGTGACGGAGACGTGCGTCGCCGCGCTCGATCGCTTCGTTGCCGCCGCCGCGGGTTTCCCGAAAGCCGGCGCCGTCGACGACGCGACGACGAGCGCGGAGTGCGTCGGCGTCGTGGACTTGGACGACGCCACGATCGTTAACGCGCGAGACGTGGTGACGCGCGTCATGGAGAGGAACGCGATCGCGCCGCGCGCGCTCGCGAAGCTGTTCGATCCGTTCTTGGACCTCCTGACGCTCGACTTGGACGCGTTTTTGCAAAAGTTCAAGGAGAAGGATCGGAGCTTGGAGAAATACGCGGAGGAGATCGACGCGTATTTCGCCAAGGCGAGGGCGGTCCGCGCGACGTCGATGGACCACGTCCGCGCGGGGGCGTACGTCGTCGACGTCACCGCGCTGAAGACGACGCTCGTGGACGTCGCGACGAGGACGGCGAAGGCGCTGCTGGATCAAGTTCGAATCGCGTGTCTGGACGGGAACCGAAAAATAAACGCGGCGTACGCGTTCATGTCCGAAGAGGTTGTCAAAACGCCAACCACGAACGAGGAAGCGCTGAACCTTCGCAAGTACATCAAGAACTGCGAGGCGGAGGAGAAGGCGATCGGGTTGGAGATCAAGGCGAACAAAGCTCGCGACGCGTTTCTGGAGGGGTACTACCACGAAGCGCCGCAGGAAGATTTCGACGTCGCGATCGAGGCGTACGGCTGGCCGGCGAAGATGAAAGAGATCATGCGCGGCGCGTCGATCGAGTCCAAGAAAGCCGAGCGCGCGTTCGAGGACAAGCTCAAGAAGGAGCGCGCGGCGTTCCAGGAGAAGATCATGTCGTACAGGAACGAAGTCGACGACCTCGCCGCGGAGGGCGACGTCGCGAGACGCGCCGAGGTGGCGGAGATCGTCACGAAGCTCGCGGAGAACCGCGCGGCCGCGACGTCGTACGGCGAGGACCTAAACGTCAACGAGCGCTTGTTCGGGTGGGCGCCGACGAAGTTCAACCAGATCACGCAGTACGTTAACCGGTTGGAGCCGTACCGGAAGCTGTGGACCATCGCGCACGGGTTTTTCCGCAACTCGCAGCAGTGGCTCACGGGCGCGTTCTCCAAGCTCGACTACGAAGCCGTCGAAGAGGAAGTCTCGGACCACTCGCGCAACATCTTCAAGCTCGTCAAGGTGTTCAGCGGTCAGACCGGCGGGGATCGGCAGCCGGAGGCGCTGCGCGTCGCGCTCGCCGCGCAGGAGAAGCTCGAGTCGTTCAAGACGCATCTCCCGCTGATCGGCGCCGTGTGCAACCCGGGGTTGCGCGACCGGCACTGGGAGGCGATGACCGAGGTGATCGGCATCGCCGGGTTCACGCTGCAGAAGGACGAGTACACGTCGCTGCAGCGACTCATCGACAAGAACGTGCCGCAGCACCTCGCGAAGCTGATCGAGATCAGCGACTTCGCGTCCAGGGAGTGGAGCTTCGAAAAGACGCTCGACAAGATGCTCGTGGACTGGGAGGGTCTGTGCTTCGGCCTCAAGCCGTGGAAGGAGACGGGGACGTTCATCTTAGAGGGCGGCCCCATCGACGAAGCGCAGGCTCTGCTGGACGACCACATCGTGAAGACGCAGGCGATGCGCGCGTCGCCGTTCGCGAAGCCGTTCGTGGATCGCACGACGCCGTGGGAGGCGAAGCTCTTAAGGTTGCAAGACATCGTCGACCAGTGGCTCAAGTGCCAGGCGAAGTGGCTCTACCTCGAGCCCATCTTCGGGAGCGAGGAGATCATGAAGCAGATCCCGACGGAGGGCGCGGCGTTCATGTCCATGGACGCCACGTGGCGGCAGATTTGCTCGGACGTCCGCGCGACGCCGGAGGTGATCGCGTGCGCGGAGATGCCGGATCTGCTCGAGAAGCTCCAGGGCGCCAACGCGGAGCTCGACGTCGTGGAGAAGGGTCTGAACGACTTCCTCGACACGAAGAAGCTCGCGTTCCCGCGATTCTTCTTCCTGTCCAATGACGAGCTCCTGGAGATTTTGTCCGAGGCGAAAGACCCGCTCAAGGTGCAGCCGTTCATGAAGAAGTGCTTCGAGGCGGTGAAGGAGGTGGAGTTCACGAAGGCGATCACGATGAAAGCCATGGTGTCCGTCGAGGGCGAGGTCGTGCCGCTGTCCAAAGAGATCGACCCCGCGGAGACGGGCGCGGTGGAGATGTGGATGCTCGAGTTCGAGGACGTCATGAAGGAGTCCATGCGCGAGGTCACCGCGAAGTCCATCGCGGAGTACGCCACCGTCTCGCGCGAAGAGTGGATCCTCAACTGGCCGGGTCAGGTCGTCATCGCGGGCTCGCAGGTGTACTGGACGAAAGAAGTCACCGACGCGATCGTCGCGGACGGCCCGAAGGGCCTCGCGGCGTACGGCGAGAAGAGCAACGCGAACTTGACCAACATCGTCAACATGGTGCGCGGCGAGCTGAGCAAGCTCGAGCGCGCGACGATGAGCGCGCTCGTGACCATCGACGTCCACGCGAGAGACGTCGTCGTGCAGATGGCGGAGGACGGCGTGAGCGACGCGCGCGACTTCAAGTGGCTCGCGCAGTTGAGGTACTTTTGGGAGGACGAGACGCTGCGCGTGAGGATGATCAACGCGGAGGCGCAGTACGGGTTCGAATACCTCGGGAACTCGTCGCGGTTGGTCATCACGCCGCTGACGGATCGGTGTTACCGGACGCTGATGGGCGCGATTCACCTAAACTTGGGCGGCGCGCCCGCGGGTCCCGCGGGGACGGGCAAGACGGAGACGACGAAGGATCTCTCGAAGGCGATCGCGATCCAGTGCGTCGTGTTCAACTGCTCGGACGGTTTGGATTACAAAGCGATGGGGAAGTTCTTCAAAGGCCTCGCCGCGTCCGGCGCGTGGGCGTGCTTCGACGAGTTCAACCGCATCGAGCTCGAGGTTTTATCCGTCGTGGCGCAGCAGGTGTTGTGCATCCAGCGCGCGGTCGCCGCGAAAGTGAAGACGTTCGAGTTTGAAGGCGTCGAACTGCGAATCATTCCCACCGCGAACGTGTTCATCACGATGAACCCCGGGTACGCCGGCCGCTCCGAGCTGCCGGATAACCTCAAGGCGTTGTTCCGCGACGTCGCGATGATGGTGCCGGATTACGCGATGATCGCGGAGATTATTCTCTACTCGTTCGGCTACCTCGAAGCGAGAGACATGGCTCGGAAGCTCGTGCAGACGTACCGCCTGTGCTCGGAACAGCTGTCGTCGCAGGATCACTACGACTACGGCATGCGCGCGGTGATCTCCGTGTTGAGAGCCGCGGGTAACCTGAAGCGGAAGTTCACGGAGGAGCGAGAGGACGTGCTCATGCTTCGCGCCATCACGGACGTGAACCTTCCAAAGTTTTTAGACCAAGACGTCCCGCTGTTCCGCGGCATCTTGAGCGACCTTTTCCCCGGCGTCGACCTCCCGGAGATTGACTACGACAACCTCCTCGCGGCGATGCGAAACAACACCAAGAAGGCGAATTTGCAGCCGCTGCCGAGCTTCGAGGAGAAGATCATTCAACTCTACGAGATGATCATCGTCCGGCACGGGTTGATGATCGTCGGCGAGTCGTTCGGGATGAAGTCCTCGTGCATCAGCGTGCTCGCGGGCGCGCTCGGCGAGCTCAACGAGAAAGGCCAGAACGGCGAGCAGAAGGTGAAGTACTACTGCATCAACCCGAAGAGCATCACGATGGGGCAGCTGTACGGCGCGGAGGACCCCGTCTCGAAAGAGTGGGCGGACGGCATCCTCGCGGTTACGTTTCGAAACGCCGCGAGGGATACCTCCCCGGACCGCAAGTGGGTCGTCTTCGACGGCCCCGTGGACGCCATCTGGATCGAAAACATGAACACCGTCCTCGACGACAACAAGAAGCTGTGCTTAAACAGCGGCGAGATCATCGCGATGCAGGGGCTCATGAACATGATCTTCGAAGTCGCGGACCTGGCCGTGGCGTCCCCCGCCACCGTCTCGCGGTGCGGGATGGTCTACGTCCAACCCTCGCTGCTCGGCTGGCGGCCGGTGTTCTTGTCCTGGCTCGACACGCTCCCGCCGACGCTGAACGAGCCGCAGAAGGAGCAGATCACCGGAATGTTCGACTGGCTCGTCCCGCCGTGCCTTCGCATCGCGACGAAGATGTGCAAGCAGCCGCAGCCGATGCAAGAGATCAACCTCGCGCAATCGCTCATGCGTCTCTACGAGTCTCTGCTCGACGAGTTCCGCGACGAAGAGAAAGTCGCGGAGATGAACAAGCTCCTGCAGGCGGTGTGGCTCGACTCGCTGTTCTTGTTCGCGCTCGTGTGGTCCATAGGCGCGAGCGTGGACCAGGAGGGCAGGGTGAAGTTCGACGCGATGCTTCGACAGCTCCTCGCGGGCGACGTCCCCGAGGAGCTGAAGATTTGGATGACCGCGGAGCCGCGCAAAGTCACGAAGCTCATTCCGGACGCGAACAGCGCGACGGTGTACGACTTCGTGTTCGACAAGGCGACCGGGCAGTGGGCGAAGTGGACGGCGACGCAGGAGGACGCGCCGATCGCGGAGGAGGCGACGTACACGTCGATCATCGTCCCCACCGTGGACACGATTCGATACACGTATCTCATCGACACGTTCGTCCTCCATCAGAAAAACTTTCTCTTCGTCGGCCCCACGGGCACGGGAAAGACGGCGTACATTAAACAGCACGTCGCGAACGGTATTGACCCGGAGAAGTACTCGTACCTGTTCATGAACTTCAGCGCGCAGACGAGCGCGAACATGACGCAGGTGCGTCCTACACACTGGTCCCCATACGACAGCGTCGGCGTGGTGAACGCCGATCCTTAAGGACTTTGCCCGGCGCATCTCTCCGCCCAGCCCTCGGTTTCAATCCCCACCCTCGATGCCTTTCAACTCCATTTGACGCCTTTCAACTCCACCCCGACTTCGCTTTGCAGGACATCGTCGACGGGAAGATGGACAAGCGGAGGAAGGGGGTGTACGGGCCGCCGCCGGGGAAGAAGATGGTCGTCTTCGTGGACGACCTGAACATGCCGCAGGTGGAAGAGTACGGCGCGCAGCCGCCCATCGAGCTGCTGCGACAGTTCATGGACTACAGCGGGTGGTACGATCGCAAAGAGCTCGTGTTTCGAAAGCTCGTGGACACGCAGATCATCGCCGCGATGGGCCCGCCCGGCGGCGGGCGGAACAACGTCACGAACCGATACCTGCGGCACTTCAGCGTCGTGTGCGCGACGCCGTTCGACGGCGAGACGATGAGCAAAATCTTCGGCACGCTCGTCGACTGGTGGATGAAGAAGGAAGAGATCCCCGACGCCGCGGTCAAGCTCAAGACGAGGCTCGTGGACGCGACGATCGACCTGTACGAGACGGTGCAGCTCGAGCTCCTCCCCACGCCGATGAAGTCGCACTACACGTTTAACCTCCGAGACGTCTCGAAGGTGTTTCAGGGGATATGCTCGACGACGTCCGCGTCGATCGAGGACGCGCCGCAGCTCGCGCGACTGTGGGTGCACGAGTCTCTGCGCGTGTTCGCGGATCGACTCACGGACGAGCCGGACCGAGAGTGGTTCTTCGGGCTCGCGAAGCGCCTGACGGAGAAGCACTTCAAGTCTGCGGTGGGCGAGTTCAACAAAGTCTTCGCGCGGTTGGACGTCAACGAAGACGGCGAGATCGACGCGCACGAGCTCAGACGGCTGATGTTCGGCGACTTCATGGTCCCCGGGGCGGACCCGAAGATTTACGCGGAGCTGGACGACTTTGACCAGGTCGTGGACGTCGTCGGCGAGTACCTCTCCGATTTCAACTCGACGTCGAAAAAACCGATGCACTTGGTGTTGTTCCTATACGCGCTCGAGCACGTGTGCCGCATCTGCAGGATCATCTCTCAGCCCGGCGGGCATGCGCTGCTGGTCGGCGTCGGAGGGAGCGGGAGGCAGTCGCTCACGCGCCTCGCCGCGGTCATGGCGGACTTTAACGTCTTTCAGATCGCCATCAGTAAGTCCTACGGCAAGGCGGAGTGGCACGACGACCTGAAGAAGATGATGAAGATGGCGGGCGAGGCGAACAAAAATACCGTCTTCCTCTTCAGCGACACGCAAATCAATCACGAGTACTTCGTGGAGGACATCTCGAACATCCTGAACACCGCGGAGGTGCCGAACTTGATGGATAACAGCGACTACTCCACGATCTTCGAGAACATCCGCGGCAGGGCGAAGGCGGCGGGGATGGACGGCAGCAAAGACTTGATGCGAAATTTCTTCACGTCCGAGGTGAAGAAAAACTTGCACGTCGTCCTGTGCTTCTCCCCCGTCGGCGACGCGTTCCGCGAGCGCCTTCGCAAGTTCCCGTCGCTCGTGACGTGCACGACGATCGACTGGTTCAGCGCGTGGCCCGAGGACGCGCTCAAGAACGTCGCGACTGAGTTTTTGTCGGACGTCAACGTCCCCGACGAGATGAAAGCGCCGTTGTCTGACATGTGCGTCGCGATGCACAGCTCGGTGCACAAGCTCTCCTCGCGCTTCCTCAGCGAAGCGCGACGGCACTTCTACGTCACCCCGACGTCGTACTTGGAGCTCATAAGCTCGTACAAGGACCTCCTGAAGAAGAAACAGAACGAGGTGATGACGGTGCGGAAGCGATACGAAGTCGGCTTGGAAAAGCTCGTCGTCACGGAGCAATCCGTCGCGACGATGCAAGAGGAGCTCACCGCGTTGCAGCCCGAGCTCGAGAAGGCCACGGTCGAGACCGAAGCCGCGATGGTGACCATCGCCGCGGAGACGGTGGAGGCGGACAAGATCAAAGAAGTCGTCGCGAAGGACGAGGCGACGGCGTCGGAGGAGGCGGCGCGCGTTAAGGCTATCAAAGAGGAGTGCGAGGGCGACCTCGCCGAGGCGATGCCGCTTCTTAACGCCGCGATCGCCGCGCTGGACACGCTGACGAAGAACGACATCACGGAGGTGAAGGGCATGAAAGCGCCGCCGCCCGCGGTGAAGCTCGTCATGAAGGCGGTGTGCATCTGCAAGGGCGTGAAACCCGTGCGCATGAAGGACCCGGACACGGGGAAGATGGGGAACGATTACTGGGAGGCGTCGAAGAAGATGCTCATGAACGACAAGTTTTTGGACTCCCTTCGCTCGTACGACAAGGACAACATCAAGCCGAAGATCATCAAAGAGATCCGACCGATCATCAAGAAGCCCGAGTTCGCGCCGGAGAAGATCAAGAAAGCCTCCATGGCTGCGTACGGCTTATGCTGCTGGGTCCGAGCGATGGAGGCGTACGACCGCGTCGCGAAAGTCGTCGGCCCGAAGAAGATCGCCCTCGCCGGCGCCGAGTCCGACCTCGCGATCGTCATGGAGCAGCTCAAGGTGAAGCAAGACGAGCTGCAAAAGGTGGTGGACAAAGTCCAGGCCCTGAACGACGATCTGAAGGGGAAGCAAGACACGAAAGCGCAGCTCGAGGCGGACGTGGAGATGTGCAAAGTCAAGCTCGAGCGCGCGCGGAAGCTCATCGACGGCTTGGGCGGCGAGAAGGTCCGATGGACCGCCGCCGCGAAGAAGCTCGTGATCGACTACGACGCGCTCACCGGCGACATCCTCCTCTCCTCCGGGTGCATATCGTACCTCGGCGCGTTCACCGCGACGTACCGAGAGGAGACGACCGCGCGGTGGGTACAGCTGGCGGAGGCTGGCGGGATTCCGTGCGACCCCAAGTACGCGCTCGTCAACGTGCTCGGTGACCAGGTGAAAATTCGCCAGTGGAACATCCAAGGCCTTCCGAAGGATAACTTCAGCGCGGAGAACGGCGTGATGCTCGACTTTGGCCGGCGCTGGCCGCTGTTCATCGACCCGCAAGGTCAGGCGAACAAGTGGATCCGGTCCATGGAGGAGGAGCGCGGGTTGATATCCATCAAGCTCTCAGACGCGGACTACATGCGCACGCTTGAAAACGCGTTGCAGTTTGGCAAACCCGTGCTCCTCGAGAACGTCGGCGAGAGCCTCGACGCGTCGCTCGAGCCGCTGCTATTGAAGCAGACGTTCAAACAAGGCGGCGCGCTGTGCATCAAGCTCGGCGACGCGACCGTGGAGTACAACAAAGAGTTTTCCTTCTACATCACCACGAAGATGCGCAACCCGCACTACGCGCCCGAGCTGTGCACGAAGGTTTCTCTGCTCAACATGATGATCACCCCGGACGGTCTCGAGGATCAGCTCTTGGGCGTGATCGTCGGCAAGGAGCGTCCGGACCTCGCGGAGGAGAAGAATCAGCTCATCATCGCGGGCGCGGCGAATAAGAAGCAGCTCAAGGAGATCGAGGATCAGATTTTGAAGGTGCTGTCGTCGTCGGAGGGGAACATCTTGGAGGACGAGGGCGCGGTGAAAATTCTCAGCGCGTCGAAGGTTTTGTCGGATGAAATCTCCGAGAAGCAAAAAGTCGCGGACGAGACGGAGGCGGCGATCGACGAAACCCGCGCCGGGTACCGCCCGCTCGCGAAGCACAGCAGCATCATGTTCTTCTGCGTCGTCGACCTCGCGAACATAGGCGACATGTACCAGTACTCGCTCCAGTGGTTCACGGATTTATTCATCCGCGGCATCGACGACGCGGAGCTCTCCGTGGACGTTCCGACGAGGCTGAAGAACATCACGTCGCACTTCACGTTCTTCCTGTACGTCAACGTGTGTCGGTCGCTGTTTGAGAAGGATAAGCTCCTGTACGCCTTCTTGATCGCGACGAAGATTTTGCTCGCGGACGACGGCGGCGCCGGCGCCGAGGAGGTTGAAAAGGTGCGCGCGAAAGTCGCGGAGGAGGAAGCCGCGGCGCGAGAGAAGATTCGCCTCGGCGAAGAAGCGCTCGATAAGCTCCGCGACGCCATCGCGGCCGAGCGCGCGAACCCCGAGGGCGGGTCCGACGACGAGGGCGAGCGCCTGAGGGAGCTCGAGGAGGAGCTCGAGGAGGACAAGAAGGCGCACAAGGACGTCGTCGCGGCGGTGGAAGAGGAGGTTGACGCGATGCGCCGCCGCGTCGCCGTCGCGGAGGAGGACCACGCGAAGAGAGAGGCGATGAAGATCGACGGCGGGGAGCTGCGATTCTTCCTCACCGGCGGGATCTCCACGGGCGAGAACGCGATCGCGAACCCGGCGCCGGAGTGGCTGAGCGATAAGGCGTGGGGCGAGCTCCTTCGATCGCGGGACCTTCCCGGGATGCGAGCCAAGGTGCGTTCTATACACTGGTCCCCATACGACCGCGTCGGCGTGGTGAACGCCGATCCTTAAGGACTTTGCCCGGCGTGTCTCTCCGCCCACCCCTCGCTTTCAATCCTCGCCCTCGGCGCCTTTCAACTCCACCTGACGCCTATGAACTCCACCCCGACGTTCGCTTGTATAGAACGGCCCTAAGGGGGATCTCGTCGCGGACGTCATCGCAGATCCGAGCCGATGGAAGGTGCTGTACGACTCGACGGAGCCGCAGAGCGTCGCGTTCCCGGAACCGTGGCACGAGCAGCTCGCGCCGCTGCAGAGGATGATCGTCCTGCGCGCGTTCCGCCCCGATAAGGTTGTCCCCGCGATCACCGACTACGTATCCGACGTCATGGGTCGGAGGTACGTCGAGCCGTTGCCGTTTGACCTGGGCGCGTGCTTCGAGGACTCCTCCCCGGGCGTGCCTCTGGTGTTCGTGTTGTCCGCGGGCTCGGACCCGATGGCGAACCTGCTCACGTTCGCGGCGTCTCGGAATAACACGCGCGTCGAGGCGGTCAGTCTGGGTCAAGGCCAGGGCCCGACCGCGATCAGGCTCATCGAGCAGGCCATGCGCGAGGGGTTCTGGGTCATCTTGCAAAACTGCCACCTCGCGGCGTCGTTCATGGCGGAGTTGGAGCAAGTTTGCGAGATCAAGATCAAGCAAAAGGTGAAGAAGTTGTCCGAGGTGGATCCCGAGGCGGCCGCGGCCGCCGACGCGGAGGAGGACAGCGAGAGCGAGGGCGACGGCGAGGGCGACGGCGGCGACGCCGACGCCGCCGCCGACGCCGCCACCGGCGAAGGCGTCATCCATCCAAAATTCAGGCTCTGGCTGACGTCGTACCCGTCGCCGATATTCCCGATATCGATCCTGGAGAACAGCGTGAAGATGACGAACGAAGCGCCGAAGGGTTTGCGAGCCGGTCTGCTCCGCACGTTCACGTCCGATCCTCTGTCCGACCCGGAGTTTTACGAGTCGTGCTCGAAACCCGAGGCGTGGCGAAAGATGGTCTTCGGCCTCGCGTTTTTCCACTCGTACATGCAAGAGCGTCGAAAGTACGGCGCCATCGGATTTAACATCCCGTACGAGTTCAACGAGAACGATCTACGAATTTCGATTCGACAGCTGAAGATGTTCTTGGACGAGTACGAGGAGGTGCCGTACGACACGCTGTCGTACACGTGCGGCGAGTGCAACTACGGCGGCAAAGTCACGGATGGGCACGATCGCGTTACAGTCGAGTGCATCTTAAAGCTCTTCTATTGCCCCGAAATTTTGACCGACGGGTACGCCTTCTCGGACAGCGGCCTGTACAGAGCCCCGGAGCACGGCGAGTACCAGTCGTACCTGGACTACGTCAACACCCTGCCCCTGATCGCCGCCGCGGAGGTGTACGGCTTCCACGCCAACGCGGACATCACGAAGGACGTTTTGGACACGGAGTCGACGCTCGACGCGTTCATGATGACCCAGTCGCGCGACGAGAGCGGCAGCGGGAAATCCGCCGAGGAGGTGATCGGCGAGGTCGCCGCGGATCTGATCGAGCGCCTGCCACCGAACTTCGACATCGAGCTCGCGGAGAAGGCGTACCCGGTGGAGTACTACGAGAGCATGAACACGGTGCTGACGCAGGAGCTCGGTAGGGTGAACGTGTTGCTGACGGTGATTCGCAACTCGCTCGTGAACTTGGGCAAGGCGGTGAAGGGCCTCGTGCTCATGAGCGACGAGCTCGATAAGGTTGGCAAGGCGCTGTACGACGGCAAGGTGCCCGCGAAGTGGCTGAAGAAGTCGTTCCCGTCGCTGAAGCCGCTGGGGTCGTACTTTAGGGAGGTGGTGGAGAGAGTGGCGTTTTTCCGCAAGTGGGTGGACGAGGGGATCCCGTCGACGTTTCCTCTGTACGCGTTTTTCTTCACGCAGGCGTTTCTCACCGGGTCGAAGCAAAATTACGCGCGGAAGCACAAGGTGGAGATCGACAAGGTGGACTTCGACTACCAAGTCCTCGACGGCGACGAGTCGTCGTTCACGACGAAGCCCGAGGACGGGGTGTACTGCTTCGGGATGCACCTCGACGGCGCCGCGTGGTCCCCCGCGGAGCGCTCGCTGTGCGAGTCCGAGCCCAAGGTGCTGTACTGCCCCGCGCCGGGGGTGCACATGATGCCCGCGCAGGTGAAGGACTTTAAGAAGTACACGCACTACAGCTGTCCGCTGTATAAGACCGCGGACAGACGAGGGATCTTGTCCACGACGGGGCACTCGACGAATTTCGTGATGGACATTCGAATGCCGTGCTCGCAAGGGAACGATCACTGGATCCGACGCGGCGCGTGCCTGCTCCTGTCGCTGAAGGATTAATTACTAATAAGAGACGAACGAGGAGGAACGGGAAGCGAACGACAACTAGTATGTTAACCAACCGCGGACGTCCGATCGATCGACGTCCGCCGGTGAACCCTAGACAGACTGTAATGTATTTACCGTTGTAGATCTACGAGTATTAAACGACCGAAGTCACCGAGCAACGCGTACGTCGCGCGCGTTGATCGCGGTGCGGACGTCGCTCGTCGAACACGCGACCCGAGCCGAGATCTCGAACTCGATCTCGATCTCGATCGATTCCCCCGCCGCCGTCCCGTCGCGCCGCGTCCTCCGCGCCGCCCGCCCGCCCCAACTCTAGTTATTTATTTTGACGCCCGCGACGACGCGCTCGCCGCGGCCGCCATCGCGGCGGCGGTCAGCATCTCCCGCGCCCGTCGCGCGTCGCCCCCCGCGCGCATGACGATGAAGATCACGTAGGCCATCACGAACATGAAGACGATCACGGTGGTGTTCCTCGCCGTCTTCGCCGCCAACAGCGCCGTCTTATTCTTCCCAAACCGCCTCACGCCGAAACTCTCTCGCCGTAAACTCTCGCGCTTGATCAACGACATCGACCCGAGGTCGTCCGAGCTGCTGTTCGGCGACAGCGTCCCGAGGGACTCGAACGCGGAGTCCTCCATGTCTTTGAGGTCGTCGCCGTACTGCTCGTAGTGCGCGTTGATGGCCCGCTTGTGCATCATCCTTCTCAACACGTCCGGGGGTTTCAACAGAACCTCCGATTTCGACGTCCCGCCAATCTCCGGCGGGATGTGCTCGCGCGCGACGCCAATCTTCTCGAAGTGCGCGGCCGCGCTGCCGGACAGCACGACGAACTTCTCGCGCGCCGTCTCCGTGATGAAATACTTTCCGATGCTCCACGCGAAGTTGAACAACGCGGGAGAGTGCGCGATGACGAAAGCGCTGAACGGCTCCGGGTGGAACTGCGCCGCGGCGAGCTGCGACGCGACGGCTTTGATGACGCTCGCGGTCCACATCGTCATCCCGAGCTTCCCGGTGTCGATGATGAAGATGGACGCCTGATCCGCGAGTCGATACGACGGCTCGCATATGGCGTACTCGTAAAAGAGATTCACCGCCTTCCACGACCACGGCTTCGGCACCGCGTTGAACGCCTTCATCGTCTTATTGTTCGGGAGTAAGACGCACGCCGCGGGGTGGTGCTCCGTCGCCTCCATGAAGTTCCACAGCGCTAAGCCTTGCTCGCCGCACTCGGAGATGATTCGCTCGCGCGACGCCGGGGAGTCGTACGCGGGGTTCACGAAACCCTGCGCGGGGGGAAAGCGCTTCGCGAATCGGACGAGGAACATCCGGAGGTACGCCGCCGCGCCGGTTTTTTTGGACTCCGCGACGTCCGCGTACGCCTCCGGGAACGGCTTGTCGATGTTGTAGTATATGGAGTCTTTGCACCCGCGCAGGAGCCGCGAGAGGAAGCGATGCGACGCCACCTCGAGCTCGAGCTCGGGGCCTTCGAACATTCGAAGCATGAAGTGGTACACCTTGCTCTTCAGCACGTCCGCGATGCATCTTCGCAGGTGATGCATCTTCGCCTCCGTGCTGAGCTTCGTGCAGTCCGGCCTCCCCTTGGACGAGTCCAGGTTGATGTCCCGCGCGCACGCCTCCATGATCTCTCGGTACTGCTTCGCCGTCCACTCTCCCGCCTCCCACGGGAACATCGGCATCCCTTGGATCATCGACTTCTGCTCCGGGACCATGAGCGGCTCCTCCTCCTCGCTCGGCGCGGTCTCCGGGACTTTCGGGCCGCTCCACTCGATCGCGTCCATGGCTTCGTGCCACGCGCCAACCTGCGTCGGGACGTTGGACTCGAGCTCCGCGATCAGCTCTTTCTTCGCCTGCTTCTTCGTCGGCGACTTGACCGCGGGCTTCTTCCCTGTCCCGTCGCCCGCGCCGCCCGCCGGGCCGTCGGCGTCCGCCTTGGGCTTACCCCCGCAGCACGCGAACCCCATCTCGGCGGCGAGTTTCGCTCACGCCGTTCGGGGGGGAGGGGGGGGGGGATGCGCGCGGGCGCGGCGACGGGCGAACGGATACGGTCCGCGATCGATCCGTCCGACGTTTCGATGAGGTTTGCGCGCGCTGATATCGATTGTGATCACGCGCGGTCGATCGCGCGCGAGCGAGTCGCGCGCGCCGCGCGTCGGACGCGTCGACGTTCCGCGGGAGCGACGCGCGAACGCGGACGGCGCGGGGGCGACGCGCGTCCTCTCCGCGACGGCGGAAGTGGCGCGCCCTCGCGCGCGAAGTCGAACTCTCCGCGGGCAGCGGTCGGTACACCGCAGACCGCACCCAGCCGCCGCGCCGCTTCGAGCGGTCGAGGCCTCGCGAGCGACGAACGGAAGCGGAAGCGGGACGGGCGGAATCGGAAGCGGTTGAGCGTTTCAGAAGACAGCCGCGACTGAGGCTACGGGCTAACTCCTCGTTACATCTGTCGCTACCGCGTCCGTCCACTCTGTCGGAACACCCCGCCGCGCTTCTCGCGCGTATTCTGTAGGCGTCCCGGTGAGAGACGAACGTCGCGACGACGCGCCCGTCGCGGTCGCGCCAACGCCCCGCCGCCGAACCTCCTAAAAACTTCGCACGCCGAAAATTGAAAAACTGAAAAACTGATGAAAAATGCAAGTGCGCTCGCGCCCCCGCGCTCGATCGCGCGAACGAGTAAATCACGAAGGGGACGCCGACGATGTCGCCGGTTTTAAGTCCACGCCTTCGGTCACCGTACCCGCCGCGTGCGATCGGCGCCGTCGCGTAGCTCTCGATGGTCTCGATGATGCGCCGCGCGCGTCACGAAACGTCGCGTCGCGCCAATGCCGACGCCGCCGACGCTCACGCGCGCGGCGGCGGCATCGCCGTCGTGGGCAGCCCGCCGGGTCCGACGACGTCGACGCGCGTGAACGGGTTACTCTTCACCTGACGCATGCCGCCGACGCCGCCGCCTCCCGGAGGCGGCGGCGGCGGCGGGTACCCGAAGTCACGCTGCTCCCCCGGCGGGTTGCGTTGCTCCTCGAAGAGACCCTGCCCCAACGTCTTATGCACGTTGAGCGACTGCCCCAAGAACCGAATCCGGTGCGTCGCGACCGCGGACATGACGAGCGCGGGAACCGCGAGGAGGAAGCCGATCAGCGCGAGCGCGAGCGCGACGTCCGCCTTCTGCTCGATCCACTCGTGCTCCTCGTGCCCCGCGCCGTCGTTCTTGTTCCGTACGTCGGGGTGGAGTTGAAAGGCGTCAGATGGAGTTGAAAGGCATCGAGGGCGGGGATTGAAACCGAGGGGTGGGCGGAGAGAAAGGCTGGCAAAAGTCCTTAAGGATCGGCGTTCACCACGCGGACGCGGTCGTATGGGGACCAGTGTAAGGAGAACGCACCTTGTTGGGATTGCCGACGTAGACGGTGGTCGTGTTCTCGTACTTGTACGTCGTCGTCATCGTCGCCGCGAGCGCGTCGTGCTGCGCTTTCAGGGCGTTAAACTTGACGACCATCGCGTTGAGCTCGGCGCGGAACGTCGCGCGCTCGATCTCCGCGTACGTCTTTCGCTTGCCGGACAGCGTGTAGTACTGCTGCCCGACGCCTTTTCGCGTCGTGGCTTCGGATTCGAAGATGAACGCGGGCGCCGTGGACGCGAGCTTGACCGACGCGAGTCCCGCGTTCGCGAGCGCTTTCACGGCGGAGGAGACGCCGTAGAACCCAAACTCCGGGAGCATCGCCTGACCTTCGTCCGAGAGCAGGAACTGCGCGAACGCCTTGACCGCGGCGCCGGAGCGCCCCATCGACGTGAGGTCTTTTCGAACGTACAGATACGAAAAAGTCGTGATCGGCCACGTCAAGGCTCCGGGCTTGTTCATGAGCGACACCGCGGACCAGTCCGCCTGCGCGCTCGAGGGCAAGGTCACGTAGGCTGTCACGCCCGCGACGTCCGCTTGGGAGGACTTCAGGTACCGTCCCGCGGCGTTTTTGAGCTCGACTTCGGAGAGACCGGCGGCGATGCCGTGCCCGCTGTCGAGATAGCCGATCGCGAATTGGTTCGACTGGAGGTACGTCGTCATTCCGCCGCTGCCTTCGACCGCGTGCGTGCTGGCCGGCCACGTGATCGTGCTGCCGGTCCCGAGCGTCCACGCGCTACTGCACGCGAGGTTGAGGTACTGCGTGGAGAGCTTCGTGGACGACGAGCCGTGCGTTCGATGCGCGACTTTAATCGCGGCGCCCGCGGGGGGGTTGAACCCCGGGTTCGCAGCCTTGATGTCCGCGTGGTCCCAGGTGTTGATGTCCGTCTTGAAAATCTTCGCGAGCGTGCACGCGTCGAGCTTGATCTCGCCGTACGACGACGGCACGGAGTGAAAGAACGAGATCGTTCCGAGCTGGAAAGGCACGTGAATGAACGGCTTCGAGTTGGTGTTCGTGAGCAACGTCCAATCGGCGCTCGAGAAAGGGATATCGCCGCTTCCGAAGTGATTCCAGGGCGCGTACGCCGGCGAGTTCATGATCGTGCCGGAGGAACAGCTCCCGATGAACTCGCACTGGCCCGTGCTCGAGCCGACGGCGCGGTAAGACATCGACATCGGCACGCGCGCGCGCTCTTCGAGGATGTCCATGACTTTCCAAAAAACCTTCTGCGGGTTCGTCGTCCCGGAGCCGTGAAGCTGCACGACCTCGTTGTACTGCAAGTCCAGGATCTGCGTCTTGATCGACGCGACGTCGGTGACGATCTTCGCACGCTCGTAGTCCGCGTACGCGGTGCGTTTCCCGGAGAAGACGTAGTCGCCCTGGCCCTCGCCCTTTCGCGTGGAGGACTCGGACTCGAACGTCCACGCCGTCGGCGACCCGCCGGGGGCGAGGCCGTCGACGGCGTCGCGCGCCTTCTTCAGAAGCGAGGTCGACTCCGGAGACGCGAGAGTTCCCGTGCCGACGGGGAGGGGGTAAAACCCAAACTCCGCGGGCATGCGCTGGCCTTCCTCGCTCAAGATGAACTGCGCGAAGGCTTTGAGAAGCGCGCCGCTGGCGTCCTTGAGGTAATTCGGGTCGGTGTCGATGTACATGTACGAGAAGGTGCATATCGGAAACGACCCTCCGCCTTGGTTCATGAGCGTCACGGCGTCCCAGGAGCGCTTGAACGCGTCCACGATGGTGTTTGGGGCGGCCGCGTTCGCGGGATTGAGCGGAGAGGCCGAGACCGAGGCGGCGGCGGTGATCGCCGCCGCGGCCGCGGCGGGGATGTCCGCCTCCTTCGACGAGATAAACGTTCCGTCCGCGGCGGAGACCTTGACTTCGCTCGCGCCGACGGCGTGCCCGTGCCCCGAGTCGATGTACGCGATCGCGTACGGGTTCGCTGCGAGGTACCCGGACACGCCGCCGGAGCCCTGCGCGTACACCACGGATCCGGACGCCGCGGGGGCGGTGTAACTCCAGTCCGGGCACTTGCGCGTCGATCCGGAGGTCGTCGAGCACGTCCCCGGGCCGCCCGATCCGGTGCCGATCTTCCATTCGTACGCGGCGTTCGTTCGCGCGTTATCTCGGCACTTCGTGTCGGTCTTCGCGTCGCTGAGATACTTCGCGGCGAGCGTCGTGGACGACGACCCGTTCTCGCGCGCGACCACTTTGATCGGCTGCCCCGCGGGCGGGGAAAACCCGGGGTTCAACGCGAGAATGTCCGCGTGGTCCCACGTCGTGATGAGCCGCTGAAAGATCCCGGACAGCACGCATCGGTCGAGGTTGAGCGCGCGCGTGGACGCGGGAAGGTCGTCCGCGGGGACGGAGTGGAACACGCCGATCGCGCCGATCATGAAAGGGACGTGCATGAATGGGCGAGCGGGAGCCGTCGTCGAGATGGCGGCGTGATCGGCCGAGCTGAACGGGATGTCTCCGCTGCCGAAGTGCGTCGCCGGTTTCCCGGCGTTGGAGGCGTCTTGCGTCCAGGCAGAGCCGCAGTCGCCCTTGAACTCGCACTGGCCCGTGCTCGAGCCTGATCGGAAGAGAGGACGCGAAGAGGGGACGAATGATGTTATTTTTTTCTCGGAACGAGCGAGGGATCTGCTTTCGAGAAAAAGGTAATTAATCTTTCGGGATCGTCGGCGCGGGGGACGCGCGCGCGGACGCACCGACGGCGCGATACGTCATCGTCAGCGGCTTCTTCGACCGCTCCTCGAGGATGTCCATGACTTTCCAGAACAGCTTCGACGGGTTCGTCGTCCCGGACCCGTGCAGCTCGAGAACCTCGGTCGCGCCGCCGTGGACCGGGACGATCGCCGATGCCGCGCCGAGGACGGGGACGGGGACGACGGCGGCGCACGCGAACGCGACGAGAAGCGCGTAGACGCGCGCGGCGCCGCCCGCGCGGGGCGTCATCGCGAGCGCGGCGACGACGCGAGAGATGAGAGAGATACGAGACGCGCGACGCCGAACGCGAGGGTCGCGGGTCGCGGTCGCGCGGCGATGTCGTTGTCGTTGCACGAACCACTGCCGACGCGATGCCGTCATGATGCGTCACACGTGCTTTACAGTGTCTCTCGGAGCGGAGCTCTTATAGAGCCATTCCATACAAAATATCGGTCAGTTGAGAGGGAACGCGATCAAGTGTTGAAACCGAGCGGTGGGTGAAACACTTTGCACCTATTAAAAACTGAACGCGTCCGCGCGCCTCGCCGAGCGCGCGTCTTCGCTCCCTGTCGCGTCTCACTCATCGAGCGCGGGCAACACGACCCCGACGCACGTCCCGAACCCGATCCGCACCCCCTCCCGCGTGACCGCCGCGCCGGTGATGACGACCTCGTCGCCGTCCTCCAAATACGCTCGCGTGGCTCCCGACCCGTCGCCGATCGCGACGCGTCTCGCGCCGTCTTCGGTGAGCTCGAGCAAACACCCGGGCGTGCCCTCTCCCTTCGGCGCGGATATCGTCCCGGTGCCTAACAAGTCGCCGGGGCGAAGGTTGCACCCCGTGGACGTGTGCTGCGCGATCATCTGCGCCGGGGTCCAGTACAGATGCCGCAGGTTGCTGCGCGCGACGGGCGCGCGCGGCGGCGGCGGCGACAACGCCGACGGCGACGGCGGCGCCGACGCCGACGCCGTCTCCGCCGCCGCGCCGCCCGGGGGAGTCTCGCCGCTCTCGCCCCGCCGCCCCGCGCCGCCGCTCGCGTTCGCGTTCGCGTTCGCGCGCACGCGCACCTCCAAGATGACGTCCAACGCGTGCCTGTCGTCCTCCACCAGATAGGGCAACGGCGTCCTCAAATCTTGCGCCGGCGCCGCGCACCGCGCGTCCTCCAACGCGAGCGCGGTGACGACCCACGGACTGTCGTCGCGCATGTACACGTGGAGGTTCGGTATTGGTTAGTAATATTCAGTAATCGATGACGTGGACGATCGTGCGATGATGAGTGGCCGTGGATAGATGAGGTGGACGATCGTGCGGTGGTGAGCGGCCGCGCACCTGATCGTCGTCGCGAACGACTTGCTCGCGAACGGCCCCAGAGGGACGTACTCCCACCTCTGCACGTCCCTCGCCGACCAGTCGTTCAGCAGACAGTACCCGAACACGTGCTCGCTCGCGTCGGCGATCTTGATCGGGACCCCGAGCTCGTTCCCGGCGCCGCCGACGAAGACGCCGACCTCGAGCTCGAAGTCGAGCTTCGCCGTCGGCGCGTACGTCGTCTGAGGGTCGTTCCGTGCGGAGTCGAAAGGCGTCAGAAGCGGAGTTGAAAGGCGTCGAGGGCGGGGATTAAAACCGTGGGGTAAGCGGAGAGAGACGCCGGGAAAAGTCCTTAAGGAACGGCGTGCACCGCGCCGACGCGGTCGTACGGGGACCGGCGTGACTCGGAGGACGCGCCTCGGATGTTCCGCCGCTCGACGACGACGACGCGTCTTTCAATATCTGCCCCCTCGGCCGAACGATGTTCGTCCCCGAGCACACGACGCTGGACGCGCGGCCGTGGTACCCCACCGGCAGCGCCGCCCAGTTCTCGTTGAGCGCGTTCGAAGCCCCGCGAAACATCGTCCCGACGTTCGTCGCGTGCTCTCTTGACGCGTAAAAGTCGGTAAAGTCGCCGACGTCGCACGGCATTCGCATCTCGACGTCTTCCATCCTGTACAGACACATCCCGGTGACGTCGTAGGGCGCGCGCAGGTTCCGGACGCCAGGGATGGGATGCAATGCGAGCAACGCCTGGAGGCGCGCGCGCATCGCGCGCCACGTCTTCGCCCCCGCGCGCATCAGCGGCGTCAACGTTCCGCTCGAGAAGATGGACGCGCGATCGAATCCGATCGGATACCGCCGCGTCACCACGTACGCTCCCGGGACGTCCAGGAGCCACGGGGACTTGTGCTCGCACAGCTTGCGGTCGCCCACGACGTGCAGGTCCTCGCTCGCGAGCCACGAGAGGTCGAGCACGCGCGACCCGATCGCGACGCCGACGCGCGCGCGAACGGCGTCGAGCTTCGACAGCCCGCGATCGGGCTTGACGACGAAGACGCCGTAGGGGAGGTTCTGGATGGGGAAGTCGGAGCCCGCGGCGTCGGGGACGAAGGTCTCGAGGGGTGCGGGGTCGGCGCGCGGGGAGGAAGCCGCATATGGCGACGTGGGCTCCGTCGGTTCCGGCTCCATCGTCCGTCGCGAACGAGCGAAGGACGGACGGACGACGCGGACGATGGACGATGGGCAATGCGGGAGCGCCGCGCGGAAAACGCGAGTTGACAGCTGTGAGGGTTCGATTACAGCGTTTCGCATCGCGACGATCGGGAAACGCCTTTCAACGCGTCGTCTTTCAACGAAGAACTCGCCCTCTTTTGAAACCGGGTCGTCGGTCGAACAGATTTTTCCTCGATTCGCGGAAAGGCCTCGTCAGGTCGCGTCTCCCGCGCGGTACGAACACGACGAACTCCGACGCACGCGCGCGTCGCCGGCACACACGCCCGCGCACGCACGCGACGCGCGACACGCACACGAAACCCTTAGAAAGCCGACACCGCGATGGCGTCCAAACGCATTTGCAAGGAGTTGCAGGTGCGCGAACGTCGCGTCGTCTCCGCCGCGCCCGTAGGTTTTCTCCCTCGCGCGCGCGTCGATCGCGCGTCGAAGAGAAGGACGCGAGCGAGCGGCGCGCGAGGAGAGAGAAAACGAAGTCGTCGATTTCGCCGTCTCGACCCTCCCTCCGTCTTCGCCCTCCCCCGCGCGTCTCCGCGCGCGCTCCGACGCCATCGCTCACGCGTTCGTCTCCTCGCCCCTCTCCGCGTGAACTCCAGGACCTCCAAAAAGACCCGCCGACGTCGTGCAGCGCGGGACCGAGGGCGGACGACGACATCTTTCACTGGGACGCGACGATCATCGGTCCCGCGGACTCGCCGTACCAGGGCGGACTCTTCTTCGTCGCCATCCACGTGCGTCCTCCGCCCTACTAGCTAGGGTCCCTCCCTCCCCTCTCCGGTCCCTCCCTCCCTCCCTCGCGTCGCGTCGCGTCGCGTCGTTCCTCCCTCGCCCGTCGCGCGCACCGCGCTCGCGATCGCCCGCCGCGGCGATCGCGGCGCGGCGGCGACGGGGGCAGCGGCGCGCGGATCTGAGCGACTCGCCTCCTTGGTTTTTTCGCGTCCGTCCGTCGCACGTTTCGCCGCTGACCTTCCCTTCCCTCCCTCCGCGTCTTCCCTCCCTCCTCCCCCCGCGCCCCCCCCCCCCCATCTTTTCCTCGCAGTCCCCCCCGGACTTTCCTTCCCTGCCCCCCAAAGTGAGCTTCACACCGCGCCTGTTCAACCCGAACGGGGTCAGACTGGGGATGTC
>Ga0181560_10001414_pt1 | contig 22302 bp, 13 predicted proteins | sample 011ome_20_FD_133751 | JGI IMG/M metagenome (GOLD analysis project Ga0181560, IMG submission 133751) | Coastal salt marsh microbial communities from the Groves Creek Marsh, Skidaway Island, Georgia - 011509CT metaG (megahit assembly) | ecosystem: Environmental > Aquatic > Marine > Intertidal...
CGCCCATCCGAGGATCTTCTTCAAGTGCTTCACGTCTTCCTCGTGGTACTTTTCCGAGCGCTGTTCTTTCTCAACCTGTTGTGTATAAAAATAAAAGAGAGAGTGCGGGTGTTGTGCGTCAGCTGAGAGCATTTTTTTTTCTTTTTTGTGTTTTTCCTCTTCTTCTCAAACCCTAAACCCTAAACTCTCTGCTTCGAGAGGTCCTTATCCCTCGCGCCGTTTGAAAAAAAAAATCGACGAAAGAAAAGTTCTCTCCGTGATGAGCGTACCTCTCTGATCTCTTTAGCCCAACCGGCGAGATCAAAGTTCTCTCTCCACTTGCCGGTTTCGTTGTACGTCATCGTTTGTTCGTTAATTTCCGGCGACGGCATCGCGATCGCGGCGAGCTTTGTCTCCGCGCCGTTTTTGTTGTTGTTGTTACTTCGGGACAAAATCGACGTCACTGGTGCGCTGCGCGTGGTCATCTTCTTCGTCGTCGCTTTTCTCGAGGAGGAGGATCGAGCGGACGCCGCGGTCGGCGAGACGGTGCGTTGAATGGCAATCATCGCTGCTTTACTTTCTTACGAACGTGCGGGAGATCTGAATAAATAGATAAAAGTATATGTTTGCGTGTGCAAGGGGGGAGAGTGTAGAATGTGCGTGAAAGTGGAGTCGAAGCCTCTCGGCCGCTAAAAAAGGATCTACGAAATTTGTTTAGGGTTTTGATATGATGAAAAGCAGGGACGGAAGCGCAAAGAAGGGTGGCGTGTGGTGGGGTGTTCCTCGTAGTAAAAAATCTTCCAATTATTAAAGCGGCTCGCCCAGAAACTCCAAGACTTCTTTCAACGCGACGATGAACTTATCCACGTCTTCTTTGGTGTTGTAAATGTACAAGCTCGCTCGAGCGCTGCCGAGGACGTCTAAGTGCCGGTGCAGCGGTTGCGTGCAGTGGTGGCCGCTTCGACAGCCGACGCCGTGGAGCTGGTCGAGTAAGGTGCAAATGTCCGAGCAGTTGACGCCGTCGACGTTGAAGGCGGCTAAGGAGGCGCGTTCGAAGTTTTTACCCGTGCGAGGGTCTACTTTGAGCGGGTTTGGACCGTATATTCGGACGTTGGGGATGTTTTTGACGAGCTCGGAGTAGAGGTACGCGCCGAGCGCGAGTTCAAACTCTTGGACGCGGTCCATGCCTATTTTGGAGAGATAGTCGCACGCGGCACCTAAGGCGACGGCTTCGGCGATCGCTGGCGTGCCGGCTTCAAATCTACCCGGTGGTGGTGCGTACGTGGACTTCTCCAAGTAGACGTCTTGGATCATTTCACCGCCGCCCATCCACGGCGGCATATCTGACAAGACGTCGTACTTCCCCCACAAAAAACCAATACCGGTTGGACCGCACATCTTGTGACCACTGGCGACTATGAAGTCCGCACCTAACTTGTGCACGTCTACCGGCATGTGTGGAACGCTTTGGCACGCGTCCAAAACTACCGTCGCGTTGACGCTCTTTGCCGTTTTTACGATCCTTTCCACGTCGCTCGTAAAACCGAGGACGTTGGAAACGTGCGGCAACGACACCAGCTTCGTTTTCGCACTCACCGTCCGTTCTAACTCATCCAAATCCAAGCACTCGTTCTCGTCCAACCCGATGAATTTCAACACCGCGCCTTTTCTTTCCGCCAACAACTGCCACGGCACGATGTTCGAGTGGTGCTCCGCCACCGATAACACGATTTCGTCGCCTTCCTTAATGTTCTTCTCGCCCCACGTGTTGCACACTAAGTTGAGCGCCTCGCTCGCGTTTCGCGTGAACACAATCTCTCTGTCTGTTTTCGCGTTTATAAACTTTGCAACTTTCGCGCGACTCTGTTCGTACATGTCCGTCGCTCGCGCGGACAAATAGTGCACTCCTCGGTGCACGTTCGCGTTGCTCGTTCTGTAAAACTCGCCGTGCGCGGTGAGCACTTCCTTCGGTTTCTGCGACGTCGCCGCGGAGTCTAAATACACGATGGACATTCCCATTTCATTTTTCGAATCGAGAATGGGGAAATCCCCGCGCACTTCTCGGCTCAAGTCCAGAGCGGCATCGGCGACGGCGCTCGCTTTCGGCGGGAGAAGAACGATTGGTGATTTTCCAATTCTTCGTCCTCCTCTTCCTCCTCCCGCTGCAAAAAAGCGTTTTCGCGTTGGAAAACTCTCCGCGATGGAAGAAGATGGTGATGATGAAGAAGACGTTCTGCCGGAGTTGGAGCGTTGCGAGACGCTCGCGCGCGCGTACGAGGAGACGAACGCAGGCATTTTTAGAAATTATGAAGATTATATCCAGAAAAATGACGTGTTCCACCGAAAATATGTGTGAAAAATATGCGCGTCCACATTTTTTGCGACGGTGTGCTGTACTGTATTACTGCTATTCTATTACTATTACTACTAGTACTACTGTTACGCGTCTAACGTTTCTCTCGGAACGTACGCCCAGCCTTCCGGGAGCGTGCTGTTCGCCCTTTGCGCCTCTTCGTCGCTCATCAAGGCGGTAGCGGGCGCGCGACTTCCGTTTCTGGACGCGCGGACGTACCCGCGCGTACCTCGGCTGGCGCCTCGCGCGTAGGCGGTCGATCGGGCTTTTTTCGGCGTGCCACCGTTTGATCCTGGGTGAGATAAGTCGGGGTTAGACGTCGGGGAGAGCTTGTTTGGGATGGAGACGTCGCTGCTGTGGCTGCTCTGGTGTTGGAGTAATCCGGCGGAACCGCCGAGCGCGAAAGCGCTAGACGCTGCTGCGTTGTTATTGTTGATATTCCCTGGATTGTGAATGGATTCACACTCGAGGCGCATGGATTTCTGCATAGCTCTCAACGCACTCAGCATGGACACTTTACCGCGTTTTCCATCGGCCGACGCGCGAACCGTTTGAACCATCACCTCGTTTTCGTCATCCGTAAACGACAGCTTGGCAACTTGAACGCCTTTGCTTTCGTCTTTTTCTCTTTGGACTGACGAGTGCCGGTCGCAGTACGCTCTCGGTTGTCTTTTGGAAGAACTACTACCGTCGGAGAAACGGGCGTGCCAACCGGCAGCTCTCGCGCAGCACAAGTGGAACCGCGTGCGACAACTACCAAACGCGCACGTCGCCGCGCATCCGCCTCTTCGAGAATAACAAAGCGTGCACGAATTTGATAAGATGGGCGTATCGATTTGTGGTTGCGCGACGACAACAGCTTGATCAGCTTTGTTGGTTGGCGTCCCGCTGAAGTGAATGGTTCCACCGAAAATGCTTGGGTTAATCTCAATGGAATCAGCAAATGGATTGGCCGTAGCCCCTCGAACTAATTCGGCGCACGACACATGGACCCACGCAGTCGCCGTTGTCGAGCTCGGTTGATTGCTCCTCTGCGAAACCGGAAGTGTCAGCGATGCTTTCTTCATGGCGCCAAGCTTTGCAGGACACAAAATACACGAAACGCCCTTCCCGTGCGCTCTCAACTTCTCGTCCACGGAAGTTAACAAAGGCGAATGCGCCGTACGTTTTTGCGCGTCTGGGAAAGATCCGTAGCCGCTCCCGTGATCATGCGAACAAACGTCGCAGACGAAAAATTTGTGTTTTTCGTTCTTATCCGATAAAGTGCCGTAACAACCGTCGTGTACCGTAACGTCGCACCCAAGACATCTGTAGATTGTTTTATCCTTGACAACTTTCACGGAACAACACGAGTTTGCACAGACATTGCACACGTCCAAAACGGTTCGACTCGTCGAGGCGTGTAAAGGATCGAGAAGTTGGAACAAACTTCTCGCATCGACCTTCGGTCCTGCTGTGGTATTAACACTCACATTTTGACCGGGGTTGTTTTCTAACGAGCGTTCCGTGAACGAAGACTGTTTTGACTCCAACGCGTTTGCTTTCGGACTCGTGCCGAAGAAACCGGCAACTTTACCTCTCAATCCCAACACTTGCAACGCGGCGTTGGCCAAAGCTACGCCACGTCGCGGACGCGATACGTTTGCTGACTCGTCCGGTATTTCAGGAATCATAAGCTGATTTGTATTAACGTCCGGGTTTCCGGTTGCCGCGGCAACCTGTTCCCCGAGATGGCGGCGAAAGGCTTGGCGTTTCGACTCTTCCGCAGCCGCGGCAGCTTTTTCCAAAGCTTGCTGTTGATCTCTCGCACGTTTTTCCCTCTTTTCTTTCCTCCGAGCTTCGCGAATGGTGTTAACAAACGCGTTCGCTTCGCTGATGCCGATGTATCTGTTCTCAAACCACGTCGCCTCTTCTTCAATCTTGCCGGCAATTTCTTGGAAGAATTTCGTCAAGTTTGATCGATTGGCGTTAATTTGATATAGAAGCTCATATTGGCATGTGAGCAATTCGTTCTCCACGTCGTCGCAAGGAACGCAAGAAACTAGTCCTGGATTATTCGAAAAGTACTTTTGTAAACGCTTCAACTCGTCCTTTGCGTCTTTCGCCGTCGGATCATCCTGTTCGTAGCTTTCGCTTTCGTCGTCTGTCCCTCCGTATCGTTGCATCGGAACGACTGCTAAAGATGGAAACTTGACTTTACCGTTCGTATCTGGCGACAACGGTGATTTGAGGCTTTTGTTGATGTTTGGCGTCGTCGTCGTCGTCGTCGTTGCCGGCGACGTCTTCGTTGTCCGTTCGTCATCCTTTCTTCCTTTCCGCGCGGGCGTTTTCTTGTTCTTCTGCTTCTTCGTTTTCGAGGCGGACTTTTGCTCTTTCGCTTCTTCCTCTTCGTCTGCGACGACATCCTCGAGCGCCTCCTCTGCCTTTCGTTTTTTCTCCAGAATATCCTCTTTGATGCGTTCGCGCAACTTTTCGCACCGAAATTGAGCTTCGTCTGTCCCGCACGTCGCCTTGGCGTGATCCGAGCCTTTCTCACACAAAGCGCACGCTTTTGCCTTCTTTGATGCGCTCTTATTCCCTTTCGCTCCTCTTTTTCCAGTAGTTTTTCGTTGTCTGTTGGGTGTCTCGTCTTCATTCTCTACGATCGCGGTGAATTCAGGCGTTTTGAATGCTGTTTGCATGAGTTGCAAAGTGTGCGGGTGAGCCGCTTCGCCCAGCGCTATGCGCTCCATGGTGTCGTGATCACCCGATACGCCAAACGTCGCCCGAATCCGGTTCTCGAGTTGCACCTTCTTCGCGAATATTTCTTCTTTAGATTCCAAGAAGCCACTCATCCCGCAACGCGCGTTGGCCTTCTCGTCCTCCTCTACCTTTATTTCCGCTTCTTGCTGTTGTTGCAGTAGCAACAGTTGTTCTTGTTGCTGTTTTTCCTCTTCTTGTTGCTTCAATTGTTTGGCTTTTGTCGTCCACGCGCTCTTCTTGCCTTTCTTCGCCGCCGTACCTTTGCGTTTCTTCGATAACGCCGCACCAATCAACTTTCCATGAGCTCCGTGCCCAACGCCCATGTTATTCACATCGTTCACGACGACCACGTCTTTATCAAATTTCTTGCCGTGGTTCTCCATGGCTTGTTTTCGTCTCTCTACAATTTTTACCACAATCTCCGACAGCCATATTCGCGCTCGCATGACGATTAAATCTTCCTCGGTCAACTCGTTCTCCTCGTCTTGCGCGCCTACCGCTAGTTTTGTCCGCGAGCTGCTCCTCGAGGCGATTTTCTTCGCGGGCGCTTTCATCCATCTGTCTCGCGCCTGTTTGTCCCCGTTGAAAATGTCTTCTAAAAACGACACCGCGATGTCCTCGTCCTCTTTCTCTTCGTCCTCATCTTCGTCGTCTTCCTCGTCGTCGCTTTCTTTCCGCAACAAGCTTCCTATTTCCCTCGACATGGCTAAAAATGCAGAGCACAACTCGCGTATCTCGTCGCTTTGCAAACAGTCAAAAGACTGCGTCGCTCTCGTCGCCTCTTCCCCTAGCGGTTTGAACGCATCCATGGGCGACTGCAAAAACAATAAAGGCGCCGTACCAAGCGCCGGCGCTTGCTGTTGTCCACTCGTCGACGCCATGGCTCCTTCTGTCGTCCTCCTCGCGCGTTCTTCTTCGTCGTTGCCGTCGTCTAAAGTCATGATTCTGTTCTTGTTCCCAATCGGAGGTATCTTCAGCGCCTGGTCGTCTCTCCAGTTCTTCGTCGGCAACACTCTCGCCACGTCGTTAGCACCAACTCTCCTAAACACCTCCTCCGCCCATCTCCACCACGAAGATGTCTTCGTTTTTGTCAGCATCGTCGGCGCCGCGCCTTTGCGCGCCTTTTTACTCTTCTTTATTCCTCCTTGAAAACTTTTCCCGTTTACTCCTCCGCCGTTCGCGAGCGCCAAGTTGCTCATACTCCCGTAACTGGCTTTCTTCTTCTTACTATTCTTGGAAAAAACCGAAGACGGTTGGCTCCTCGCCGAGGCTTTCTTCTCCAGCTCATCCATCGCGTGCGCTTCCAACAGCGTGTACGGCGCTCTCTTCAAACTCCTCCCCTCGCCCGTCGCCGCCGATGATCCGTGACCGCCGCCGCCACCACCACCAAACGGAAAAGAAGACGATGTGTTCAGAAAAACACCAATCGGCGCGTATTCCGAGAGCACTTGTTGCTGCTCCAGACCTCGCGGCAAACGAGCGTGCGACTCTAAAATATCCTCGTGGTGCTTGAACAGAGCTTCTTCCAACGCGTCCAGGCGGAATTCAATCGTCTTTGGCGGCGGCGGTGGCGGTCTGTCTTCCTTCATCCTTTTCCCCGTTGTTACTTTTTTCCCCAATAGACTTTTCTCTCTCTTTTCTCTCTTTTCTCTCTTTTCTCTCTCTCTCTCTCTCTCTCTTGGGGAAGAGAATTGGAATTAGATCTCTCCTCTTTTCTCCTCCCTGAAACGACGAGAGATGAAAAAAAAGCGAGCCAAACGCGCAGAATACGTGAAGGGCGAGCGAGGTGTTCCGTTCCTTTTTCTTTTTCTTAATCGCGTCGAGAAGAGGGCCCCCCCCAAACCGGAGACAAAGCAGCAGTTGGCCCGAGTTTTTCACGCTCTTCTCTCTCGCGGGGAAAAGTTTTTTGCAGCAAAAAACGAGCAAAAATGCTTGAAATTTTCGCATGTTTAGGGTTTATATTTAGGGTTTTGTCCTCAAAAGTGAAGCAGAAAACAGTTGGGTGAAGACGCCAGAGAGAGAGAAGCGGAAGAGAAGTTTTATCGATGGAAGAAGAAGAGAGGAAGAGAGCGAAACGCGCCGCGGCGGGTGCGTCGAGCGATGTTGCCGATAAACGAAGAAGAATCGTATGCATCGTCGGCGCGACCGGTTCTGGGAAGACAAAGTTATCGATAGATGTAGCGACGCGGATTTTGGAAAAAGAAGGAGAGAAGAACGTGAGCGCGACGATTGTAAACTTGGACGCTTTGCAAGTGCACGGCGCGCTGCCGATCGCGACGGCGCGAGTCAGAGAAGAGGAGAAGAGAGGGATCGCGCACGAGTTGTTCGGGGTGGTTGACGTCGTGGATGATGATGAGGAGGAAGAGGAAGAAGACGGCGGCGGCGGCGGCGGCGGTGTTTTAGAAGTAGAAGAAGAAGAGTTCGCGAGAAGGAGGAAGAGGAGGTTGTTGAAACCGCGGAGGAGGACGAAAGACGTGCGATGGTTTCGGGAGTCGTTCTTGGAAATAGTGGAGAAGATTTGGGAAGAAGAAGAGAGATGCGGGAAGAAAGGCAGCGTGGTTATATGCGTCGGTGGCACGCCGTATTACGCGAAAGCGGCAATGTTGAAGACGTTTTTGCCGCCGAAGCCGACTTCGTTGGAAGAAGAAGAAGTAGAAGAAGAAGAAGAAAACGAGGCATCTGCGTCCGATGCGTCGGGCGATGAGAACGAAAACAACAACGAAGACGTCGATAAACTTTCTGCGGACGAAAAACGAGCGGTGCACGAAAGATTGCGCGAATTGGACCCAAAATCGGCAGCGCGTTTACATCCGAAAGACGCGAGACGCGTGAGAAGGTATTTGCAAATAGCAGAAAAGGCAAACGGCGACGAAAGTTTATTGCCTTCAACGCTATTTCAACGACAACAACGAGAAGAACAGCTCATGTTTCCGCCACACGTGATGAGAGTGATACATTTGGTCGCCGAGAACGATGCGTTGGAAAATACGCTCGAGAGGCGACTGGAACAAATGCGCCGAGACGGCGTGGAAAACGAGATTAAAACGTTCGTTGAAACCTACCCGACGGTTGCGAAATCGAACAAAGGCGTGGCGCAAGCCATCGGTGTTCGAGAGTTTCTCGACGACGCGGAAACACTTTTCGTGAATATGTCTGCGCGAACGAAACGTTTGGCCAGACGTCAACGCAGACAGTTCGCAAACATGATAGAATCGAGCGGGTTTTGTTCGGCGCCGGCGATTACAATCGACGCGACGAGAATGCACGAGATGTTGGCGACATCGCAGCTCTCGTCATCGAACGTGTTTTGGGAAGACGAAATCGTCCACCGAGCGACTGAATTCATCTTGGACGAGTATGTTGAAGTACAACGCAGTAATCGCGATGCGCCTGACGAAAATGACAACGTGTGGATCGAACGTGCGTGCAAAGCGTGCGGCGATAGGATTTTTCGCGGCGATCGCGACTGGTTGGCACACACGTCTTCGAAAAGACACAAAAATCGCGTTCGAAACTTGAGAAAGAGTCGAGAGGGACGACGAGGGAGTTTACATCCGAACAAAATAGCAAAATAAATGCGCATGCGCGCGCGCGTAGAGTAGTTTTAGTTAGTATATAGCACAATATTTTGATGACAAATACATTACTTGCCCCCGATGAAAGGTATCAACTTTGGCGTTTCTCTCTTGTACTTTTGATACGCCTCTTCGTTACCCCATCTCTCGTCCGCGCTCTTCTCCAACAACGGAATCCCGCTTAACTGCGTGATTAAAAATGCAACCAGTAACGGCGACAAAACGCACCCGATAACCTCACCGGCGCCGTATTTCGCCACTCCAGACAATCCGACCATACTCATCCCGGTCCATAAAGTAATCTCTCCGAAATAGTTCGGGTGTCTGGAAATGCTCCACAACCCGCTGTCTATGTATTTTCCCTTATTCTTCGCGTCAGCTTTGAATGCTCTTTTTTGTTGATCGGCGACTGTTTCCATGGTTAAACCGGCAGCAAAAACGGCGAATCCGACCCAATCCAAAGCTCTCAGCGGTCCTTGCGTCGCCGCGTTCGCGTTGATCAAAATCACCGGCATCGCCGTCACCAGCACCCAAATGCCTTGTATGAACCAGTAAATCCCAAACGTCGCCGGGTCTTCTTTAATCCCGTCGAACCGTTTATCCCCTCCATCTTTGTGTACCCGAGTGACGAGAAACGTGCCCAAACGCAACGCCCACGCCAACAGCGCCGTCGTTGCCAACGCCGCTCTCGGTTCGCCGTTCGTGCACGCAAACGTGGACGCCGCGACAGCCGCGAACGCCCCGGAGCCGCACAAATCGTAATACTTTTCCGTTTTCTTCGCGCTCGAAATCGCCCATCCGACGAATTGGATGCCAAAATCGACGATCGACGCCGCGCCGATTATCCAAGCCACGGAGACCATCGAGGAAGAGACCGACAGAGAAGGAGAAGAAGAAGCAGCCGAGGAAGAAAAAGCCGCAGACGTCGTATCGGCAACGAACTGAAGTGGTGAAACGAACGCTCTCGTCGCGCGACGCCGCTGCCGCTCAAAAAAACCGCCGACCCTCTTCTTCGTCTGCCGCGTTTCTCCTCGCTCGAGAAGAGAAGAGGAGGCGAAGGAAGCGAAGCGTCGCGGGTGCGTCCGGAAACAAGCTTCTGCGCTCTTCTTCTTCGGAAGTCGTTGGAGGTAGTAAAATCCAACTCCCGCTTCAAAGGTAGCGGCAGCTCTTAGTCTGGAGGCCCACAAACAGGAGGAGAACGGAGAGGAAAGAGCACAACAAGAAGCTCTCCCCGCTGGTGGTGGTGCGATTCGAGAGAAAGAAGAGAATAAAGCGAACGAGGAGGAACTCTTCGACGCGCTTCTCAGCATGTAAGCAAAGATAAATGACGATTTGTTTTGTTTTATATGAAGGCACGTGGTTACCCTAAACCCTAAACCCTAAATAGTCTTTTGACGAGGGCAACCTTACAACTCGTATCTCTCTCTTCAAAGTTAAGTTAATTCTCTCAAAATCTTTCTTTCGAGCGCGCGCGCGCGCGAGAATCTCGAGAAGAAAAAGATCAACGACAACACTCGTCGTTTGTGACTGCGAGCGATGATGATGACGACGACGACGACCAATTGGGGTAGTTCTCAGCAGTTGGGGAAAGCGACCAATACTAATTCTTCGAGGAGAAGGATAACGAAATCGTGGAGTCGTGTTGGGAAGACTCGCGCGTTTGTCGTCGTCGCGCAAAGCGACGGAGGCGGTGAAAATAAGTTTAATTCTGGCGACGTGGCGCCTCCGAAGAGGAAGAGCGTGATTTACGGCGTGGATGATGTCGGTGTCGTAGCGAATACGAATACGACGACGACAACCGCGACGATTACCTCGTCTCCTCCTCCTTCTCCTTTGCCAGTTAGGGAAGAAGAACGAGCAACAAAAGCCACTCCCGCCGCGCTGAAAACGGCGAACGAAGAAACGATTCCTTCGAAAGAAGAAGAGGAGAAATCCCGGAAATCTGCCAACGTGATTGATTTATTCGAACGCGCGGCGTCGCCGATTGGGACCATCGAACGCGCCAAGGCGGCGCTGAACGCCGCGCAAGCTCGGGCGGCGGTGACTTCGCCAATTGAGATTGGCAAGGCGAAAAGGATATTAGATGACGGGCTGTCAACGGTGAGGAGAAACGCGGAGAAAACGTTGAATGAGATGAGCAAAGCGGCCGCGAATGTAGCGTCTGGAGCGGGTGGGACGTTGAGAAACGCGCAGAAGAAAGCGCACTCGATTAACCATTCCATCGATATTGACGACGATGCGAACGGCGATGCGACTGGGATGGATTTTTGGTCCTGGACGCCTCCTGAAAGGAAAAAAACCGACGATGGCGCTCCGGTACCTAAATTACAGAAACAAACGCAAACTAGAATCGAGCAGGCGGTGCAAGTCGCTGAACGCGGCGTCCCGCAGACGCTCAATTTAGACTTCCAATCTCAAGTTCAGGCCAAAGGCACGAAAGAGTTGTCGTTGGCGTTTGAAAGTCAAACTGCGACGCAGGCAGACGAGGTGGAAGCAGACCAAAGGGCACCGACCGAGGCTGAGTTCGCGACCGCGGTGAGAGAATTAGGCGCGGATGGCGAAACGTACGGCGAGCTTTCTGACGGTACCCGATGGTGGCGAGAAGCAGGCACGAGCGAATTGGAAAACGGACGCATTTGCGAATGGACGTTAGTGAGAGGTCAGTCGGCGGACGGGTCCGTCGAATGGGAAGAGAAATGGTGGTCTACCGCGGACGCGTTCGATTACAAAGAACTCGGTGCCGTGAAATCCGGTCGCGACGGTCACGGCAACGTGTGGCAAGAATCGTGGTCTGAAATCTCCTGCTCGGACGTCTCGCGAGGTTTCTTCACGGATGCGAGTAAAAAAATCGAGCGGTCCGCGAACAAATGGGGCGCCAACGCGAGCGGTGCTGAATGGCATGAAGACTGGCGAGAATCGTACTGGGGCGACGGTGTCGTCGACCGAGAATGTTTCAAGAAGTCCTGCCTCGGTAAAAACGAAATCCCCGAGGACGGCCATGCGTCTCGATGGAACCACAACTGGAAAGAAAAATGGGACGGTAAAGGCGGATGCATGAAAACGAACGATTCGTGGGCAGATCGAGACGTCGGCGAAGACGGGGGTAGCGGTCGCTCCTGGGGCGAACGTTGGTCTGAACGATGGGGTTCCTACGCCTCCGACGGTCGCTCAGGCGAACGTGAAGGCTCACGTGGAACGACCGCGATGGCCACAAAGTCAGCAAAGACTGGGGAGAAGAACACTGGCCAGACGGACGAGTGCGAAAATATGGCCACGCCAGCGACGGAAGCGACCACTGGGACGTTTGGGAAGACACCGACGGATGGTGGGAGAGACACCCCTCGTTCGGATGGGCCGAAGCCGTCAATCACAGCCCGCAGTTGATGAGCATCAAACCGAGGAAAGCCAAAACGAGCGAAAAGAAGTCCACGGCGGCGAGGAAGAAGAAGAACTAATAACAATACTAATTAGGAACGCGCGTCGTCAATTTGCATTTGTATATTAAATAAACCAATGTACCATGTTATACCACTCGTACGGACGAATAAAAAACTCGCGCGCGAGTTTCGTGAAAACCTGTTTTTTCTCGAGGTCAATTTCCTACTCGTCTCCATTTTTTTTATCACGACAAGTAAGAAACAAAAATGTTTCCGCGCGCTCTGGCGTCGTCTTCCGCGCTTCTCTCTCCTTCGAGCGAGCGCGTCATCGAACGAAGACGTCTTCGCGGTTGCGGTCGGCGAGAGCGATGCTCTGAGAACAACGCGAGAACGGGGACGTTTTGTCGCGCGAAGCCCGCGAAAAGCGACAAGAATACTAAAAAGAAGAAATCGGCGGCGGTTTCTCCCGGAACGAAGAAGCACGATGAAACGAACGCGATGTCGACCGTGTCTTTGTCGCCTTCATCTTCTGAGGACGTAAAAGCAGCGTCTACGGCAAAGTCCGCGACGAGTTGGTTCGAAGGTTTAGAGGCCGCGGCGGATAAGAAAGCGGAAACCATGCGCACTCGCGCGCAGTTTTACGCGGAAGAGAGCGCGAATTCCAACAGCTTCAAAGCGTACTTTGAGTGGGACGAAACGAGAGAAGAGGAAGAGAAGGAGATGAAGAACGGGAGAATGGTAAAGTTTGGAGAGGAAGTCGACGAGGACGAGGACGAAGACGAGGACGCAGATGGAGAATCTTCCTCGTGGGGGGAGTTTGTCGCCTCTGATGATGTGGACGACGACGACGACGACGAAGACTTTGAAGCGATTGAATACGACGACGACGACATCAACGTGTTCACGCCGGGTGGGAAAATGTATCAGTTAGGCGCAGAATTCGAAGACGATTACGATTTCGAAAAAGAACAGATGAAGAAATTGGAACGAGGGAAAGGAATGCCGTCAGAGATGCGGTATTTCGACACGGCGAAGATTTACGTGAAATCCGGAAACGGCGGGAACGGAGTGATTGCGTTTAGGAGAGAAAAGTTTGTGCCCAACGGTGGTCCGAGTGGTGGTAACGGTGGAATTGGTGGAGACGTTGCATTCACAGCGGATGAGAACATGCACTCGTTGCAAATGTTTCGGAAGAAAGTGCATCATCGAGCGAAGAATGGGAAACACGGTGGGGGTTCAAAATGTAACGGAGCAAACGGTGAGCACTTGGAGATTAAAGTACCAGCAGGGACGATCGTGAGAGATTCGCAAACGAGAGAGGTGTTGTGTGAGTTGTTGAAACACGGAGAAACGAAAACTATAATCGTCGGTGGTCGAGGCGGGAGAGGTAACGCGTCGTTCAAAACGAGTAAAAACAAAGTGCCCATGTTAGCCGAACTCGGCGAGGAAGGCTTGGAGAAATGGATCGAGTTGGAGTTGAAATTAGTCGCGGACGTGGGTGTTATTGGTGCGCCAAACGCGGGGAAATCTTCGCTGTTAGCTGCAGTTTCCGCCGCGCGACCGAAAATTGCCGATTATCCATTCACGACCATCGTCCCAAATTTAGGCTTGGTCGAAAGAGATTACACGCGAATGGTTTTCGCGGACGTGCCGGGCTTATTAGAAGGTGCGAGCGAGGGTTTAGGTTTAGGTTTTGAGTTTTTGAGGCACGCAGAAAGAACGCGGTTGTTGTTGCACGTGGTAGATTGTTCCGAAGAGGATTGCTTACACGCGCACGATGCCATCGTGAGCGAACTGATGCTCTTCGATGAGACGATGTTAGACAAACCTCGATTGGTCGCTTTGAATAAAATCGACGTCAGCGAACAGGCGAGAGCGAACGCAAAGAAATTGAAGGAGACGTTAAAACTCGAAGGCGTGGAGTGTTTTGAAATCAGCGCGGTTTCAAAAGAAGGCGTGGACGAGCTCATGTCCAAAGTTGCCGAGACGCACAAAGCGTTAGGTCCGAGACGGTTGGAGAGCGAAGAGTCGCTCGCGATTGAAGAATCGAGGGCGAAAAGAGCTGCAGACGGTGCGCGCATTGAAGATTTTACAGTCGAAGATACCCCGTACGCGTTCGTCGTCAAAGGCACCGCGGTCGAGCGCTTCTGTCAAATGACAAACTGGGATTACTTTGAAAGCTACAAACGTTTCGCCAGAGTTTTGAAAATGAGCGGCATTGAGAAGGCGCTGACGGAAGCCGGCGCCGGTGAGGGTGATCGCATCTTGGTCGGAAAATTTGAGTTTGCGTGGTCCAGCGACCAACGCGAAAAGACTCTGTACACTACTTGGAAAGAAAGAAGAGACGAAAAGCCTGGTCGGCAGCAAGGCAGTCGTCATTGGCCCCATGCGGGGTGATTCAGCATTGTTGTAAAATATTATTATTTCTACACGAGTTGTCACGAACATGAGTAAAAGTATCATGGTATGAAAAAAGCATGATTCCTTACAACACCGAGACTAATAAGCACGCTACGGCTACAACGAAAACTAATCGTTCTAAACTACTCCTCATTCTAATACTAGAACTCGACGTGAACGCGATGAGATCGCCGTTCTCATATGTGTAATTCCATTGAGGCGGAGGCGAGGGGGAAGGTGGTGGAGGCGCAGGAGGCGGTGAAGGCTGCGAAGGCGCTGGACACTCATTTGGACAGTCTGCTACTCGACTCTCAATTAAATGAGGACACTCCGTGCCGTTGCCACGTTTATCGGTCGTAATAGAGCGCGTGCGTACCTGCGTGTGCGTCGTTGCATAACACGGGTCTACGCACGTCTCTGGCATGTACGCAGACCAAGCACTCACGACGCAGTCCGTGTCCGTGTACTCCGATTGCGCTAGCGTTCTCGCTTGTCGCCTCTTACTGATATCTGTTTCTCGCGTAAGTTTGTGCGATAACGTGATATCTTGTTCTGAAGCGAACAATTTTTTGGACACGACGTCAAGCATCTCAACGAGCATCTTCTCTTGACCTTTCGAAGACGGCTTGATATTCGGAGACGCGTTCACTTCAATCAACCACGGATACATCTTGTCATCGATAACGAAATCGAAGCGTAACAAACTAAACGCGGAAGTTGTGAACGTGTTGGACAAATACGGCCGAGCTGCTCTGAACGCATCTTCGACGCGTCTATCGATGGTTTCAAAAAGCGCTTTCGATTTCTCCTCGCCCAAGTACCTCGCGAGCGCCGTCTTCGCCTGAAAATATTTCTCCTCTTCGGACGAGGACGCGTTCACGAGACTCGGCATGCTCCATGCGTTCGTATACGTCGACTCTACATACTTCCCATTCGTCGCAAATCGAAGCATGACGTCGTTCCACACTTCGTACGTTAATTCCCCCTCTTTCGTTTTTTGATCATCCGAAGGCGTTTCCGAAAGAAACACGTAGACGCCGTAATCGAACGGCATTCCATCTATTCGCAACGCATTATCGATATACCTCTGGTATATGTATTCGCTCGATTTGAGAGCATTCGTACCATTCCTTTCATCATCCACGCGCAAAATCACCTCCGTTCCGCCGTGCGTCGGCTTCTTCCGCATCATCGGAACATCTCCACCATTTCCTTCTCTTCTCCTTTCCGGAACAAACTCTAACCCAAGCTCCATCAGCTCTTTCTTCGACGTCAGCGCGTCCGTTCCTTCGATGTGATTGACTCTCACGTCTGCATCCATTCGTGCAATTACATCTCTCATTCGGTTTTCCACGTCGCCGCGCTGAAACGCAAACACGGCGGAGCACTCGGACAATCCCCTAATAGCCGCTTTCACGGACTGAAACTTCTTGACGTGGTGTCCATTTTTCTCGGTCTGGTCCATCAACAGACGCATGTGCGACGAGTCGCCTTTCTCGTCTCCGAGGACGCACAGCGTGTTTTTCTCGTTCGTTTTTGTCTGTGTCGTCTTCTCCGTCGTCGCGGTAATCGCGCGCGCATCCGGAGCGCTTCGTTTATCCACATCGCTTCCTAGGGGTTGACGAAATCCAACTCTTTCGTCGTCGACGCCAAAAACGGCGCGAGACAGACACGCGAGGAGGATGAAAATCGCACGCAACATCGTGTTCGCGTTCATCGAAGCGTATCTAACATTTTGAAATTATTCTTTCGCGCATAAAATCGGGCGCGGACGAGTTGTGTCGCGCTCGCTCCAAAAGGGGTTCTTTAGTTGTTTTTTCGTTTCTATTTATGAGGTTTTTGGTTATACAAAAAGTTAATGTTTATCTATATTGACGACGGTACGACGCGCTCTTCCGCTCTCTCTCTCTCTCTCTCTCTCTCTCTCTCTCTCTCTCTCTCTCTCTCAATCTCTCAGTTTGTCTAAAACCCATCTCTCCCGTCGCCTTCTTCTTTGTCCAGTTTAATCATATCGTCGATTCTTAAAATCGTAATCGCGGCTTCCGTGGCGAATTTGAACGTTTTGCACTTACTCATCGTCGGTTCGAGGACACCCGCGGCGACGTTGTCTCTCAACTCGCCTTTGTGCAAATCTAATCCGTAAGCTGCGTAGTGTTTGTCTTCTTCCTTGCCGGATTGGGAGGCGAAGTGGTACGCTCGTAATTTTGCGACTAAATCGGTGGAATCCTTGGCTGCGTTGACGGCTAAGGTTTTCGGGACGCATAACAACGCCTCGGCGAACTCGGCGACGGCGAGTTGCTCGCGCGAACCCAACGAGACTGATTTTTGTTCGAGGTGGACAGATAACGCAGATTCGACGGCCCCACCTCCCGGGACGACCGAACCAGATTCTAAGCAACGTTTGACGACGCACAAAGCGTCGTGTAAGGACCGATCGATTTCGTCCAAGAAATAATCATTGGCCCCTCTCAAGAGCATGGTGCACGCCTCGGAGGATTTGCAGTCTTTGATTATAATCATCTCATCGTCGCTCACTCTCGTTTCGTACACTTCTTTCGCTTCTCCTAAATGCGACGGGTCGAAGGATTCGTTTCCGTCCATGTCTGACAACGAGCTCAACACTTGCGCGCCCGTTGCTCGCGCTACTCTCTTCAAATCATCTTTCGGCACGCGTCGACAGGCAATCACCCCGGCTTCTACGAAATACTTCAACGCCATATCATCGATACCTTTTGTACACAATACGACATTCGCACCAGCATCCAAAACCATCTGAATCCGTCTCGCGGTGATTGCCGACTCTTCTTCTCTAATTCTTTCCAACTCTTTCGGATCGTTGACTAAAACTTGAATCCCAAACAACATTTTCGTCTTTTGTAAGTTGAAATCCAAGCACGCAATTTTCGCGTTCGATATGTGCGTCGGCATACCTTGCGCCGACCGACCTAAATTCAAAGCGTATCCGTCTAAAACCTCGCTCTCTTTAGCCGATTTCCCGTGCGCCTTTAAAATGTTCACTCGATTTATCGGATACTTCACGTCGCCCATATCGTCGAACGTCTTTACTTTCTCGCACGCGCTCACGACTAAACCGGCAAAGAAATCTGAATCCATACCGACAATCTTCGAGCTCATGCTAGTCTTTGCCACGTTCTTAATCGTTTCCACGCCCAACTCTTCCACCTTTCTCGACATGTGCTTCTCGCAGTACTTCACGCACTCCTTCGCCGCCAATCGATACCCCGCAATCACCGACGTGGGATGAATCTTTTGTCTCACTAAATCGTTCCCTCTTCTCAACAACTCCGCGGCTAACACGACCACGGACGTGGTCCCGTCGCCAACCTCCCGGTCTTGCAACTCGGCGAGTTCGACCAGAATCTTCGCCGCCGGATGTTCCACCTCCAAAAGTTTCAAAATCGTCGCGCCGTCGTTCGTTATCGTCACGTCGCCGATATCGTCAACGAGCATCTGTTCAGTAGCAGAATACAGAAGACAACGCGCGCGCGAGAAAGAGAGGACGTTCGTCAGTAGGCGCGCGCACAAAGTCGATCCCGTTCGAAACAAAAGAAAAGCGTTTAGAAGAAGAAGAACAACAACAAGAACAACAACAAGAAGAACAAGAAACGATGATCGCCGTTGACTTTTTCCTTCCAAAACGCAAGAGAGAGACAAATCCTTTTAAAAAATAAAAAACACGCGCAAGCAAAAGTATACCTTGTCCAAGCCAACCGGACCTAAACTGCTCTTCACGATGTTCGCGACCGCTTGCACCGCCGTCGCGTTCGACGCGCGCGCGTCCTGGCCGCTCTCGCGCTCGCCGAAGAACACGTCCGACTGTCGAGCGCCGTGCATATTTCTTCTTTTTTTGTTTCTTCTTTTTTTTTTGTGGGGTGCTGTCTCTCTCTCTCTTTCGTTTTTTTTCCTTTTTTTTCGCTCTCTTCTCGTCGTTCGTCTCTGTTGTTCGTTTTTTCGTGCGTGTAAGTGTGTAAATTGTTTCTTTACAAAGACAGAAGTAAAATTTTCCTGGGTCTGTGCTCTAAATTTTTCCCTGCACCCCCCCACACGTTAAATTGTATTCAAATACTGGTAAGTGAAAGGAACTGGAAGAACTGATGCGTGTCGTTTCTTTTCCAACCGAAAGAAAGTCTTCGAAGTTTTGCTCCTGTGCGTGTGTGTCTCTGCGTATTTTTGGGAGAAAAAAAAAAATAAAAAGCGGAATTTTGTTTGTGGTGAGGCTTTTCGTGTTGTCTTCGCGCCATTTTTTTTAATAAAACAAATAATAATAAAGCGCTTCTCGCACACCTCTCTCGTTTTAACAAACGCGTCTCAAATAATCGCGGCGCGATGATGGGAGGAGGAGGAGAAAGAGGAGGAAATAAATCGTCGCTCCTCTCCGTCTTCTCGGACTGCGCGAAAGTTCTCCTCGTCGCTTCGACCGGGATCGTCCTCTTCAACGAACTGAAGAAGAGGAGGAAAACGTTTTTCTTCTCAGGCGGCGGCTCGACGACGACTCGACTTCCTCATCATCGCGAGAAAGAAGGAGCGACGACGACGAACCGAGGAAGCAACAAAAAGAAGAGCGAAGAACGAGGAGGCGAAAAAAACGAAGATTACGATGATGCGAACGAAGACACGAGAATATTTTACGCGAGCGCGTCGGGAAACGCGAGATCTCTCGCGCAACAACTGGGCGCCGATTTAGACGCGATGGTTATCGATTTGAGCGACGTGCTCGAACCGGAGAAGACGTTCGCGAACGAAGGAGGAAACGACGAGTCGGACGATAAAACGGGGAAACACGGGAAAGAGAGAAACGGGAAGGTTTTGAAACGGGCGATTTTTGTCGTCTCGACGACGACTGGAGGTGAAATTGCCAGCGACGCGAAACATTTCATGAAGTGGGCGGAGGAACAGGCGTACGACGAACGCGCCGGGTGGTCGTACTTGAAAGAGTTGAAATTTTGCGTGTTTGGCGTCGGCGATTCGCAATACGAGGAGAACTTTAATCGAGCGGCGAGAATGATCGATAAGCACTTCGCGAGGATGGGCGCGGAGAGAATTTTAAGGAAATTTGACGGGGACGAAAGCAGCGAGGTGGAGATGAAGGTGCAGTTTGCGAAGTGGACGGAGAAGGTGAAAGGGAGAGTGCTTCCGGCGGCGGCGGTTCCGGCGAAGGAAAAGAGAAGGATTAAGAAAGAAGCCAACACGGGCGACGACGACGAAGAAAAAGAAGAAGAAGAAGAAGAAGAAGAAGGGGATCGATCGGATACCGAAAGTTACTTTTCCGGATCTGAGGATGATATGGACGTGGAAGACGTGGGGGGCGATGACGGAAGCGCGAGAGACCCAAACGCGCCGAAACCGGAAATGGTCACGCCAAAGCTTCGCAAGGCGTTGACAAAGCAAGGTTACAAAATTCTCGGGACGCATTCGGGTGTAAAATTATGCAGATGGACGAAAGCGATGTTGAGAGGTCGAGGTGGGTGTTATAAACACGCGTTTTACGGGATTGAATCGCACCGATGTATGGAAACTACGCCTTCGTTGGCGTGCGCGAATAAATGCGTGTTTTGCTGGCGACATCACACGAACCCGGTTGGGAAAGAGTGGAAATGGGAGATGAATCCCGCGGAGGATATCGTTAACGATGCGTTGGGGCAACATCGCAAAATGATCAACGAAATGCGCGGCGTACCTGGAGTCACCGAGGCAAAGTTGCAAGAAGGTATGGATCCGAGACACTGCGCATTGTCGCTCGTCGGGGAACCAATCATGTATCCAGAAATCGGGAAATTCGTTGGGATACTCCACGAGAAGCGCATATCCACTTTCCTAGTCACCAACGCGCAGTTTCCCAAAGCCATCGAAGATTTACCGCCAATCACGCAGTTGTACGTCTCTGTAGACGCGGCGACGCCGGAGACGTTGAAGGCGATCGATCGTCCGTTACATAGCGATTATTGGGATAGATTCGTAGGTTCTTTGAGTAGCTTGAAAACGAAACCGCAGAGAACAGTATACAGATTGACTTTAGTTGCCGGTTGGAACTTAGCCGAAGCCGAAGAGTACGCGAAATTGGTGAAACTCGGCGAGCCAGATTTCATAGAGATTAAAGGCGTGACGTATTGTGGCTCGAGCGATAAGAGCGCGAGCGCGTTGACGATGAAGAACGTCCCGTATCACGAAGACGTCGTGAAATTCTCCCAAGAAATTTGTCGATTAACAAACATAGAGCAAGAAGAAAAAGGCGCTTCCTCGTACGAGCTCGCGTGCGAACACAGTCACTCGTGTTGCGTCTTACTCGCGAGAACGAAAGATTATAAAATCGACGGAGAATGGCACACGTGGATTGATTATGAAAAATTCCAAGACCTAGTCGCCAAAGGAGAACCGTTCGAAGCGAAGGATTACATACGTAAAACGCCAGAGTGGAGCGTGTTTGGTGCGAAAGAAGGCGGCTTTGACCCGAACCAAACGCGCGTGAGAAAAATTAGAAACCATCCCGCGAAAGAAAAGTGATTTTGCGTGTAAACTTTGAATTAGATTTAGAATACAAGTTGTCATTTCGAACAACACAAAAAATAGATAAAATGTGCTACATCTCTCACGCACCATTACTACCAACGGTGGTATTCGATACTTTACATGTTCTCTCTTGAATCAACGCGCGATGTTTCGCTTCGTTCAGTTCCAGCTGAGTCAATAAAGGCGCAACCGCGTCCGGCACGATTTCCTTCAACAATCCGTACAGAGGCTTCACCGTTTCCTCGGCAAACTTTATCGCCTGTCTCGAGGACGTGATGTCCGTTCGTAAAGCTCTGTCCACGTGCGCGCCGGTTAACTTTTGAAATCCAAGCGATTTTTCCACGTCGCCTTGTTTACAAAACTCTTCCGTGATTAACTCGGCCCATTTATTGGCGACTGGCCAAGGCCGGCATCCGTTCAACACGTCCGCGCAGTGCAAAACGTACCCCAAGGCTACGTGCACGTCCTCTTTCTTCTCCCACTCTTTGATTGCTTTTTTACCTTTATTTCTCTCCAACGCCTCTCGGAATTTTTCTATCAACGTCTCGTGTTTATTCATGTCGGTGTATAATATCGCCGTCTTCATTATCTCGTACACCGTTTCCTTCATCATTCTTTTACCGTTTTCGTCGTCGTCGTCGGCGGCGTTGTTCTCGCTATTATTAGTACTGCTATTCTTTTTGTTTTTACTACTATCGTCGGTGGCGTCGATGTTGTCCTCGCTGGCAAACACCCCGCACTTTTCGAACACATCTATTGCGTACTCCACGTGCCCGTTCTCGTTCACCGCTTCATTGTTCCACTTCTTCGCCTTCTCGCTCTTCGTCTCGACTAAGAACAAGTTTGATTTTCCCGGATGTCCGCAGTCGTGCGCCATCGCCGTGCAAATCAACGCGAACACCTCCACATCCTCCAACTCTTCCCTCAACCCGTTCTCTAAAATATACCCCAGTCCTTGCGTCACGTCCGTCGCGTGCGCGCGGTTGTGATAATCGATCGAATCTCCGTAACTCGCCTCGATCGCTCGCGCCCACGCTTCCACTTTTCCACCTCTCAATTTCCTCATCACGTCAGGGACAAACCTTTCGAATAAAAACATGCTCACGCGCACTAAAGGCCCTCTCTTCTTCCCACCGGCGTCGTTCTCGTTCGCGTTCTTCTTCTCCTCTTCCTCGTCGCACAGCGTCGTAAACGCGAACGCGTCGAACAGGTCGTGCGAAAGCGCGACCGAAGGCGTGAGCATCTCCTCCGTCGTCGCGAATAACGTCATTGGGGCTTCTTCGTCGTCTTCGTCCTCCGTCGTCCTTCCGATGCCTTTCCCTCTGGACAGGGAAAACGACGACGACGA
>Ga0181560_10001422_pt1 | contig 22256 bp, 20 predicted proteins | sample 011ome_20_FD_133751 | JGI IMG/M metagenome (GOLD analysis project Ga0181560, IMG submission 133751) | Coastal salt marsh microbial communities from the Groves Creek Marsh, Skidaway Island, Georgia - 011509CT metaG (megahit assembly) | ecosystem: Environmental > Aquatic > Marine > Intertidal...
AAGTATCGATTTGAAAGCTGTATTTAATTTGGGATGGAAAGCCCTCATTATGTTTTTTACAGGAACTTTAGGCATCATTATTGGTGGGCCAATTGCTATTTTTCTTATTGCAATGGTCTCTCCAGAAACGGTTGGGGGTGTTGGTCCAGATGCTGTTTGGCGAGGTTTATCGACGCTTGCTGGAAGTTGGATAGGTGGAGGTGCTAATCAAACTGCTATGCTCGAAATTTATGGATATAACCCAAAGCTTTATGGTGGGATGGTTTTTGTAGATATTGTTGTGGCGAATATTTGGATGGCATTTTTACTCATTGGAATAGGAAAACGCAAACGTATCAATCAATGGCTAAAAGCAGACACCACTGCTATTGAGGAACTAAAAGAAAAAGTGTCTTCATTTACTGAAAGTGTTAAAAGAAACCCGAGCCTTACCGACTTGATGATTATGGTGGGGATTGCCTTTGGATCTGTAGGTTTTGCCCATTTTTGTGCTGGACAATTGGCACCATTTTTCAAGAACGTTGTGGCGTCTATGAGCTCTGAAACCACACGAAATATTTTTACATTTTTGGGATCATCATTCTTTTGGATGATTAGTATTTCTACACTTATTGCTATTGGATTGTCTTTTACAAAGGCCAAAAATTACGAAGGTGCAGGTGCCAGTAAATTTGGTAGCGTTTTTATCTATATCTTGGTAGCGAGTATAGGAATGAAGATGGATCTTACAATGATTTTTGACAACTCTGGACTTATTGCAATTGGAATTGTTTGGATGAGTATTCATGCTATTCTTTTAATTTTGGTAGCCAAACTCATAAGAGCACCATACTTTTTTCTTGCCGTTGGAAGTCAAGCCAATGTTGGTGGAGCCGCCTCTGCCCCCATTGTCGCCTCTGCTTTTCATCCTTCATTGGCTACTGTAGGAGTTTTATTAGCTGTTTTTGGATATGCTATTGGAACCATTGCAGCTATTGGATGTACAATTTTAATGGCTCTTGCCGCAGCTTAAATTATTCAAATTTTTACTTTAATAACCCATGAAACAACTTTTAAAATTCATAATAATATTTTCTATAATTTCTTGTCATTCAAACCCTGAGCACAACAGTTTAGTTTCAGCTAAAATAAAAGGCCTTCAAAAAGGAACTGTTTATTTACAAAAATTTCAAGACACGGTATATATCACACTAGATTCTTTAAATGTTAAAGGAAAAGAAACAGTACAACTTGGGTGCCAACTCGAAGAACCAGAAGTATTGTATTTGAGTTTATCCAAAGCAATAGATGCCAAACGCATTCCGTTTTTTGCTGAGGCAGGATCGACAACAATTGAAACTAATTTAAAACGATTTGTTTTTGATGCAAAAATTGAAGGAGGCACGCAACAAAAATTACTTGAAGACTACCGTAAAAATTTAGAACGTTTTAAAAACTTACATTTAGATTTATTGGAGGCATCAATTAATGCACAACGCGAAGGCAATGAAAAAGAAATTGAAGTTGTACAAAATAAAATGGACAACAATCTGAAAAGACAATATTTATATAGCGTAAATTATGCGATCAATAACAATGATAATGAGATAGCACCTTATATTGCTTTATCTGATATTTTTGATGCAAAGTCTACTTTCTTAGACACTATATACAATAGTTTGACACCCCGAATTGCGGCATCTAAATATGGTATACTACTAAAAGATTACTTAGAGAAAATTGAGTCTAAAGACCAATAATTAAAGAGCGTTGATTTTATCAATCATTGCACGACCTTTGGTTTCAAGCTCGTCTGCAATGCCTTTAAAATGAGTTTTGTGATTTTCAACGCCTTTTGCGTTTACCTTTTCAATAAGATCATCAAAAGTGGCAATAGCTTCATCTATTATGGCCTCACTTTTTTTTCGGTCTTTATCTGGGTTTGCAGATTCCCAAATGTATACTGCTTCAATGATATCTCCTAATACATAATTGATATCTTTTTTTAGATTTCTAACGTTTGCCATAATTTTTGTGCATTTAATTTTTTACAAAATTACATCATTTTTAGATATAAACCTCCAACAATTCTGCATTCGTCGAAGTTATTCTAAATTCTTTAATGTTTGCAGGGATTAAAATAGTTTCTCCATACAATAAAGGTGTTGCTTTACCATCAATCTCAAAAACTGCATCACCACCAACAGCCATATAAATCATAAAAGAATCATGAAAATTTTGTTTATGAATGCTACTATTTATAACAATAATATTGGTTGTAAAATAGGGGCAAGTGACCAGATTTTTTGGTTTATTTTGTTGAGTCTCATATGAAACTTTAAAATTATTGGGCATATTAAAATCAATAGCATCTATAGCCAAATCGTTGTGTAATTCTCTAGAGTTGCCCTGATCGTCTACACGATCCCAATCGTATACTCGGTAGGTAATATCACTTGTTTGTTGAATTTCTGCTAGCATTACTCCCGCACCAATAGCATGAACCCGACCAACTTCTATAAAAAATGTATCTCCTTTGGTAACGGTTTCAAAGTTCAAAATTGATGGTAATGTTTTATCATTAAGGTGCTTGAGATACAAATCATTTGTTACAGGTTGATTAAAATCAATAATCAAATTTGAATTGTCATCGGCCTGCATCACATACCACATTTCTGTTTTTCCAAAACTATTATGGCGCTCTTTTGCTAATTTATCATTGGGGTGTAGTTGAACAGATAAATCTTGTTTGGCATCAATATATTTTATTAAAAGTGGAAATTTTTCGCCAAATTGATCATACACTTTTTGGCCTACCAAATCAGCTTTATGATTTTGTAGGAGTGTTTTTAATGATGTTCCTTTTAATGTTCCGTTTGCAACAATTGAGGTATTACCTTCAACATCGCTAAGTTCCCAGCTCTCGCCTGCACTTCCCGAGTCTGTTGGTTTTCCTAATAATTTATTAAGCTTGTTTCCTCCCCAAATTTTATCTTTTAGGATAGGAGTGAATTTTAGAGGGTATAGTGTTGACATATACTATTTTCCAGAGTAGGATACGAAATTACGAGGGGTTTCAAAAAGTGTGACTTCCAATTCTAAATGCTCGTCTAAGACTGCTTTTAGTTTGTTGTAAATGACCACAACAATATTTTCGGCAGTAGGATTCAAATCTTTAAATTCAGGGACATCGAGATTTAGATTTTTGTGGTCAAAAGCGTCTTCGACTTCCGATTTTATAAAATCTTTTAAAATTTTGACATCAATAACATAGCCAGTTTCAGGATCAATTTCTCCGGTAACACTTGCAATCAATTCGTAGTTGTGCCCATGAAAATTGGGATTATTACATTTTCCAAAAATGGCATCATTTTTTTCAAAACTCCAATCTGATCGATACAAACGGTGAGCCGCATTAAAATGGGCTTTTCTACTAACGGTGACTTTCATGTGTCGTGTTTATATGTTCGTAAAATTTTTCAAATATAATCTTAAACCAGGCGGTGTAAAGCTCTGGCTGAGCTGAAATTTCTGTCCTAACGTCCTCTAGCGGCATCCATTTCCAGTTCTCAACCTCATCAGGATTTATTACTGGCGCTTGTTCGTAATACCCTACCATAATATGATCTAATTCATGTTCGGTAAGACCATTATCAAAAGGAGCTTTATAAATAAATGAAGTGGTTTCTTTTAATGAAGTGGTAAAGCCCATTTCTTCTTGTAATCGGCGTGTCCCTGCTTCAATATTACTTTCTCCATCACGCTGATGGCTACAACAGGTGTTGGTCCAAAGTAATGGTGAATGATATTTATGTGCTGCTCTTTGCTGAAGCATCAGTTCATTGTTGGAATTAAAAATAAACACTGAAAATGCACGATGCAATATGGCTTTTTCGTGTGCTTCCATTTTAGGCATTAGCCCAATTTGTTCATCATTTTCATTAACCAATATGACTTGTTCTTCATTCATGCTGCTAAATTATTAACTAATTTAAAATATTCTATTAATTAATTGCTAAAATATATTTTATCAATTTTTTGTAATTTCTCTAAACCTAGATCTAAAAAACATGAAATTTAAACACAACTTCCATCTTATATTTTCTTTATTTTTAATTTTAAGTTGTAGCGGTACAAAGAAAACTACAAACAACAATCCCTCATTGACTCTGTTTGAAAAACAGGCACATGCACTCCAAAAAAATTGGGATGCAATTGGCGATGCTGTTGATTTAAGCTATGAAAATATTTTGAGCTGGGTGCCCGAAAGTGGAATTAGAGGACGATACGCTCAGTTTAAAACAAAACTTGGACGGCAAATGCTCGAAAAAATTGTTGGCCATAAAGCCTTTATAAAAGGGCCTCATGGAGACACGCTCAATTTAAATAGTCTTACAGAATTTGGTCATTATAATCCAGAATTTTTAAATAAACTAAATACCCAACTGAAAACACTTTACGCTAATAAAACATTTGTTGAAAAATTTCAAGACTTTTATGATAGAGAACTTCAGGATTATTTAAGATTACATTATCAAGCTCACAATTTTATCAAATACAACCCAGAATATAAAACAGACTATTTGAACCATATTGAACACTACAAGAAAAATCCAGAGTTAGGCGAACAGGGATAATCTCCTACTTATGAAATGTATGATAGTATTTATCCCTTTGGTACCGATATGCAAGATGATGGTTATGATGTTTATGAAGCACACTCCTGCCCTAGTTTTTGGATGAGACGTTCCATAGACGGTACATCTGAATTGTTTTTTGAACTTTTGGAAACTACTTTAAACACATTTGATTCGGACTTTGCACTACTAAATTGATGAAAAATAACATCCTTGTACTTTGGATTTACCTATTTTTGAGTTGGTTTTTATTTTTTATAACCTCTGCAGGATGAATTATGTGGTTATTTCGCTTGTTTGGTTATGGTGTACTTTTTGTTTTAATTGGTGTCATTTTTACATTTCGGTATCATAAAAACAAATCAACAACCCCATTTTATCTAAAAAAAAGCAACTCATTTGGATACAAATTATAGCAATACTTTTCAATTTTGGTGACTGTGGAGATGCTAGTGGAAGTTTTAATTTTTTTGAGCGGTTATTGCTTATCAATGGCTGGAATATCATTGGCGAACCCTGCCAAACACCCTATTTGGATCAAGTGTTTTTTGAGAATTTTGGGCTTATAATTTCTAGACTTTGCTTTTTAATTTACTTTGTTGTATTGATTATATTTTTGGTTAAACAAACACGGAGAAAATAACTAAATCAAAACGTATAGCATACGGTTGCTTTGGCGAATAATAGTATCTTTGCCAAAATTATTTTTTTCATGTCTTTTCAAAGCGAAATCCAACGCCGCCGTACTTTTGGAATTGTTTCTCACCCCGATGCAGGTAAAACTACATTAACAGAAAAACTCCTTCTCTTTGGAGGTGCCATTCAAGAAGCCGGTGCTGTAAAAAGCAATAAAATCAAAAAAGGGGCAACTAGCGACTTTATGGAAATTGAACGCCAACGTGGAATTTCTGTGGCCACCTCTGTTTTGGCTTTTGAATATAAAGGCAACAAAATCAATATTCTAGATACTCCCGGTCACAAAGATTTTGCAGAAGACACCTTTAGAACCCTAACCGCTGTTGATAGCGTTATTGTAGTGATTGATGTGGCTAAGGGGGTTGAGGAGCAAACTGAAAAATTGGTGGAAGTGTGTCGCATGCGCAACATTCCTATTATTGTTTTTATTAATAAATTGGACAGAGAAGGAAAAGATGCCTTTGATCTTTTGGACGAAGTAGAACAAAAACTTGGACTTTCAGTCACCCCTTTAAGTTTTCCTATTGGTATGGGCTACGATTTTAAAGGCATCTACAATTTGTGGGAGAAAAACATCAATCTTTTCTCTGGTGATAGTAAAAAAGACATAGAAGACACTGTTGAAATTTCTGATTTATCCGACCAAAAACTAAACACCCTAGTAGGTGATACAGTTGCAGAAACCCTACGAGAAGAAGTAGAATTGGTGCATGGGATTTATCCTAAATTTGACAAAGATGCTTATTTGGAGGGCAACCTTCAACCTGTATTTTTTGGTTCTGCACTTAATAATTTTGGTGTCCGTGAATTGTTAGATTGTTTTATAGACATTGCTCCACCACCCCGACCAAAAGCTAGTGAAGAACGTCTTGTACAACCCGATGAATCTAAATTTTCTGGATTTGTATTTAAAATTCATGCCAATATGGACCCCAAGCACCGCGATCGACTGGCTTTTGTCAAAATTGTTTCTGGTGAGTTTAAACGCAATACCCCCTACCTCCATGTGCGCCACAACAAAAAATTAAAATTTTCGAGCCCTAATGCGTTCTTTGCCGAAAAAAAAGAAATTGTAGACATCTCCTACCCAGGTGATATTGTTGGGTTACACGATACAGGGAATTTTAAAATTGGGGATACGCTTACTGAAGGTGAAATCTTAAATTATAAAGGTATTCCTAGTTTTTCTCCAGAGCATTTTAGATACATTAACAATGCAGACCCTTTAAAATCCAAACAACTTTTTAAAGGCATCGACCAACTCATGGACGAAGGTGTTGCACAACTTTTTACCCTCGATCTCAATGGCCGAAAAGTCATTGGAACTGTGGGTGCGCTTCAATATGAAGTGATCCAATACCGCTTAGAACACGAATATGGCGCCAAATGTAGCTACGAAAACTTAAGTGTCCACAAAGCAGCTTGGGTAGAACCTAAGGACGAAAAAAACGAGGAATTTAAAGAGTTTAAACGTGTCAAACAACGCTTTTTAGCCAAGGATAAACAAGGCCAATTGGTATTTTTGGCCGATTCTAAATTCTCTTTACAAATGACTGAACAAAAATACCCCTCCATTAAATTTCATTTGACTTCGGAATTTTAAAACTTAAAATATTCAATAAAAAAATCCCACATTGCTTTGTGGGATTTTTTTTGTTATGCTTGTCCAGTAGGGCCAAAATTAAGCGGTACTGGCGGCTTATCGTAGTCTTTAATTTCGCCATGGGCTTGTTCAAAGCGTTTGACATTGTCCTGCAAGGCCTTGGAAAGTCGTTTGGCATGTTGTGGCGTCAAGATGATTCTAGACTTCACTTTGCTCTTTGGAATTCCTGGCATAATATTGACAAAATCAACCACAAATTCAGAAACAGAATGGTTTATAATTGCTAAGTTAGAATAGGTGCCTTCGGCAACCGATGCATCCAACTCAATGTTTATTTGACCTTTTTGTTTGTTCTCTGAATCGCTCATAACTTATATATTAAACTCTTGTTTTTCTTCTTTGGCTTTCATCAAATTTTCAAGTTCTTCACTAGACCCAACAATCATATTGTCGTATTCGCGAAGCCCTGTACCTGCTGGAATACGATGTCCAACAATCACATTTTCTTTAAGTCCTTCCAAAGCATCTACTTTTCCACTTACAGCGGCTTCGTTCAGTACTTTTGTAGTTTCCTGGAACGATGCTGCAGAGATAAATGACTTAGTTTGAAGTGAAGCACGAGTAATTCCTTGTAAAATTGGCGTGGCCGTCGCTGGACGTGCGTCGCGGGCAGAAACAAGTGTTTTGTCTTCACGTTTCAAAATTGAGTTTTCATCTCTAAGTTCACGAGCTGTAACAATTTGCCCCGCTTTTAGCGTTGCAGATTCACCAGCATCTTCTATGACTTTTTTACCGAAGATATCATCGTTTTCGTCAATAAAATCTGATTTGTGTACCAATTGATTTTCTAGGAAAATAGTATCTCCAGAATCTTCAATTTGTACTTTACGCATCATCTGACGTACAACCACTTCAAAGTGTTTGTCATTAATCTTCACCCCTTGCAGACGGTAGACCTCTTGAACTTCGTTGACAAGGTACTGTTGTACAGCAGATGGGCCTTTGATATTAAGAATATCGTCTGGTGTAACTGATCCATCGGAAAGTGGCATACCAGCTTTTACAAAGTCATTTTCTTGTACCAATACCTGGTTTGAAAGTTTAACCAAATATTTCTTAACGTCTCCAGTTTTGGATTCAATGATGATTTCGCGGTTACCTCTTTTAATTTTACCAAAAGAAACTACACCATCAATTTCACTCACTACTGCTGGGTTCGATGGATTACGTGCTTCGAACAGTTCAGTTACACGTGGAAGACCTCCTGTAATATCTCCTGCTTTAGAAGATTTACGTGGAATTTTTACAAGAATTTTTCCAATGTTAATTTTCTCGTTGTCTTCAACCATCAAGTGCGCTCCAACAGGTAAGTTGTAGGAACGAATTATACCACCTTTTCCATCTTCAATGTGAAGGGTAGGAATGAGCTTTTTATTTCTAGATTCAGAAATTACTTTTTCTTGGAATCCAGTTTGTTCGTCAATTTCTACTTGGTACGTTACGCCTTGCTCAATGTTTTCAAAACGTACTTTACCAGAAAATTCAGAAATGATAACACCATTATATGGATCCCACTGACAAACAATATCTCCTTTTTGAAGTTTTTGTCCATTTTTTACAAAAATAGATGAGCCATAAGGAATGTTGTTTGTACTGAGTATAATTCCGGTTTTACTATCTACTAATTTGATTTCCGAAGTTCTGGATATTACAATATCAATATCATTGCCTTCATTGTCTTTACCTTTTACAGTTTTCAAATCTTCAATCTCTGCAACACCATCAAACTTAACCGCAAGATTATTTTCTTCAGAAATGTTACCAGCAATACCACCTACGTGGAATGTACGAAGTGTCAACTGTGTTCCTGGTTCTCCAATAGACTGTGCAGCTACAACACCAACGGCTTCTCCCTTTTGTACCATTTTTCCAGTCGCAAGGTTTCTACCGTAACATTTTGCACATATTCCTGTTTTAGCTTCACAAGTTAGCGCAGAACGCACTTCAATAGATTCAATTGGTGAATCTTCTATTTTCTTTGCTATTGCTTCGCTAATATGTTCTCCAGCTCCAACAAGTAGTTCTTCCGTTAGTGGGTTATAAACATCATCTAATGATGTACGTCCAACAATACGTTCTTCCAGTTTTTCTACAACTTCCTCATTTTTCTTAAGAGAAGTTACTGAAATACCACGCAATGTTCCACAGTCATCTGAATTCACAATAACATCTTGAGAAACATCTACAAGTCGACGTGTAAGATATCCAGCATCGGCAGTTTTAAGAGCTGTATCGGCAAGACCTTTACGCGCACCGTGAGTAGAAATAAAATATTCTAAAATTGAAAGTCCTTCCTTAAAATTCGAAAGAATTGGATTTTCAATAATTTCTCCACCGCCTGCATTAGATTTTTTAGGCTTAGCCATCAATCCTCGCATACCTGTTAGCTGACGAATTTGTTCTTTCGAACCTCGAGCTCCAGAGTCAAGCATCATGTACACAGAGTTGAACCCTTGCTGATCTTCACGAATACGTTTCATAGAAAGTTCCGTAAGTTCTGCATTGGTAGACGTCCAAATATCAATTACCTGATTGTAACGCTCGTTATTTGTAATTAACCCCATGTTATAGTTCGCCATAATACCATCAACTTGTTTATTTGCTGAATCGATCATTGCATGCTTTTCTTGTGGGATAATAATATCGCCTAAACTGAAAGACAATCCACCTTTAAAGGCAAAATTATATCCTAATGATTTTATTTCATCTAGGAATTCAGCCGTTTCAGGTACAGAAGTAGCTTTCAAAATATCATGTATAATGTCACGAAGCGATTTTTTAGTCAATACTTCATTGATGTATCCTGCAGCAGCTGGTACTTTTTCGTTGAAAAGCACACGACCTACAGTTGTTTCAATAATTTGAGTTGCAAGTTCACCATCGGCATTAAAATCTTGTGTACGTACACGAATTTGTGCATTTAAGTCTACACGTTTTTCGTTGTAGGCAATAATCACTTCTTCTGGCGAATAGAACGTTAGTCCTTCTCCATTGATTTTTACTTCATCTGTTGATTTACGCAACTTCGTCATATAATACAATCCAAGTACCATATCCTGAGATGGAACTGTAACTGGAGAACCATTTGCAGGATTTAGAATATTGTGTGAAGCAAGCATCAACAGTTGAGCTTCCAAAATAGCTTCTGGTCCTAATGGCAAGTGTACTGCCATCTGATCACCGTCAAAATCGGCATTAAAAGCTGTACACACTAAAGGGTGCAATTGAATAGCTTTTCCTTCGATTAATTTTGGCTGGAAAGCTTGAATACCTAAACGATGTAGGGTTGGCGCACGGTTAAGGAGTACTGGATGTCCTTTTAAGACATTTTCCAAAATATCCCAAACCACTGGCTCTTTTTTGTCTATAATTTTCTTTGCAGATTTTACTGTTTTTACAATCCCTCTTTCAATCAGTTTTCTGATAATGAATGGTTTGTATAATTCAGCAGCCATATTCTTTGGCAATCCACATTCAAATAATTTTAATTCTGGCCCAACAACAATTACAGAACGTGCAGAATAATCAACACGTTTTCCAAGTAAGTTTTGACGGAAACGACCTTGTTTTCCTTTCAATGAATCTGAAAGTGATTTTAGAGGTCTATTAGAATCTGTTTTTACAGCAGAAGACTTACGAGTATTATCAAAAAGTGAGTCTACAGATTCTTGTAGCATACGCTTTTCATTTCTTAAAATTACTTCTGGTGCTTTTATTTCTACCAAACGCTTCAAACGGTTATTTCTAATGATAACACGACGGTATAAATCATTCAAGTCTGAAGTCGCAAAACGACCACCATCTAGAGGTACCAAAGGACGCAATTCTGGTGGAATTACAGGAATGGCTTTCATAATCATCCATTCTGGTTTATTCTCACGATTTTGATTACCATCTTTTAAGGCTTCTACAACTTGAAGACGTTTTAAAGCTTCTGTTTTACGTTGTTTTGAAGTTTCTGTATTTGCTTTGTGACGCAATTCAAACGATAGTTCTTCCAAATTGATGCGTGACAGTAATTCAATCAAACATTCTGCACCCATCTTTGCGATGAATTTGTTTGGATCAGAATCTTCAAGATATTGGTTTTCTTGTGGAAGTGTTTCTGAAATATTCAAATACTCTTCTTCGGTAAGGAAATCCATTTTTTGAAGAGGTTCTCCTTCTTCATTTACTGCAATACCTGGTTGGATCACCACATAGCGTTCGTAGTAAATAATCATATCTAATTTCTTAGATGGTAGTCCAAGAAGATATCCAATTTTATTTGGCAAAGAACGGAAATACCAAATGTGTGCTACTGGAACCACCAAATTGATGTGCCCAACACGCTCACGACGTACTTTTTTCTCTGTCACCTCTACTCCACAACGGTCACAAATGATGCCTTTATAGCGAATACGCTTATATTTTCCACAAGCACATTCGTAATCCTTTACAGGACCAAAAATACGCTCACAAAACAAACCATCGCGTTCTGGCTTGTGAGTTCTATAGTTGATTGTTTCTGGTTTTAGAACTTCACCTCTTGAGTCTGCTAAAATCGACTCTGGAGAAGCTAAACCTATAGAAATTTTATTAAACTTTTTTTGTGCTGTATTATCTTGCTTTCTTGCCATTTTCTTATGGTATATGATAATGTTTTTATTCCTCTAATCTGATGTCTAATCCTAATCCTTTCAATTCGTGCATAAGTACGTTGAATGATTCTGGTAACCCTGGCTCTGGCATTGGTTCGCCTTTTACGATTGCTTCGTAAGTTTTGGCTCTACCAACAACATCATCAGATTTTACCGTAAGGATTTCTCGAAGTGTACTAGAAGCACCGTAGGCTTCCAACGCCCATACTTCCATTTCTCCAAAACGCTGACCACCAAATTGTGCTTTACCACCAAGAGGTTGCTGAGTAATTAGAGAGTAAGGTCCTATAGAACGTGCGTGCATCTTGTCATCTACCATATGCCCTAATTTAAGCATATAGATGACACCAACCGTTGCAGGTTGATCAAAGCGATCACCAGTTCCTCCATCGTAAAGGTAAGTATGTCCAAACTGTGGAATACCTGCCTCATCTGTAAGTTCATTGATTTGATCTAGTGTTGCACCATCAAAAATTGGTGTTGCAAAGGTTCGACCAAGGTTTTTACCCGCCCATCCAAGAACAGTTTCATAAATCTGTCCGATGTTCATTCGAGATGGTACCCCTAGTGGATTCAGTACAATATCAACTGGTGTCCCATCTTCTAAGAATGGCATGTCTTCTTGACGAACAATTCTAGCAACAATACCTTTGTTTCCATGGCGTCCTGCCATTTTATCACCAACTTTAAGTTTACGCTTTTTGGCAATGTAAACTTTTGCAAGTTTAATGATTCCTGCTGGAAGTTCGTCTCCAACTGAAATTGTAAATTTCTCGCGACGCAAAGAACCTTGAAGGTCATTTTCCTTAATCTTGTAGTTATGAATTAAGTCTTTTACTAGTTTGTTCAAGTTAGCATCTGTTGTCCACTTTCCTCCTACAAGGTGAGCATAATCATCTACTATACTGAGCATCTTTAGCGTAAACTTTTTCCCTTTTGGAAAAACTTCTTCTCCTAAATCATTGTAGATCCCTTGTGATGTTTTTCCTCCTACAATAGCAAATAGTTTTTGAACTAAAACAGATTTTAATTCTTCAAATTTAACATCGTAAGCATCTTCTAGTTTTGCAATATCCTCTTTGTCTTGAGCACGCTTACGTTTATCTTTTACAGCTCTTGAGAATAATTTTTTCTCAATAACAACGCCGTGCAAAGAAGGTGATGCTTTTAATGAAGCATCTTTTACATCGCCTGCCTTATCACCAAAAATTGCTCTAAGAAGTTTCTCTTCTGGTGTTGGGTCTGATTCTCCTTTTGGAGTGATTTTTCCAATTAGAATATCGCCTGGTTTTATTTCTGCACCAATACGAATCATTCCATTTTCATCCAAATCTTTTGTAGCTTCTTCAGAAACATTAGGGATATCATTGGTGAGCTCTTCATTTCCTAATTTAGTGTCACGAACATCTAGTGAATATTCATCAATGTGAATTGAAGTAAAGATATCATCGCGAACTACTTTTTCAGAAATTACAATCGCATCCTCAAAGTTATAACCTTTCCATGGCATAAACGCTACTTTCATGTTTCGCCCAAGAGCAAGCTCTCCATTTTGAGTGGCATATCCTTCACAAAGCACTTGCCCTTTGGTGACTTTATCCCCTTTTTGAACAATCGCTTTAAGATTTACCGAAGTGCCTTGGTTTGTTTTTCTAAACTTAGTTAATGGATATGTAAATGTATCTGAATCAAAACTAACAAGGTTTTCATTTTCAGATCTGTTGTATTTGATTACAATTTTATCTGCATCTACATACTCTACAACTCCATCGCCTTCGGCATTTACAAGAACTCTAGAATCTGAAGCAACTTGACGCTCCAAACCAGTTCCTACAATAGGAGCTTCTGGACGAAGTAGTGGTACAGCCTGACGCATCATGTTTGATCCCATCAAAGCACGGTTGGCATCATCATGTTCCAAAAATGGAATAAGTGAAGCCGATATTGATGAAATTTGATTTGGTGCAACATCTGTATAATCTACTTTTGTTGGGTCTATCACTGGAAAATCGCCTTCTTGACGGGCAATAACTTTATCTATGGTGATTTTACCGTCTTTATCTACAGGAATGCTTGCTTGAGCAATTAATTTTTCTTCTTCCTCTTCGGCACTCAAATAGATTGGATCTCCTTTAATATCAACAACTGCATTTTCTACTTTTCTGTATGGTGTTTCAATGAAGCCCATAGAGTTCACTTTTGCATATACAGAAAGGGAAGAAATCAATCCGATGTTTGGTCCTTCTGGAGTTTCAATTGGACATAATCTTCCATAATGAGTATAGTGTACATCTCGAACCTCAAATCCAGCACGCTCTCTTGAAAGTCCACCAGGTCCAAGAGCCGATAAACGACGCTTGTGTGTGATTTCTGCTAATGGATTGGTTTGATCCATAAACTGTGATAACTGGTTGGTTCCAAAGAACGAATTGATAACCGATGATAATGTTTTAGCATTAATCAAATCAATTGGAGTAAAGACTTCGTTGTCACGAACATTCATTCGCTCACGAATGGTACGAGCCATACGTGCTAATCCTACACCAAATTGTGAAGATAATTGTTCTCCAACGGTTCTTACACGTCTATTTGAAAGGTGGTCAATATCATCAATCTCTGCTTTTGAGTTGATTAACTCAATAAGGTATTTGATGATAGTAATGATATCTTCTTTGGTTAAGACTTGCTTATCCATTCCGATATCTAAGTCTAATTTTTTATTCATTCTATAGCGTCCAACTTCACCTAAGTTGTAGCGCTGGTCGCTAAAGAATAATTTATCTATAATTCCACGAGCAGTTTCCTCATCTGGTGGTTCGGCATTACGCAACTGACGGTAGATGTGCTCTACTGCTTCTTTTTCAGAGTTTGTTGGGTCTTTCTGAAGTGTATTATGAATGATTGCATAATCGCCTTGTTGTGAGGTTTCTTTGTGAAGCAAAATTGTTTTTGTTCCAGACTCCAATATCTCCAAAGAGTTTTCTTTGTCAATAATTGTATCTCTATCCAATACAATTTCATTTCTTTCAATAGAAACAACTTCTCCTGTATCTTCATCAACAAAATCTTCGTGCCATGTGTTAAGAACACGAGCCGCTAATTTTCTTCCAATAACTTTTTTAAGACCTGACTTTGAAACTTTTACCTCTTCTGCAAGGTCAAATATTTCAAGAATATCTTTATCTCTTTCAAAACCGATGGCTCTAAAAAGTGTCGTAACAGGTAATTTTTTCTTACGATCGATATAAGCATACATTACACTGTTGATGTCTGTTGCAAATTCAATCCATGATCCCTTAAAAGGAATCACACGTGCTGAGTATAATTTTGTTCCATTAGCATGAAACGATTGTCCGAAGAATACACCAGGAGATCTGTGAAGCTGAGATACAACCACACGTTCTGCACCATTGATACAGAATGTTCCGCTGGGTGTCATGTACGGAATTGTGCCAAGATAAACGTCTTGTACGATGGTTTCAAAATCCTCGTGTTCTGGATCAGTACAGTACAGTTTTAGACGGGCTTTTAGAGGAACAGAATACGTTAGACCTCTTTCGATACATTCTTCAATAGAATATCGTGGAGGATCAACGAAGTAGTCTAAAAATTCTAAAACAAATTGGTTACGGGTATCTGTTATGGGGAAGTTTTCCTTGAAGGTGTTAAACAACCCTTCATTGGCTCTTTCATCTGATTTTGTTTCTAACTGGAAAAAATCCTGGAAGGATTTTATCTGAATATCAAGAAAATCTGGATATTCTGTTCTATTTACTATAGACGAGAAATTTAATCTTTCAGCTTTTTTTGCTAACATCGACGGACGAATTATTGATTAAAAAATTAATTTTTGGTGCATATCTCTTTATACACAAAAGGGTTTAGGCCATAGAGCAGCACACTCTAGGACCTAAACCGTAATGTTTGGGTGAGTTGGGCTTACTTAAGCTCAACCTCAGCTCCAGCCTCTTCTAAAGAATTCTTAAGCCCTTCAGCTTCATCTTTAGAGACACCTTCTTTGATGGCACTTGGTGCATCATCAACAAGACCTTTAGCTTCTTTCAAGCCAAGACCTGTAAGTTCTTTAACTAGTTTTACAACAGCAAGTTTAGAACCTCCAGCTGCTTTAAGTATGACATCAAATTCAGTTTGCTCTTCACCAGCGTCTCCACCAGTAGCAGCTCCACCAGCAGCAACTGCAACTGCAGCAGCAGCAGGCTCTATACCATACTCATCTTTTAAAATTGTAGCAAGCTCGTTTACTTCTTTTACTGTTAAGTTTACTAATTGTTCTGCGAAATCTTTTAAATCTGCCATTTTTCTATCGTTTTAATAATGTTTTAATAATAATTAATAATTGTTGTAAGTGCGTACACGTTTTAATTTATCCCGCTTTTTGAGATAAAGTTTTGATAATACCTGAAAGTTTTCCACCACTCGATTGAAGTGCCGAAACCACGTTTTTGGCTGGCGATTGAAGTAATCCAATGATTTCTCCAATAAGTTCTTCTCTCGACTTGATGTCTACTAACATGTCCAATTGATCGTCTCCAATGTAAACGGCTTCCTCTATATAAGCACCTTTTAAAAAGGGCTTTTCAGATTTTTTACGGAAAGCTTTGATTACTTTTGCGGGAGCATTTCCAGTTTCAGAATACATGACTGAAGTGTTACCTTTTAATGTTGTTGGCAACGCTCCAAAATCTTTATCTGAAGCTTCCATTGCTTTTTCTAACAATGTGTTCTTTACAACGGCTAATTTCACGTTTGCTTTGAAACAAGCACGTCTTAAATCAGAAGTTGCTACTGCATTTAATCCTGAAATATCGGTCAAATAAAAATTTGAACTTTCAGCTAATTGTGCAGTTAACTCCTTTATTATTTTTGATTTTTCTTCTCTTGTCATAATAATTTTTTTAACGCTTAATTAACTGCTGCTTTTGAATCCACTGCAATACTTGGGCTCATGGTACTAGACATAAAAATACTTTTTACGTAAGTCCCTTTTGCTGCTGTGGGTTTTAACTTCAGTAAAGTTGACAATAATTCTTTGGCATTACCTTCAATTTTATCAGCTGAAAAAGAAACTTTTCCTATGGCTGCATGAATAATACCTGATTTATCAACTTTAAAATCTATTTTACCTGCTTTAACTTCAGAAACTGCTTTAGCAATATCCATTGTTACAGTTCCAGTCTTTGGGTTAGGCATCAATCCTCTTGGTCCTAATACACGACCTAGTGGGCCTAATTTTCCCATTACGCTTGGCATGGTAATGATTACATCTACGTCTGTCCATCCTCCTTTGATTTTATCAAGGTACTCATTAAGACCAACGAAGTCTGCACCAGCATCTTTTGCTTCCTGCTCTTTGTCAGGTGTTACAAGTGCCAATACTTTTACGTCTTTACCTGTTCCATGTGGAAGAGACACAACACCTCTTACCATTTGGTTTGCCTTCTTTGGATCTACTCCAAGGCGTACAGCGATATCTACAGAAGCATCAAACTTTGCATTTGATATTTCTTTTACTAAGGCAGAAGCTTCACTGAGTGAGTAAAATTTACTCTTATCAATTTTTGCAACTGCTTCTTTTTGTTTTTTTGTTAATCTTGCCATTTCGAATACAGTTTATTTGGGTGCTTCACCACCTTTAACAGTTATACCCATAGATCTGGCAGTACCAGCAACCATTTTCATTGCAGACTCCAATGTAAATGCGTTTAAATCTACCATTTTGTCTTCAGCAATTGTTTTCACTTGGTCCCAAGTGATTTTAGCTACTTTTTTAACATGCGGTTCACCAGAACCCTTTTTTACTTTGGCCGCTTCTAATAATTGTACTGCAGCTGGAGGTGTCTTAATAACAAATTCAAATGATTTGTCTTTATAAACCGATATCACAACTGGTAAAACCTTACCAGCCTTGTCTTGAGTTCGTGCATTAAACTGCTTACAAAACTCCATGATATTGACCCCAGCAGCACCTAAAGCGGGTCCAACCGGTGGCGATGGATTCGCTGCACCTCCCCTTACTTGTAGTTTAACTACTTTGTCTAGTTCTTTTGCCATTTTTAATTTTTAGTGATTTGTATTTAAATTGGAAGCTGAAAATACAAACCGTGTTAATTGTAACAATTATTAAATTTTATCAACTTGCATATAGCTCAATTCTAATGGTGTTTTTCTTCCGAAAATTTTAACCATGACTTCAAGCTTACGCTTTTCTTCATTTATTTTTTCGACAGTACCATCAAAACCATTGAATGGTCCGTCTATTACTTTTACAGTTTCGCCTAGTACAAATGGAATCGCCACATTTTGATCGGCTTCTAGTGATAATTCGTCTACTTTACCGAGCATTCTGTTGACTTCTGATTGACGTAATGGAACAGGGTCTCCTCCTTTTGTTTCTCCCAAAAATCCAATAACATTTGTAATGGATTTTATGATATGAGGAATTTCTCCACTCAAATTGGCTTGAATCATAATATATCCCGGAAAATATACTTTTTCTTTTTGTACTTTTTTTCCATTGCGAATTTGAATCACGTTTTCAGTTGGCACAAGGACTTGATCAACAGAACTATCTAAACCTAAACGAGAAATTTCTGTCTCGATATAGGTCTTAATTTTGTTTTCTTGTCCACTCACTGCACGGACAACATACCACTTTTTCTCTTCCTTTTGCTCTGCCATGAAAATGTCTTATTTAATCCAATTGAAATAGGCTTCTACAACACGTGCAAAAACAGTATCAACACCCCAAATTGCTAGTGAAAATATAATTGAGAATAACGCTACAAGAACAGTTAAACTTTGTCCTTGAGACCATGTTGGCCAACTGACATTATTCTTTAATTCTTCAAATGATTCTTTAATGTATTCTATCATTTTTACTATTTAATTTGAGTTGATTTGGATTTTAATTAGCTTTTTTTGGTTGCACTTTTCTTTCCTTGCACGGGTTGAGAGGCTCGAACTCCCGACACCTGGTTTTGGAGACCAGTGCTCTACCAACTGAGCTAAACCCGTAAATACAAGCCAAGGTATCCCGAATTTTCAGGACACCTTAACTAGCATTAAATTAATAATAATTAGTCTAAAATCTCAGTTACCTGACCTGCACCAACTGTTCTACCACCTTCACGGATTGCGAAACGTAGTCCAACATTCATTGCAATTGGTTGAATCAATTCAACCGTAATAGTCAAGTTATCACCAGGCATTACCATTTCTACTCCAGATGGTAGTGCAATATTTCCTGTAACATCTGTTGTACGCACATAAAACTGTGGACGATAGTTGTTATGGAATGGTGTATGACGTCCACCTTCTTCTTTCTTAAGGATATATACCTCAGCTTTGAATTTTGCATGTGGTTTTACAGAACCTGGCTTACAGATTACCATACCTCTAGAGATTTGAGTTTTCTCAATACCTCTAAGAAGGATACCTGCGTTATCTCCAGCTTCACCTCTATCAAGAATCTGACGGAACATTTCAATACCAGTAATTGTAGATGTCAATTTTTCTGCACCCATACCAATGATTTCTACTGGGTCTCCAGTGTTTGCAATACCAGTTTCAATACGACCAGTTGCAACAGTACCACGTCCAGTAATTGAGAATACATCTTCAATTGGCATAAGGAAATCCTTATCAACGTCTCTTTTTGGTAATTCAATCCAACTGTCAACCGCTTCCATTAATTCCATTACAGTATCAACCCATTTTTGCTCACCATTAAGTGCACCAAGAGCTGAACCAGAAATTACAGGTCCGTTGTCTCCATCATATTCGTAGAAGTTTAATAGGTCTCTTACTTCCATATCAACAAGCTCTAGAAGCTCTTCGTCGTCTACCATGTCTACTTTATTTAAGAAAACAACGATTCTTGGAATACCTACCTGACGTCCTAAAAGGATGTGCTCACGTGTTTGTGGCATTGGTCCATCAGTTGCAGCAACCACTAAGATTGCACCATCCATTTGAGCCGCACCAGTTACCATGTTCTTTACATAATCGGCGTGACCTGGACAGTCTACGTGTGCATAATGACGATTTTCTGTTTGGTATTCTACGTGTGATGTATTAATTGTAATACCTCTTTCTTTTTCTTCAGGAGCATTGTCAATTGTATCAAATGAACGTGCTTCTGATAAACCAGCGTCTGCTAATACTTTAGTAATCGCTGCTGTTAAAGTTGTTTTTCCGTGATCTACGTGTCCAATAGTACCGATGTTTAAGTGCGGTTTGGAGCGATCGAAAGTTCCCTTTGCCATGATTTAAATTTTAGTCTTTGTTATATTAATAATATTAGTGTTCTAAATTAATGTCTTAAAAAATAAAGAGCCAATGACGGGATTTGAACCCGTGACCTCTTCCTTACCAAGGAAACGCTCTACCCCTGAGCTACACCGGCTAAAAATTTTTAGAGCGGGAGACCGGGTTCGAACCGGCGACATTCAGCTTGGAAGGCTGACGCTCTACCAACTGAGCTACTCCCGCAATATAATTTTATCCTATCAAATTAAATGTGGGGAGAGCAGGATTCGAACCTGCGAAGGTAAAAACCAACAGATTTACAGTCTGTCCTCGTTGGCCGCTTGAGTATCTCCCCAATTTAAAAAAATTGGTTTCAGTATTTTTAAGAACTTGAGCCGATGGAGGGACTCGAACCCACGACCTGCTGATTACAAATCAGCTGCTCTAGCCAGCTGAGCTACATCGGCTTTTTAATGTTTTTTCACACTAAAAAAGCCCGATATTTCTAACGGACTGCAAATGTATATATATTTTTTTGGTTTCAAAACATTTTTTAAAAATTTTTATGAGGTTTGATGACGTATTTTTTCTTTTCGTTTTTTTAGTTGACGTTCCAAGATATGAACTGCGGTATCTACCCCTTCCTCAAAGCTTTTACATTTCTTCTTTACAACCAAACTATCGCCTGGCACAGAAAGCTTGGCTTCAAATACTTTATTTTCTTTTTCTGATGTGTTTTCCACTTTTAGAAATACATCGGCCTTGATTATTTTATCGTAAAACAAATCAAGTTTATTCATTCGCTTTTGAATGAAATTAACGAGCTTCTGGTCAATATTAAAATTGATGGATTGTGTGTTTACTTTCATAATTTCAAGATTTTATGAGTTATACTTTTGTTTGTCTAGGGTGTGATTTTGCATATACTTTTTTTAGTTCTGTAATGTTATTGTGGGTATAAACTTGTGTGGCTGCCAAACTGGAGTGCCCCAAAAGTTCTTTAACAGCGTTCAAATCTGCACCGTGATTCAATAAATGGGTTGCAAATGAATGCCTAAGTATGTGAGGACTTTTCTTGACTTTACTAGAAACCTCAGAAAAATAGGTATTGATGATTCTATACACAAGCGTTCCATATATTTTTGCACCTTTTTGAGTTAAAAAAAGAAAGTCTGGTGCCAAAATTTGTTTTAAAGTGTTTCTCATATCTAGGTATAATTTGAGAGTATCTTGTACTGTATAGATCAACGGAATGTAGCGTTCTTTATTTCGTTTACCCAACACTTTTATTTGTTGTTGAGCAAGATCTACATCACTAATTTTTAAATTTATAAGTTCCGATCGACGGATTCCAGTAGAATAAAACAATTCTACTATAAGTTTGTTCCTAAGGGCTTCAAAATCATGAGTGGCAGCACCGCTTAAAACTGTATTAATTTCTTCTTCCGAAAATGGAATATGCACATTCTTTTGCACTTTTAGCGCTTTGTGCTTTGCCAAAGGAGAATGTTTCAAATCTCCTATTTTAATTAAAAATTTATAATAACTATTTAAGGAAGATACCTTTCGATTTACAGACCTATTAGTCAAACCACCATCGACAAGTTGAATAATCCAACTGCGAATTTGTGTGTAATTAATGGCTTTTAAATCACCATCAGAAAATTCATCTAACAAATAGTTTTGAAATACTTCCAAGTCTTTCTGATACGCCGTTATGGTGTGTTCAGCATAATTTTTTTCTAAAGAAAGATAATCGACAAAAGACTGAATAGACATAGTATACAATTGGTATTCCTAAGATACAAAATTTATCAATATCTTTTGCCGAATTATCTATACTTTGTCTTAGCTCTTCTTATTAAAGAAACCACACATATAGCCCACAACGCCACCAACAACAGCTAGAGTTATAGACTCAATGGCTAGTAGAGTAAAGAAGCTTGTATCTATTTCTTTACTTGAATACATGAAAAAATTCATGCTCAAAGTGTAAAGAAGTCCAATAACAAAACCTGCTTTTAATCCCGTAGAAAAAGTGGTGATACTTGCCCAGCGGTTATAAATTAATGACACTAATAGTGACATAAATAAACAGCCAAGAAAGATCATCAACAAACATGGCTCAACGTTAGTTCCATGAATTTCTGGAAATAAAACGTCATAAAACAACCAGCCAAGTAAAAAATAAACAATGGCACCAACGATGCCCGATAAGAAAAATGATTTGGTATTCATATCAATTTAGATTTAGGTTAGAACTCAAATATAGCAAAAAAAAAGCACCTTAGACAAGGTGCTTAATATTTTAACAAATTGAGCGATTATAGATTCTCAGCGTCTCTTAGGCTTTGAATGTATTGTGCTTTTTGA
>Ga0181560_10001427_pt1 | contig 22201 bp, 22 predicted proteins | sample 011ome_20_FD_133751 | JGI IMG/M metagenome (GOLD analysis project Ga0181560, IMG submission 133751) | Coastal salt marsh microbial communities from the Groves Creek Marsh, Skidaway Island, Georgia - 011509CT metaG (megahit assembly) | ecosystem: Environmental > Aquatic > Marine > Intertidal...
CGACTGAAAAAACGACGACGACGACGACGACGAAACCGTGTAAAAACGAACGACCATCGAACAACACCAACGCGCTCTTCTACTATCCTATACCCTCGTTCGCCATCCTCCCCTCCCCGTGATTCCTCGTCTCAACTCGCGACTAACCGCCTCCGCAGCGGCGACCCCTTGCTCTTATCCGCGAACATCCGAATAAAGTTCGCCCCCAACCGACACACGTGAAACTGCGCCAACGCCACCCACAGCGCCTCCGCCCCCATCCCTAATCGTCCGATGCACACCACCTTCATCGTCGCGTACGCGAGAATCGCGTTCGGGCCGTAGCACAGCGTCATGAACTTCGTATCGCGCGCCGCGAGCAGGCACCCCTCGCTGCCCATCGACGCGGTGTGACAAAACAACGCGAACGACATCACGGGCGCGCACCGAAGCATGATGTCGACGACGGCGGCGTTGGTCGTGAATATCCCGTGGCCGTACGTCGCGATCGCGGAGGACGCGATCGCGGACGCGAGCCCGAGGCACATCGCGGACGCGAGCAGCATCAGCGAGGTCTTGATCGCGCGCCGCGAGCCCAGCACCGGGGGTAAGAAGGTCTGCGCGGCTTGCGACACGCCGTCGCCCATGACGGCGAAGAAGAAGTAAATCGCCGTCATGACGCCGTTCGCCGCGGACGCCTCGGGGGATATCGCGGTGACGCCCTGGACGAGCGAGCCGACGAAGAAGACTTTGATGGCGTTGAGGAAGCACACCGGGCCGGCGATCTTGAGGAACCGCATCGCGGTCTGGAACGACGGGAACGCGCGAGGGATCGAGTCGAGGGTCGGGAGCTCGATCTTATCCTCGTCCTCGTCGGCGTCGGCGTCGGCTGCGGTAACCGCCGCTGCCTCGGCGTTTCGTCGCTTCGCCGCGCCAGCTTTCAGCAGCGCGTACACCAGCGCCCCCGCCATCGTGATCTGGCTCCCGATCGTCGCCAGCGCGGCGCCGCCGATCCCTTTCCCCAACCCCACGACGAGCGCGACGTCCCCGACCAAGTTGACGACGCCCGCGACGAGCACCGCGACCAACGGCTGTGGGTCGTTCCATACAAGCGAATGTCGGGGTGGAGTTGAAAGGCGTCAGGTGGAGTTGATAGGCGTCGAGGTCGGGGATTGAAAGCGAGGGGTGGGAGGAGAGACACGCCGGCAAAAGTCCTTAAGGATCGGCGTTCACCACGCCGACGCGGTCGTATGGGAACCAGTGTATAGAACGCGCCTGAGCCGGGGACCGACACGCGAGAAACGCGCTCTGCGCGACGGAGATGACCATCGCCGCGGGAAGGCCGACGAGGCGGATCGTCGCGTACGTCACCGCGGCGGGGACGACGGCCGCGGACGCGGGGCCCGCGAACGCGGCGATGCACGCCTTGGAGACGACCGCGAGGATCAGCCCGATCACGGCGCCCGACGCGGCGGCGATGACGAGGCCGTCCGCGGTCGTGCTCGCGCTGCTGACGCTGGACTGCTGACCGACGTCCAGGGTTGTGGTGGTAGTAACGCCTCCGTCGCCGCCGTTATCGTTTACTTTCCGCCGCGCTTTCTTCCGCTCGCGCTTCTCCGCGAGCCGGTCCTGCGCCACGAGCGTCGTCGTCGCCACCGCCAACGCGGACGAGATGAGATAGCTCGGATAGTCCACGTACACGCCTCCCGGGGACATCGCCGCGAGCTCCAACGTCGACGCGCTGCCCACGACCGCGGTGTCGATCATCCCGAGGATGGGCCCGCAGACCCAGATCGCCATCGTGGGCAGCGTGAAGCGCACGAGACGCTTGAACATCTCTTTCGAGGACATCTCCGGGACGCCGTCGTCGTCGCCGTCGTCGCCGTCGCCGCGCGCGTTGAGCTCCGCGTCGTCGACCTCGTAGTACGAGAGGTTCGGGTTCGCCGCCGCGTCGTTCGCGTCGACGCGGCGCGGACGGCGGCGGACGGACGACGACGGCGACGGCGACGGCGCGGGGGAGGCGCGACGCCATCGCCACCGCTGCGCGTCGTCGGAGACGACGCGACGCGTCGTCAGATCACCGTGACGATGATGATCTCTCGCGGACGACGACGCGGACGCGGCGACGCGCCGGGGCGCGGCGCCGCGCCGCGGCGCGCGCCGCGCGACGCGAGCGGGTCCCGACGTCGCGTTCGTCATCGACGCCATCGCGCGCGTCGTCCCTCGCGCGGTCTCTCGCGCGTGTCTCGAGCGCGTCGGACGCGACGCGTCGACTGCGAGCCTATCCGTCCAGCGGAACGAATGATGTGTCATCAGCATTGATAACCGAACGTTTTTCACCCACTCTCGGTTTCAACATTTGATCGAGTCTACTTTCAACTGACCGATCGGCCCTCTCGCTCGTCCGGTCGGTGCCGCGCCCGCGGGTTCTGTTCAGATCGAGGGACGCATGGCCGGCGGGCGTCGACGCGCCGCGGCGGTCGCCGCGCTCGGCGCCGCCGCGGTCCTCAGCCTGTGCGCGTACGGCGCGTCCAAGGCGTACACGAAAGGGTTTTGGGCCGGCGTGGACTGGTGCGCGGACGAGACCGCGCGGCGGATGCGAGACGCGGCGCGCGCGACGTCGTCGTCAGACGGCGGCGACGACGACGACGACGACGACGACGACGACGCGAGGACGCGCGAGCGGCGGCAGCGGCGCGCGCGGCGCGACGCCGCGCCCCGCGCGGAGACCCCCGGGAGCGTCTCCGACGCGGTCGAGATCGCGTCGCCCGCGACGGCGTCGCCGTCGCCGTCGCCGTCGCGCGCGAGCGCCTCGAAGATGAAAAAAAAAACCGCGGCGACGTCGACGGGGGGGCCGCCGCCGCTGCCGACGCCGCCGCCGCCGCGCGCGCGCCCGACGCCCCCCGCGCCGCCGCTCGCTCCCGCGCGTCGATCCCCCGTCGACATCGCCGCGGGGTACGTCGCCGTCTACGACGACATGCGCGCGGCGTTCGACGCGAGCGGGTTCGACGCGATCGCCGCGACGACGAGCCGGCGTTGGTTCCGGTTCGACCCGCCCCCCGCGGTGGGCGTCTGGCCGCCGCCGTACGTCTCTCTCCATCTCCCGAAAGACTGCGCGCGGCTCGTCGCGTTCACGCTCGAGGAGTCCCCCGCGGTCGCGGCCGCGGCGGCGGCGGCCGCGAGGGAGGTGTTCAGCGTGTTGGGCAAAGCGGGGATCCCCGCGTTCAACGTCTCTCGGAGCTCGTTTCACGTCTCCGTGTTTTTCCTGTCGCTCCCGGAGGAGCCGATCGACGACCCGTTCACCGCGCGCATCGCGGGCGCCGCCGGTTCCGGCACGTCGTCGTCGTTCGATCTCAATTCGTTCGAACCCGACCACGAGAGAGAGGAGAAGACGCTCGAGAAGACGCTCCGCGGCGTCGTCGACGGCGGCGCGATCGAGCTCGAGGTGGATCGCGTGCAGGTGCGTTCTATACAAAAGTGTTTCACCCATCCATCGGTTTCAACACTTGACCGCGTCTCCTTTCAACTGACCGGTGAACTATTTTTGTATGGAACGGCCCTGCAGATGGCGTCGAGCGGGACGCTGCTGTTACTCTTCCGCGACCCCGCGGGCGGACTCGCGAAGTTGCGCGCGAAGCTGACGGAGACGTTCCCGGGGGCGACGACGAGGCAGACGCACATCGCGCACAGCACGCTCCTGCGCGCGTTTCCGAGCGCGCCGGAGGAGGATGGGGAGCGGGAGGGGAGCGACGGTCGGAGGGAGCGGGTGAGAGACGCGGCGGCGAGGGGCGTGAGCGCCGCGTGCGAGCGGTGGAGCGCGAGGATCGAGGGCGTCAAGGTGAGGGTGAACGAGGCGTGGTTCGTGAGGGAGGAGCGGTTCTCGAGCTTGGACGGCGCGCGGTGCTCGTTTAGGTTGTGATGAATGAAAGGGAGGGGGGGAGAGGGCGGGGGTAGGTATAAGATAGCGACTTTATATCATCAGACTCGGAGACGTCGCGTCTAAGTTGTTGCGCGTAGTTCACCGCATCTCATCGATCAGACGACGGAGGTTTACTTTCGCCGTAGCGAGGCCCTTCTCGGCGGCTTTCGCGTACAGTTTGAGCGCCTCGGGAATGTCCTTCTTCACGCCTTTGCCTAACTCGTAGCACGTCGCGAGGTTTGATATCGCGATAGTGTCGCCTTGAGCGGCCGATTTCGTGAGCCACTTGAACGCCTCTTCATATCGTCCCTTGCCTAAGTGGATGTTGCCGGCCTGCCTTTGTGCTCTGGCGTGACCCTTCTTGGCCGACTTTGTGTACCATTCCAGCGCCGTGTCGATGTTTTTCTCCACGCCGCGGCCGTCGTTGTAGAAAACTCCGATGTTAAACTCACAATTCCTGCAGCCCTGACGCGCTCCCTTCATGTTCCACTCCAGCGCCTTGTCGTAACGCTCCGCGCGGTCATAGAAAAAACCGAGGTTGCACTGCTTTCCACTGGTGGACAAGTCAGCCCCCGCCTGTTCGAGAAGGCCGTGAAAGTGCGATTCTGGCAGATCGAGCACGCCTTCGATCCCAAGGACGTATTTACACTTCGTGGTCCACAGCTTATCCGCGTTCACCTTGACCGGACACCCCGTGAAGTCGAGCGAGGGCGGCAGCGAAGACGCGACTTTCGACGCCTTCCTCCACGCCGTGTTCACCTGCGCGAGAGCGACGCGCGTTCGGACGTCCGTCACGTGCGAGAAAACGACGCTCGCGAGCTGTTCGTTCGCGTCGAACGTAGGGTGCATCTCCGCGTACTCCGCGATCGTCGCTCTCGCGGCGGCGAGCTCCGTCCTCGTGGCTCTCAGCAGGTCTTCGAGTTCGTCGACGCGCGCTGCCAGGCCGCCGCCGCCCAGGGCGCGGTCGTCGTCGACGTCCGGCGTTTCGGGCGCGGGCGCGGACGGATCGACCCGACGACGCTGAGGGCCGTTCCATACGAGCGAACGTCGGGGTGGAGTTCAAAGGCGTCAGAAGCGGAGTTGAAAGGCGTCGAGGTGTGTCGGGATTGAAAGCGAGGGGTGGGCGGAGAGAAACGCTCGCGGCGAAGTCCTTAAGGATCGGCGTTCACCACGCCGACGCGGTCGTATGGGGACCAGTGTGTGGGACGCGCCTGAGCGTGCGCGCCGAGGTTCGCGGAGGTGTCTCTCCGCTTCCCCGGGCTCCGACGCTTCTTCTTCGCCGGCGGCGGCGCGTTCTGCGCTTGTTGGGGAAGCGCGGGGGAGCGTGGTGTCAGCGGAGATGGCGCGCGGGGGCGCGCGCGACGACGAGGGGCCGCGACGGGGTCGCGCGATCTCGGCGGAGGTTCGTTTCACCTCGTCCCCCTCGACGCGGCGCGCGTCCCTGACGGCGTTGGCGGCCGCGGCGCTGCGCGCGCGATTAGGACATGACTGTTCGGCGGACTGCGTGGCGATTTTCAACGCCGCGACGTCAGCGGACGCGCGGCGCGGTCGACCTGGGGGCGCCATCCGCAATAAATGGATTTCGAAAACAACGAACTTTTCACGTTCGCGGCTTGACTTCGTCTCAGCCGATCGAGCCGCGGTTCTAGTTCATCGTTACAGTACGTGTAGCCCGGTGAAACTTCCCCGATGAAATCCGGTTCTTGAAAGCGATTCTAGCTAGTACCTGTACCTGTAGGCGAGGCTGACTCGGCAGCGGAGGAACGTTCGCTCGCCTCCGACGCGGTCGCGGCATCGCTCGCCGCGCGACGGACGCACCGCGCGGCTTTCCCTCTCTCGTCTCGCCGTGACCGCGATGACGGCGGCGTCGTCGTCGTCGCCGCAGCGGCAGCACCGCGGACGCGCGTGGGCGTCGCGATGGACCGCGCCTCGCGACGACGACAACGACGCGGATCGTCGCTCGCACCGCGCGAGCGATGCCGCGCGACGACCGACGCGACTCGCGCTCGCGCGCCTCGCGGACTCGATCGTGGACGCCACCGCGTCCGTCGCGCGCGCGCCGACGCGGCTCTTCGACGTCGCGCTCAAGTGCGTCGCCAGCCGCCGTCGTCGTCATCAGTCGCCCGCGCGCGCGCGCGCACCCAAACCCTACGCGCGACGGAACCCTCTCTCGGATCGCGTCTGACGCTCCCGCCCCTTCCCCCCGCCCGCGCGCGCTCCGCTCCGCGCCCACCGCAGAAAAACGAAAACGAAAGCGGAGTTCTTCAAGGTGATCCGCGTCCGCGGCGACGGCCGCTGCATGTTCCGCTCGCTCGCCGTCGGCCTCGCGCACATCCGACGCGAGACGCTCACCGCGGCGGACGAAGAGCGCAACGCGGACCAGGTGCGTTCTATACACTGGTTCCCATACGACCGCGTTGGCGTGGTGAACGCCGATCCTTAAGGACTTTTCCCGGCGCATCTCTCCGCCCACACCTCGCTTTCAATCCCCGCCCTCGACGCCTTTCAACGCCACCTGACGCCTTTCAACTCCACCCCGACAATCACCAGCTGCGACTCGCCGTGGCCGAGAGCCTGTGCCGCGCGCCGGAGAAGCGCAAGCAGTTCCCGGAGGCGACGACCGCGATCTCGTACGAGATGACGCTGCAGACGTACTGCCAGCGGCTGCTGAAGCCGAGCTTCTGGGGCGGGGAGCCGGAGCTGCTGGTTTTGGCGAAGATCGTGCGGCGGCCGATCGTCGTGTACATCCCCGCGGCCAAGGTGAAGAGCGCGGGGACGCAGGTGCGTTCTATCTCACACTGGTCCCCATACGACCGCGTCGGCGTGGTGAACGCCGATCCTTAAGGACTTTTGCCGTCGTCTCTCTCCGCTCATCCCTCGCTTTCAATCCCCGCCCTCGGCGCCTTTCAACTCCGCTTCTGACGCCTTTCAACTCCACCCCGACATTCGCGCGGGGACGCAGTCCGGGTACGTGCCCATACAGACGTACGGGAGAGAGTTCGAGAAAGGGGGGAGCGGGGATAAGACCGGGAAGGGACGGAAGCCCGTGCGGTTGTTGTACAACGGGCAGAACCACTACGATCTGTTGATTCCCTGACGAGCGGCGGAGGCGGACGAGGCGGCGGAGCGACCGAACGCGACTTCCGCAATATGAACAACCGCCAACCTCTTCTCTTATGTTTATTTGTATCCTACAACGCACACATCTCGAGCGTTATACTACTTCAACATCATCACGCCCACCGCGTCTCCCCCGTGACGGTGTTGTAGTAATACGGCTTCCCCTCCGAGTAGTGCGTCTGCCACTCCCCCGCCGCGGTCGCGCCCCCCGCCGCGCCCGCGCCCGCGCCCGCGCCCGCGTCCGCTGCCGCCGCCGCCGCCGGCTGCTGCTGCTGCCCCCACTCCGCGGCGGCCACCGCCGCGTGCTGCGCCGGTTGCGGTTGGTACACCGCGCCCTGCTCCGCCGGCTGCTGCTGCTGTCCGTACGCCGCCGCCGCGCCCGGCTGCGCCGCCTGCGAGTAGGGGTCGTATTGCACCGGCTGCGGCGCGTATTGCGCCGGCTGCGCGTAGGCGCCTTGCTGCGGCATCATCGCGTACCCGCCCGGCGCCGGCGCGTACCCTTGCCCTTGCATCGGCACCATCATAATCTGCTGCTGCTGCGCGGCGCCGCCAAATTTCGGAATCAACCCGCCCTTACTCCGCGTATCGCCGAGCTCCATCACCTCGAGCACGAGCTCCTGCGCCGCCTGCACCGCCTCGGGCGACCCCGTCATCATCACCGTCCCGACGTCGCGCTTCATGTCCAGCTTGGCGCCGGTGACGGACTGGAGGTACTCGATCATGGGTGGAGTTGAAAGGCGTCAGAAGCGGAGTTGAAAGGCGCCGAGGTGTGTTGGGATTGAAAGCGAGGGATGAGCGGAGAGATGCGCCGGGAAAAGTCCTTAAGGATCGGCGTTCACCGCGCCGACGCGGTCGTGTGGGAACCAGTGCGTGGGACGCGCCTGGAGGTACTTGATCATGTCGCCGCCCTTCCCGATGATGCGTCCCTCGCACCCCGCGCACGGCACCTCGATCGACGTCGTCGGGCCGCCGCCGCCGACGGCGGCCATCGGGTTGACGGCGGGCGCGCCGCCGTACATCGCGTGCGGCGGCGCCATCATCATCGGTTGCATCGCGTACCCGCCCTGTTGCATCATGCCAGCTTGCATCGCGGGGGCGTACCCGGCGGCGGGGGGCATCACGCCCGCGTTCATCGGCCGCGGCGCGCCGCAGTTGAAACAGTTCGACTTCCCGGAGTAGACCAGACCTCGGCACTGCGGGCACGTCCAGTCGCCCGCGCGCGTGGGGCCGCCTTGGATCCCCGGCGGCGGCGCGTTGGCCGCCTCGGCGACGCTGATGAGGGTAATTGTCCATACGAAGCGAAGGAACGTCGGGGTGGAGTTGAAAGGCGTCAGAAGCGGAGTTGTGAGGCACGCGTCGAGGTGTGTCGGGGATCGATGAAAGCGAGGGGTGGGTGTCGGAGAGATGCGCGCGGCGCGGGCGAACAAAGTCCTCAAGGATCGGCGTTCACCGCGCGAACGGGGTCGTATGGGGACCAGTGCGGGAAAGATAAAACGCGCCTGAAATCTTGCACGAGGTTCATCGCGTCCATCACCGCGCGACGCGCGACGATGACGCGCGCCAACGCGCCGTGGATGCTGCACTTCCCCGACCCCTTCTCCACCTTCATCCCCGCGCCGGACTGCCGCTCGATCTCCTTGATCGTCGCGCCGCCCTTCCCGATGACGCGGCCTTCCTGCCCGGGGCACGGCACGTCCACGACCACCGTCTCGTCGGGATCGGACCCTTTGAGGTGCTCGGGGAGATCTGGGTCGTTGGCGCCGCCGAGCGCGGACGTGCCGTTCGCCGCCGCCGCCGCGATGAGCTGCGCGACCATCCCCGCGGCGCCGCCGAGCGTGAAGTTATCCGCCGACGGGCGGTCTTTGATGTCGCCGGTGTCGATCACCTCCGTGACGATCCGGCGGCACTCGGGGAGCGACGCGGGCGCGCCCGCGCATCGCACGACGCCGCGGTCGCGCTTCATGTCGAGCTTCACCGAGAAGCGGTTCTCGATGTACTTGATCGTCTCGCCGCCGCGGCCGATGACCCTGCCCTCGTGACCGGCGCACGGGAGTTCGAAGAACGCCTTGCCCGTCGCCTCGTCCGTCTCCCAGAAGACGTCGGCGGCGGCGGCGGCGGCGGCGTCTGGGGCGGCTTCGGCGTCGGCGGCGTCGGCTTCGGGGGCGGCGGCGGCGGCGGCGTCGGCGTCGCGCTTCGCCGCCTTCGCGGCGACCTCCTCTTCGTCCTTGTCCTCCGTCTCCGCGGCGTCGGCGCGCTTCCGCTTCCCCGCGGGGGCGTCCTCGTCGTCGTCGTCGGCGGCGGCGGCGGCGGCTGCGGCGGCTGCGTCTTTTTCTTCGTCCCCCTTCGTCTCCGCGTCGTCCGCGGCGGCCGTCGGCGCGGCGTCCGCGTCGGTGCCTGCGGCGATCGACGTCGCGACGGCGGTTCGGGGGGCGCGGGGGACGGTCAGGGATGATGTTCGCGGGGGACGCGGGCGCGCGCGGGCGCGCGATCGCGATCGCGCGGGCGGGGGCGCGGCGTGTTGGGGCGCGGCGGGGTCATCGATCGCGCGGCGGCGACGACGCGACGCCCCGTGTGGCCCCTCGCCGGTCGCGATCGACCGATCGAGCGATGGCGCGATCGACGCGCGCGACGCGCGACGCGGGCGCGCGGCGCCGCGGGTAAGCGCGGCGGCGGCGAAAGCGCCCCGCGCGCGTCGATCGCGCCGCCGAACGCGGAGAGGACGACGGGAAGGGCGCGCGACTCGGGTCGATCGGAGGAGGAAGAGAAGAGATCGCGCGCGGCGCACCCGCGTCGTCGCCGCCGCTCCGCGACGCCTCGAGGCGCGCGACGAGCTCCGCCTTGAGCCCGGTCGCGTCCAAGCCCTTGGACTTGAGCTCCTCGCGGAGCTGCGGGACCGTCATCTTCGACGCGGACGCGGCGGCGGTCATGGTGAGAGCGGGAGAGGGGGCGCGCGTGCGGCGACGATCGGTCGCGCGCGGCGTTCTGCGCGGCCGCCGCGACGTCCGCGGCGAGACGACGTTCCGTCCGTTCGTCGACGACGTGTTCTGTACGAAAAAAGTTCACCGGTCAGTTGAAAGGAGACGCGATCAAATGTTGAAACTGAGCGGTGGGTCACCTCGAGACAGCGGGACGGACGGTGGAAAAGTGCGTGTCGGTTCGGAAAGCCGAAGTGTAGATGATTGATTGAGTCACTTTTTAGGGTCGTCGGCAGCAGGCGCCCCCTTCCCCCCTCCTCCTCCTCCTCCGCTCAACACCTCGACGGCGTCGTCGTCGCCCCCCTTCCCTCCGCCCCCGCTCACGAGCTGCGTCGCCGCGGTCTTCACCGAGCTCACCGCCGCCGTCGCGCGCGCGAACGCCGCGTTCGCGCCGACGCCCAACGCGGACGCGACGCCCGCCGTCGTCTCCGCGACGCCCGCGCCGAGCTCGCTCGCGCGCGTTGTGACGCTCGCGGCGACGCTCCCGACGCGCCGCCCGAGCCCGTCGGCGGCGCCGGTCGCCGCGCCGAGCGAGGATTCGATCCCCGAACGCGCGAGAAGATCGCTCGCTCGCATCGCCGCGTCGACGGGGACCGACGCGGCGGCGGCGGCGGCGGCGGCGGCGGCGTCCGCCGCCGTCCGCAGCGACGACGGCAACCCCCATCCGACGTTCTCCGCGGCCGCGGCGTCGACCGCGGCGCCGAGCGCGCGGAACTCGTCCTCGCGGATCTGCGCGACGCGTCGGTGCCGTCGGAGCAGCGCGTCGGCGAGGTCGGTCGTCCACCGCGCCACCGCCTCGGGGTCGTTCCATCGTTCAGAGCGACGTCGGGGCGGAGTTCGTAGGCGTCAGAAGCGGAGTTGAAAGGCGTCGAGGCGCGTCGGGATTGCGAGCGAGGGAACCTGGGTGGAGAGACGCGCCGGGAGACAAAGTCCTTAAGAAACGGCGTTCACCACGCGAACGCGGTCGCATGGGGACCAGTGTAAGATAGAACGCACCTCGTTCGTCGGCCGCGGCGGCGGCTCGTCGTCGTCGCCGCCGCCGTCGTCGTCGCCGCCGCCGCCGCCGGCGGTCGGGCGGGCGTTCGGTGGGACGACGACGACGTGCCTCGAGCGCATCCCGCACGTCTCCGTCAGCGTCTTCGTCGTCTTCCGCGCGCGCTTCTCGTCCCCCACGACGACGGCGAAGCACGAGTCCGCGCCGACCTGTCGCACGGCGAGTCTGACCGCCGCGACGTCGTCGGCGGCGGCGGCGCCGCCGCGGCCGCCGCCGCCGCCGCCGAACGCCGACGCCGACACCGCGAACGCCGCGGCGTCGCAGTACGTCCACGACGACAGCGTCCCCGGCTCGTCCTCGTGCGCGAGCTCGACGAGCCCGGGGAGCTGCAGCCGGATCGGCCAACTCTGAGGGCCATTCCATACAAGCGAATGTCGGGGTGGAGTTGAAAGGCGTCAGATGGAGTTGAAAGGCATCGAGGGCGGGGATCGAAAGCGTGGTGTGGGCGGAGAGACACGCCGGCAAAAGTCCTTCAGGATCGGCGTTCACCACGCCAGCGCGGTCGTATGGGAACCAGTGTATAGAACGCGCCTGACCGACCGTCTTGGCGTCCGTCATCGTCGTCGTCGTCTCTTCTTCGAGCGGCACCGCCGTCAGCGTCTCTCCCCCTTCCTCCTCCTTCTCCACCACCACCTTGACGTCCGCGACCTGCACGGCGTCGAGGTCCTCGCCGCCGCCCGCGACGCGCCAGTCCGCCATCGCGAGGACCGCGTCTCGGTCCGCGAACGTCTTCAAATCCTCGAGCGACGCCACGAGCTGGGCGTTCCGCGCGACGCGCCGCGGGAGCGCGTCGCGCGCGATCGCGAGCGCGACGGCGACGTCGGCGCGGAACTTGGCGAGCGCGACGTCCGCCGCGGGCGCTGCTGACGGAAGGGCGGACGTTGAGGTCGCCGCGTCCGTCGCGGTCGCGTCGGACGCGGCGTTCGCGTCGTCGCCGCGATCGCGATCGTGGTCGTGGTCGTCGTCGTCTTCGTTCGGGGATCGCTTCTCGCGCCGCCCGTCCCGCGGCGACGGCGGCGTCTTCTCCTCGGCGGCGTCGTCCTCGTCCTCGACCTTGCTGCCCTCGTCTTTATCGCCGCCGAAGACGCCGGAGAACCAGTTCGCGATCGACGCGCCGACGCCGTCGTCGTCCTCGCGACGAGGAGACGGACGATCCGCGGAGCGCGCGTCGGGTGTTACCGCGGAGGACGCGCGCGATCGCGACGACGCGGACGGCGGCTTCATCGGCGACGCCGCGGGCGACGCGCGCTCGCCCCCGGGCGTCGACGGGACCCACCCGCCGGTATCGCACGCGACGTCGGTCATCGCGGCGGAGCGCCGCGCTGTGTTGGCCGAGCCGCCCGAGCCTCGCCTCGGACGGGAAAATGACGTTCGCGAGCGCCGCGCCGCGTCATCGTCAGCGTCCGCCCCCGAAGCGCGGCTGGTCTCATCTCTCTCCGCGCGCCCGCCGCCCGCGCGCTTTATGTCGCCACATCACCGCGAGAAGGTCGTGGACGGCACCTTCAGAAGCGCGTCCTCCGGTCACGAGCTCTTCACGCGCGCGTGGCTCCCGCGCGGCGACGCGTCTCCCCCGCGCGCGTTGCTTCTCCTCGCGCACGGCATCCACGAGCACGTCGGACGATTCGACGCGCTCGCGACCGCGCTGGCGCGCGCGAAGGTGGCGGTGTACGGCTGGGACCACGTCGGTCACGGGCGAAGCGGCGGCGAGCTACGGCATCAGTTCGGGAGGGACGGGTTCGAGGGCGTCGTGGACGACGCGGTGCAGTACGCCAGGCGCGTCGTCGTCGTCGTCGTCGTCCATCACGACGTCTAAAAGAATTCATCTCATCACTCGTTCGCCCTCCTGTCTCTCCTTCCGTCCGCAGGCTCGTCCGGGGCGAACACCCGCGCGAGATCCCCATGGCGTTCGCGGGCGCGTCCTTCGGCGGCCTCGTCGCCGCGCACGCGGTGCTGCGATCGCCGGACTTGTCCTGGTCCTCGCTCACGCTGATCGCCCCCGCGATCGACGTGCGATGGAATCTGACGCTCCGCGCGCAAGCGCTCGCGGGCGCGGCGTTGGCGCGCGCGGCGCCGGACCGGCGGCTCATACCCGCGGTCCCGCCCGAGCGTCTGAGCGACGATAAGGACGCGGTTGAGGAGTACGCGAGGGACCCGCTCGTGACCGTGGCGAACGTCCGCGCGAAGGCGGGGTACGAGATACTCAAAGGTGCGACGACGGCGGCGGCGGCGGCGGCGGTTTTTTTTGGTTTTTTCTTTTGGTTTTTTTTGGCGCTCGCGTCGCGTCGATAGTCGACGCCTCTCGTCCCTTCGCTGACCTTCGCCCTCTTCTCCTCCCCCCCCCCCCCCGCCCCCTGTCGCGTCGTGCCTCAGGGTTTGAGTCGCTGCGTAAGCGCTACGGAGAGATAACCACGCCGCTGCTCGTGCTGCACGGCGCGGAGGACGAAGCCACGGATCCGGGCGCGAGCGAGATTTTCGTGAGAGAGGCGGGCTCGACGGACAAGACGTTCGCTTCGCTGCCGAACGCCGGGCACCTCATCGCGCACGAGCGCGCGACGAGGGATGTCGTAACGCGCGCGATCGTAGACTTCGTCGTGTCGCGCGCCGCGGCGGCGGCGGCGACGACGACCCCGGGCGCGTCGGAGCGGGAGGAGGACGCGCGGGGCTCCGCGGGGGCGAGCCGGCGCGGCGGCGGCGGCGGCGGCGAAGAACGCGAGAGCGTCGCGCCGGCGGTCGTCGCGGCCTCGCGGCTGTGACGGATGTGTATGTCGTGTATCACTACGGTATTTTCTAGCTAGACGGATGGCGTGTTGTATTACTACTGATGCTCGCGCTACACGCACTCGTCCGCGACGTCGCCGGGGCCGCTCCCTCGCAGCGCGCGCGCGATGGCGCGCGGGTCGTTCTCGTCCTTCTCGCCGCCGCCGAGGCGTCGACCGACGCCCGCGAACGCCGCCTCAGGTGCGTTCCATACGAGCGAACGTCGGGGTGGAGTTGAAAGGCGTCAGGTGGAGTTGAAAGGCGTCGAGGGCGGGGATTGAAAGCGATGGGTGATGGGCGGAGAGAGACGCCGGGCAAAGTCCTGAAGGATCGGCGTTCACCACGCGAACGCGGTCGTATGGGGACCAGTGCGTAGATGAACGCGCCTCACTTCCGCCGCCGCCGCCGCCGCCCGCGAGTCGCCCCACGACCCCGCCCACCACCCCGCTCTCTCTCGCCGCCAGCATCCCGATCGCGACGACGACCGCGACGCACCACCTCCAGTTGAACCACGCGAACAGGTCCCACGCGATCAGATACCCCATCACTATCCCCGCGAGATGCCCCACGAAACTGGCTCGCGGGACGACGATCGACGTGAACGCCAACGACGCGAACGGCGCGAGGTTGACCGGCAGGTTCACCGCGCCGCCGATCAACACCAGCGATGAAGTCGGTCGCTTCACGGATAAGATCGTCATCCACCCGAACACGACCGCGCTGTACCCCACCGCGGTCACGCGCTCGTATTCCTCTCTGCGAAAGCGCGTCAGGAGGACGTGATATGTCGCCAGGACGATGCCACACGTCCCCAACAGCATGAGCAACGAGAGTCGCGCGTACCACGCCGACCCCCACGGGTACCCCGCCGCGGATTCGGCGTCGCTCATCACCCCGCGCCCCCCCGCGGCTTCGACGACGCCGCAGCTCCACAGCGTGGACATGTTGAAGAGCAGGTGAAGGACGGACACGTGCGAGAGCGACGCGGTGACGCATCGATGGTATTTTTTCTCGCGCACGACAGCCGCGTACGACATTCCCACGTCGTCGTAGCCGAGCCCGCGCGCGTGGAGGTACCACGTGATGGCCGCGCACGTCGCGACGACGAGCGACGTGACCGGGCGCTCGAGGACGTCCTCGTGCAGCGGGCGCGCCATGACGCGGGCGGGGGGAGGGAGGGGAGGGCGCGCGACGGACGCGCGGATCTGACGCCGCGCGCGATGCGATTTTTTCCCGTCGCGAACTGGCGGGAAGGACGACTCGTCGAGGACCTGACCGTTTTCGTGCGTTGAAAAGAGTCCGCGTCACGGATCTAACGGACACGTCAGCGAAAAAAAAGATCGACGGACGACGCGCGCGCGCACTTCGTCGTCGCGCGCGCGCCGCCGCCGCCATGGAGTACCATCACGCGTACGACGCGCACGCGATGCCGCACGTCACGAACCCGCCGCATCTCGAAGACTTCGAGCAGGCCGCGCTCGAGACGCTTCTCATGCCGCCGCCGCCTCCGCTGGCGTCGCGCGGAGGACGCGACGCGAGTTTCTCCCCGGACGTGGGATTGGGGGGGGAAAGAGCCGGCGCGGCGCGCGACGCGTACGCGCTCGCGTCGACGAGCGGCGGACGACCGCCGCTGCGAGAGATGGACGATCCGAGGGAGACGTTCGAGCGCGAGTTCAAGGTGCGCGAGTCGTCGAGGCGCGCGGAGGCGGCGGCGTGGCGTCGCGGAAGCGCGCGGCGCGGCGCGGCGCGCGAGATCCCGGCCGCGGGAGCTTCGAGTCTCCTCGGAAATAACAACCTCGGACCGTCGTTTTATCGTTCGTTTTCAGCGAATCGAATCGAATCTGACTGGTCCCCATACGACCCCGTTCGCGAGGTGGACGCCGTTCCTTAAGGACTCTCTCTCCCCGTCCTCCCTCCCTCCCTCCATCACTCCATCCTCACGTCCCCACCCCTCTCCGCTGAGCGCAGGAGATGCACGTCGCGAACGGCGTCAACTTCGATAAGCTCGCGCACACCCTCAACCGCCGCCTCCAACGCACGAACAAGCCGTTCGACACCTACGGCCTCTATCGCGCGGTGAGACTGCTCCCCGTACAACCCCGTTCGCGTGGTGCACGCCGTTCCTTAAGGACTTTTCCCGTCGACACTCTTCACCCGCGCTTCCCTTTCAACGTTTGACCGGTAAGACGTTCGACTGACCGATCGCTTCACCCACGCAGGTTACCAATCGCGGCGGCTTCGTCGAACGGCCGACGGCGCGGAAAAACCTCTCCATGGTGGAGGTGTTCCGAGAGATGAGCAACCACTACGACGGGCACACGTACACGGACATCGGGACGCTGCTGCTGAACACGTACGAGAAGTACTTTTTGGAGTACGAGCGCGCGCACCCGCAGGACCTGGCGCCGCGGCCGGCGCCGGCGACGGCGGCGAGGGGGGACGCCTCGAACGCCGCGGAGAAAGCCGAGAAGGGCGCGGGGGGGTCGGCGAAGCCGTCGGCGGCCGCGAAGAAGGCGGCGGCTGCGGCAGCAGCGGCGGGCGGCGCGAACGGAGGACACGCGGCCACCGCCGCGACGACCGCGGCGGCGAAGAAGCGCGCGCGGAACCCGACCAAGTCGAACCCGACGACGACGACGACGACGACGACGCATTGGACCGACCACGCGATGCGGTGGGGCGGCTCTCCGCCGCCGTCCAACTACGACGCGCTCGTCGCGCCGATGCCGCCGCCGCAGAGGTACGAGACGCAGGCGATAGACGATGACGACATGGACGTCGAGGACGGCGGTGACCTGTCCGCGTCCCCCGTCGAGCGGTTACTGCGCCGCGCCGTGGAGGACGCCTACGCGGTGTCCTCCGCCGCGGACGACGACGCGCTCCTCCTCCGCGCGCACATCGAGCGCGCGATGCGGCAAGGCGACGCCGCCACCCTCGCGATGTCGATGAAAACCCCCGTGGACCACGCCGACCGCGTGAACCTCCACGCCGACGGCGACGGCGACGGCGCGCGCGGCGACGTCGGCAGCGGGTTCCGCGCGAGGATGCGGCGGCTGGGATTGGACGGCGCCGCGGGGGGCGCGACGCCGTCGTCCGCGCTGGGCGGGGATTCATCCCCGGAGCCGTCGCCGACGACGTTCGGCAGCGGCGGGCTGATGGTGTCCGGGCCCGGGTGGCTGCCGTCGAGCGCGGAGGCGGTGCCGTACGCGGCGTCGAGCGGCGGCGGCGGCGGCGCGGACGGACGGAGGAGCCCGGACGGTCGACGCGCGCCGCTGAGAGATTTAAACCCGACGGGGGTGTATCGGAGCTCGTCGCTCGCGAAGGTGGACTCGCTCGGGGATTTCGACGCGAACTTGTGGGCGGACGCGGGAAACGCGGGCGGCGGCGGGGGCGGCGTGAACGGCGGCGGAGGAAGCGGCGCGATGAGCGGCGTGAACACTCCGGGGGGGATGACGTCGACGGAGAACCTCTCGGATTTGTTTCGCGTCGCCGATCGCGAGACGGAGGAGCTGTTCATGTAGACGAGCGGTCGCGCGACGGTGTACAGGGATGCGCGGAGCGAGCGACGCGGTCGACCTAGGCAAGGAAGAGACCTCGCGTGCGCGCTTCGTTCGCACTTTCTCGTTTTGTAACGCAGTAGACGTAGTCTAGTTCGCTTCGATTCCGTTCGTTCGTTCGTCTCTCTTTTTTTCGTTCTCACGCGAGCTCCGCGAGACGCGCGAGCGCCTTTTGCATCACCGGGTAGTCGTCAGGGAGCTTTTCGACGTCGATGAAGCGTATTTGTGGGATCAGCCGAGCATCGCCTCCGAAGCAGTGATGGTAGGTAGCATCCGTCGCGGTCTTACCGCTTCTCCATGAATCCACTGGCACTTCGGTGGGAGCGACGGGAGTGTGCGCACGCGGTGCCCTGTTCCAAATGAGTTCCCAATAGGTTACAGAAAGATGCACGCAGTAGTTGTAAGGACTCTTACGATACATCAAAAGTGTATCGCAGTCCCCGAACGTCGTCTTCCACACCGGGGCGCCCTTGATGATATCCTCGGTGATCATCCAGTGTCTGTTGGTGTACGAACTCTTAAGGAGGTCGCCGCACATCGTGAAGCTCAGTGCTCGAGCGAAAGAAACCGCCGACTCGATCGCAGCCTTATCGCAAGGGTACCCTTCGTCTTTCTCGAGCGCGTTCTCGAGGAACTTCACCGCGATGGCTTCCTCGCGGCTCAGTTCCCTGAATTTCCAATCCTTGCTGTGGAACCTGTCGTAGAGTCCGTAGAACTGAAGCTCTTTGTCGAGCTCGGACTTTTCCGACTTGGTCAGACCGTTGTAGCACGTCTTATTGGACGTGGAGTCTGGCTCGCGAAGAAAGTTGAGGATATGACGGAAGTGCGTCCCGTCGCGGTCGATGAAGTACGAGCCGTCGTCGTCGTCCGGGAGCATCTCGTAGTTTCCGGAGAACATCGACGCGAAGAAGTTGCCCGGGATCGACGTTAGCGTCGAGAGCGACGTCACGAAGGTCGCGCCTCCGACGATAAGTTTTATCTTTGACTTTTGGACGTCGTGCGCGCCCTTCATGCTCTGCTTCTCGGCCTCGAGCGCGTCGCGCTTCCTCTTCAGCTCGTCGTCCGCGGCGGCCATCTCGGCCATCACGGTCGTGTACGTCTCTTTCACGACGCCGGCACCCTCGTTCACGTCGTCGATCGTCGGCATCTTATCGCGTGGTCCCGGCGCGGCGGGGAGTGAACGAAACGAGGCCACGTCGTCCGCGTCGTTTTCTCGTTTTCTCGTTTCGTCCGAGATACCACCTCCCTGCCGCGGGAAGGGGAGGGAAGGAAGGGCCCTCTTCTTTCGCACGTTCTCGTCATGTAACGCAGTAGCTCTAGTCTAGGTAGTTTAGTTCGCCTCGTTCGCGTCCTCCAGTTCGTCGTCCTCGAGCAGCAGCGGCTCCGCGAGTCCGTCGTCGTCTGGGGTCCACCCGCCGCCTCGAAAGCCCCCTCCGCCGCCGCCGCCGCCGCCGCCGCGGGGACTCGGGCTCGCCCCCGTCGGCGACTGCACCGACTCCCCGCTCGCGCTCCCCGGCCCCGCCCACCCGCTCTCCGCTCGAAACGAGCTCAGCGCGTCGCCGCCGTCCTCCACGGGGCCGGCGTACCTCCGCGAGTCGATCAGCGTCGCCGCGGAGACATCGTCGTCGTCGTCGTCGTCGTCGTCGTCGTCGTCGTCGTCGTCGTCGTCGTCGTCGTCGTCGTCGTCGTCGTCGTCTCGCGCCCAGTGCGCGCCGCCGTCCTCCGCGTCCTCGTCGGCCGCGCTCCGCGCGCCCGCCCCGAGCAGCGCCTCCGCCGCGTCCACGTGCACGTCCGCGCCGCTCCCGCCGCCGGCGCGGCGCCGCCGCCGCATCGCGCGCCCCGTCGCGGCCTCGACCCGCGGGCGCACGACGGCGAGCAAAAAAATCACATCCGAGCACGCGCGCTGCGTCGGATCCCCCCGCAGGTTCATAAACGCGACCATCACCGCGGCGTGCACGAACACGGACACGCGGATCAGGTGCACGACCGTCCCGAGCAGGCGCCCGTCCGAAGTCATCTTCCGGCGCGCCGTCGCCGGCGCGACGGTTGACGTTCCGTCTTCCCCGTGATCGCCGAAGAGCCCGCTGTCCCCCGCGCCGGCGACGGCGTCCAAATGCAAACACAACAAGTTGTGCTTGTGCACGAGGTACCGCGCGGCGAAGAACAGCGTCCCGGGGACGAGGAGCACGGGCGCGAGCGCGGCGTACGACAGCGAGCACGCGAGGACGGTGACGTTGAACGCGTGCTGGCCGGGGAGGTCGAACGCGGGGCGGACTTTTTTGGTCGCGGCCCGACGCGCGAGCGGCGCGGGCGTCAGGCGAACGTCGTCCAATCCCCGGTCTCCACGTGTCCCCCCCGCCGTGATCGCGTCCGGCGCCGGGGACGCGAACGCGGGGTTGTCGAAGTGCTCGTCGTCGTGCGCGTCCTCGACGAGGGCGGCGCCGGCGGACGGGAGCAGCGAGAGGAGGTCGCCGGCGGAGCCAGTCGCGCCGCCGCCGCCGCCGCCGCCGCCGCCTCCCGCCGCCGCCTCCGCGGCTTTCTCCTTCACCCTGCTCCCGATCCACGAGAACAGCGCCAGGAGCTCCCACGCCGGACCGATCGTGCAGCACGAGCACAGAAACGCGAACACGCTCATCGCGCTCGTGGCGACGAACGCGTCGCCCAGGAGTTTGAAAAACTTAAACTCGCACGCGTCCGGGCTCTGCCGCCACCGACACTCCCGCACTTGCTGCGCCGTCGCGCTCAGCGCGGCTTTCCCGAGCGCGAGAAGCAGCAGCAAGTTGACGAGGAAGAACCAAAACTCTTTGAACACGAGCGAGCTGAACGCGCCCGAGCGCGTCAGGTGCTTCTCCGCCGCGGTCGCTCGCTCCAACACGTAAGGTATCAAGACGTAAATCATCAGAAGCACGCAAAGCTGCGGGAGAAACTGAGGGTCGTTCCATACGAAGCGATGGCGGGGTGGTGTTGAAAGGCGTCAGGTGGAGTTGAAAGGCGTCGATGGCGGGGATTGAAAGAGAGGTGTGGGCGGAGAGATGCGCCGGGCAAAGTCCTTAAGGATCGGCGTTCACCACGCCGACGCGGTCGTATGGGGACCAGTGTATAGAACGCACCTGAAAGATAAACCCGGAGAGCGCACCGCGGCCTTTCGCCCACGAGAGCCACATCGCGTGCGTGTCCATCTTCGGGTTCAGCGCCCTCGCGAGGTCGTTCACGAACGAGAACAGCGCGAGCGGCGAGGACACGAACACGAGCCCGAGGAACACGAGGGCGTAGATGGTCACGAGCCTCGCGACGCGTTCCGACGCTGAGGGTCGTTTTATACGAGCGAACGTCGGGGTTGAGTTGAAAGGCGTCAGTTGGCGTTGAAAGGCGTCGAGGGCGGGTATTGAAAGCGAGGGGTGGGCGGAGAGAGACGCCGGGAAAAGTCCTTATGAAACGGCGTTCACCACGCGAACGCGGTCGTATGGGGACCAGTGTATAGAACGCACCTGAGACGCCGACGTTTCTCCACAGGACGCCCGACGGCGGCGGCGCGCGGTCCGCTCGCCACGCGTGGACACCGTGCTCGATCGCGAGGCGTATCGACTCCACCGAGATGGAAGAAGACGGTTCCAGTTCCGGTTCCAGTTCGGTCGTCGTCGCAGCAGCGGCGGCAGCACCTGTAACGCCCCGTCCGCGGCGGTTACGACGATGGACGATCGACCCGGGGCCCGCCGCCGCGGCGGCGTCGGCGGTCGCCGCGCCCGCCGCTCTCAGACACCAAACGCCGACGCCTCGAACCGTCGGCGTCAGCGCCTCCAGCGCGTCGTCCGCGGTCTTCCTGTCCTTGAACACGACGAACGCGCACCCGGGGTTCGGGACATCGCGCGCGGGGAGGCGTTTGTACGCCGCGAGCGCGTCCTCCGCGGCTGAGGACCGTTCCATACGAGCGAACGTCGGGGTGGAGTTGAAAGGCGTCAGTTGGAGTTGAAAGGCGTCGAGGGCAAGGATTGAAAGCGAGGAGTGGGAGGAGAGAGACGCCGGCAAAAGTCCTTAAGGATCGGCGTTCACCACGCCAACGCGGTCGTATGGGGACCAGTGTATAGAACGCACCTGAGACGTCGCGAACGAGCCGCGAGATTTCCATCCGCGCGCGGTCGTTCGGCGCGCTCGACGCGCCGGGGGTGCCGATGGGGGTGCCGATGGGGGTGCCACTGGGGGTGCCGACGCCGACGCCGCCGCTGCCGAACCCGTCGCCGCCGCTGCTCCCGCCGCCGAACGCGCTCCCGCCGCGCGAAAACTTCCTCCTCGCGACCCGCAGCCTCCGCTTCGCGAGCTGCGCGCGCCGCCGCAGCGTCGCCTCTCTCCCGTCCCTCGGCACGATCACCGCGTGCACGCGCCCAGGAAACGCACGACCCAGAGCCGTTTCCAGCACCCGCGGCGCGGACGTCACGCACCGCGGCAGCCGCCTCAGGAGCACGGTCACGCGCGCGACGGACGCGTTTAACTCGCGCTTCGCGTATCGACGCGCGACGAGATTAGAATGCAGTCTCGACGCGACAGTCTCCACGACGACGACGACGACGAACGACACGAACACCACGACCCACAGCCACGGCGACCCGTTCGGAAGGTGGTGCACGGTCCCCCGCGCGAAGAGATTCGCGTCTTGATTCGCGCGATCGTCGCGCGCGGCGTCCGCGCCGGGAGACGGCGCGGCGCGCCACGCGACGGGGAGGAGGATCAGGAGCGCGGGCGCTGAGGGTCGTTCCATACGAAGCGATGTCGGGGTGGAGTTCTAGGCGTCATTTCGTGGAGTTGAAAGGCGCCGAGGGCGGGGATTGAAAGCGAGGGACCCTGGGCG
>Ga0181560_10001428_pt1 | contig 22184 bp, 17 predicted proteins | sample 011ome_20_FD_133751 | JGI IMG/M metagenome (GOLD analysis project Ga0181560, IMG submission 133751) | Coastal salt marsh microbial communities from the Groves Creek Marsh, Skidaway Island, Georgia - 011509CT metaG (megahit assembly) | ecosystem: Environmental > Aquatic > Marine > Intertidal...
GCGGGGGGGGGGGGGGGGGCGGGGGGGGGGGGGGGGGGGGGGGGGGGGGGGGGGGGGGGGGGGGGGGGGGGGGGGGGGGGGGGGGGGGGGGGTGGATCGACGCGGTCAGGACGAGAGCGAGAGGGCGCGCGTTCATCTCGGAGGCGAGGCGGGCGGGTGACGTTTAGGGAGGGAGACGTTCGCTCGTCGCTCGTCGCTTTTCGTCGTCTGGGACGGGACGCGACGCCGACGCGCCTTCATCATGTTCAGCTGCTCGTTCTTCTTGCGAATCGAGTCCGTGGCGTAAATCTTAGCGCCTTCGATGTTTCCCTTCTCTATCGCGGTCTTGACCTGGCGTGATGAACGACGGGGAGGGCGGGCGTCAGATCCGCGTCGGCGTTCATTCGTCCAGGTGTCTGTAAAAAACGAGCGAACGAACGGACGGGCGCGCGGACGACGCGCCTTCGCCTTGAGCGCCTTCTCCTCCTTCTCGCATTTCGCCGCGGTCCGCCCGAGCTGCTTCCCCGTGAACTTCAAGTTGAAGATCTGGTCCAGGAGCTTGTCCTCCTTGGACTTGAACGAGAAGAGCCCCATGGCCGGGGCGCGGGCGCGAGTGACGAACAGAAGCGTGGCCACCTGACTCATCAGATCAACAACGATTTCAGGCTGATTTCGCGCGAACGACCTCTCTCATACTCTCGCGCTCGCGGCGCGCCCTTGGTGTTACTCGCCGATTCGCCCGCCGCGGCCTCGCAGAGCGTCGCGCCGGGGGCTCGGGGAGAGCGCGGCGTGACGCGGACTCGCGCTTCGGGGCGACGCGGACGACCGGCGCGGCCGCGGGTCGACGCGCGCGCGCCCGGGAAGCGCCGCCGTCGGCGTCGACGGCGGGAGCGAGGAGGAGGCGCGGCGTCGTGGCAGCGGGCGCGGAGCGCGGCTTCGAATTCGATCGACGCGCGTCGTCGCGCGATCGCTCGACCGCCCTCCTCGTCCACCGCCGCCGCCTGTACCGCCGCCGCCGCTCGCCCGCTCGCCGACGAACGCCATGGGGTTCATGTCGTGGTGGGGCGCGTCCAACCACGGTCTGGACGACATCGAGTGGCCCGCGGAGGAGCCCACGGTGACGCCCGCGGGGACGTACCAGATTCGCGTGCGAATCGTCGAGGCGAAAGATCTCTCCGCCATCTCCGCCTTCTCGCTGTGGCAGTCGATCACGTCGCTGTCGTGGAAGACGCAGGTCGAGGCGACGAACGACCTCCCGAACGTCGTCGGCAAGGTGAAGCTCAAACGCGACGGGTTCCCGACGCAGCGACGACGCACGGTCGTGGAGAAGGAGACGTCGAATCCGCTCTGGAATCAGCTCTTCTACTTCGACGAGGTCGAGGTCGAAGAGGGCGAGCTCGCCGCGTTATCGCTCACGCTCAAGTGCGTCGACCGCACGCGCATCGGCCGCGACCTCGTCATCGGGTCGTGCGACCTGAACCTCGAGGCGGTGTACGCGGAGGACGGGCACGAGTTGTGGTACGAGTGGCTGACGCTCACGGACAAGAAGGGCCGACGCAAGGGCGCGCAGGGCGCCATGTGCGTGTGCGTGACCGTGCTGCACAGCGCGGACGACCCGAAGACGCACACGGAGCTGCACGACAGCGACGACGACGCGAAGGAAGAGCTGGACGGCGTCGCGGTGAGCGCGTATCAGGCCAAGGACGAGGTTTTGGAGACGTGGATCGTGAAGGCTTCTCTGTACTCTGGGAGAGACCTTCCGCGGATGGATCGGTTCGGCAAAGCCGGCATCGACGCGTACTTTTCCATGCAGTGCGGCTCGTCGAAGATCGCGAGGAGTAAGACGAAGTCGTCGAGATCCCCAGACTGGAACCAAGAGCTCATCCTGCGTCTCGTCGTGCCCCCGGGGAAGGGCGGCATAACGTCGCTGCCGCCGATCAAGTTGTCTCTGATGGATCACGACACCATGATGCGCGACGACCACATCGCGACGACGCACGTGACGCTCCGCGAGCTGTGCACCAAGCCGGACGAGTACAAGCACCCGAAGTGGTACACCTTCTACGGCGGCCCGCGAGAGATGGAGCTCGCGTACTTCACGAAGATGTCGAAGCTCGCGAAGCGGATGAACGCGGGATACGTCGAAGGCAGCGCGTACCGCGGCCGCGCGCTGGTGGGGTTTCAGGTCATGAAGGAGACGTGGTCGAACAAGGGCATGCGTCCGAAGACTAACATCCCGAGCGTCCTCGAAACCTTGGGAAGGGAGTGGCCGTGTTACCTGCACACGCAGATATACTCGATCGAGCTCTCGCAGACGCGTCACGTCGGGAGGAACGTATCGGTGAAGCTCACCATGGGCCTGAACAGCGTGAAGACCCAGGGAGAGGAGCTCAAGTCCGAGGGGCGGGCGCTCGGAAAGAAGGAGTGCTACGCAAACTTCAACGTGCAGGTGATGCCGATGCGCGTGCCGCTGCCGACGCCGTTCGACGGGCCCTTGCAGGGCCAGGGCGCGCCGGATTTATTCGTGGGCGTCTACGTGGGCTCCGGGAAGGGTAAAAAACGCATCGGCTACTGCCGCGTGCCGTGTCGTCACCTCATGCCGGTCCGAGAGACGTTCCAGCCGATCAAAGAGCCGAAGACGGAGGAGACGTGGAAGCTCGAGGGTTGGTTTCAGCTTCACGCGGACGCGCTGGAGGACCACAAGACGGGGCGGTCGCGACGCGCGGAGCACGCCAAGCCGCTCGGTCAGATTTTACTTCGCGTCATGCTCCAGGGCTCGCCCGTGGACAAGCGAAACGCGAAGATGATGACCAAGTCCGAGCTCGATCGCTTCATGACTGCGTACGACGACGAGGACGAGGAGAAGCTCGCGGAGCAGAACCGAGAGACGGCGTCGCAGCGGCAAGCGCGAGAGTTCGAGGAGCGGTCGCATAGGCGGCACCAGAGGTTGTTGAAGGAGACGCCCATGGAGGCGCGTTCCGTACGCTGATTCCCATACGACCCCGTCGGCGGGGTGAACGCCGTTCCTTGAGGACTTCTCACGGCGCCACTCTCCGCTCACGCCACGGTTTTAATCCCGACACACCTCGATGCCATTCGACTTTAACTGACGCCTTTCAACTTCACCCCGACGTCGCTTTGAACGATGGAACGACCCGCAGACCATCCCGCCGTTGCCGACGCGAAAGTACATGCTCCAGGTGCACCTGTACCAGGCGAAGGACTTGCCCGCGGCGGACTCGCAGGGGAGCTCGGACCCGTACGCGGTCGTTCGATGCGGACGGAACCAGGCGAAGACGCAGGTGTGCAAGAGCACGACGTCGCCCGGGTGGTTCAGAGAGGTGCTCATGGAGGTTGACTTGCCGTTGATTCCTCCCCCGAAGAAGGAGAAGAAGCGGAAGAAGCTCAGGGGTTTGAACCCGGAGGAGGACGGAGACGCGGACGGCGACGGAGGAGGGGACGGCCCGGACTTGGGCATCGAGAACGAGGAGTCCGACTCAGAGGACGACGTCGACGAGGAGGAGGACCCGTTCGCGGTGTTGCAAGCGTCCGGCGAGGTGGACGCGAGCGGGAAGAAGGTCAAGAACAAGAGCAAGACGAAGGCGCGTTCTCCTCACGCCGGTCCCCGTGCGACCGCGTCGGCGCGGTGAACGCCGTTCCTCGAGGACTTTCTCTCCCGTCGTGTCTTTTCTGTCCGCCCACCCCACGGTTTCGATCCCGACGCACCGCGACGCCTTTCGACTCCACCTGACGCGCCCCTGAACTCCACCCCGACGTCGCTTCGCACCGCGGACCTCGACCCTCAGAACGACGTCATGACGCTCGGGCAAGCCGGCGCGCTCGGCATCGGGCCCGGCCAGAGGGGGCACATCGGCGGGTTCGAGGGCATCGCGTGGTGGGCCGCGCCCGCGATGACGATCGTCGTCTTGGACGAGGACGAGCACGCGCGGGGGTTGATCACCACCGCGGACCCCCTCGCGGTGATCTCGCTGCCACTGCTGCGCCCGACGGCGGGGCGCGGGCGCGCGGGGCCGGGGCAGATCGACGGGCGGAGCACGCTCGCGTCGAGCGCGAGCGCGTACACGGACATCTCGCTGTCGCAGGTGGAAGACATCGTGCCTAACCAGTTCACGGACCTGTCGCAGTATCAGGTTGGGCTGTTGGAGCCGGAGTGGCGCGGGATGAAGCAGTTGAATCCGACGCGCGGCGGCGGCATCGGCGTGCGACCGGGGGGGCAAATTTTACTCCACTACACCGTGAAAGAGGTCCCCGCGGAGGGCGTCTACGCCTACGCGGGACTCCCGGAACCGAGGACGCCCAAGCACGTCAACATCGTCCGCGAGCTCGGCGACGTCTTCGGGTCCGCGCCCGTGGAGGTGCAAGTCTTGCTCCTCGGCTGCCGCGGCATGGACGCGTTTCGAGGCTTGCCGGTGATGAACCCGTGCATCGAGGTAGAGCTCACCGGCGCGCTGCCTCTGTTCCCCGGGTCGCCGTTCACGACGCAGCGCTCGAAGCACAGCTCGAGCCCGTCGGGGAGCAACGCGAATTACGGCGGTCAGATGTTGCGGCTGCGCGGGCGCGTGCACGCGCTAGAGATGATCGAGCTCGCGCTCGCGGTGCGCGTCATCGACCGCGTGCCGTTTCATAGAGTCGTCGGCACCGGCGAGTACCGCCTGAAACTCAGGGAGGAGGACGACGACGACGACGACCCGAACGACCCGACCAAGCGCGGGAACAAGGGCAAGAAGCGCCGCTTGAAGAAGCTCAGGCCCGCCAAGGCGAAAGGGCAGGGCGACGGCAACGTCGACGCGCTGTTCTCGGGGATGTCGGAGACGGAGGTGCGTTCTATACACTGGTTCCCATACGACCGCGTTCGCGTGGTGAACGCCGATCCTTAAGGACTTTTCCCGGCGCATCTCTCCGCCCACCCCTCGCTTTCAATCCCCGCCCTCGATGCCTTTCAACTCCACCTGACGCCTTTCAACTCCACCCCGACGTTCGCTTGTATGGAACGACCCGGAGTCGGAGGGCGGCGCGGAGGACGCGGAGAGCACGACGTCGGGCGGGGGTGGAAATTCTTCGTCCGAGACCGAAGCCGCGGGCAGCGACGCCGGAGAGAGGGAGTCGCACGGCGCCGGCGCGCGCGGGAGCTACGTGAACGACGACGACTTTGGGATGTTCTCGAGGTCGATCGACGACGCGCGCCCGGGGGAGGAGGAGGACCGGCCGTCCGCGGAGAGCTCGAAGAGAGCGGAAAAGCGGAAGTCGTTTCGAAAGCGCGTTTCGCAGAAGCTCGCCTCCGTGTTCAGCTCGGGGGGGAAGAGTCAGCGAAGCGGCGACGACTACGACGCGTCGGACGGGTACTCGGACAGGGAATCCGGCGACGACGTCGAGTTTGGGGTATCCGCGCACGAGATGGAGGCGGCGCGGTCGTTGTCGAGGAAGGGAAGCGGGCGGCGGTACGTGAGAGCGCGGTCCTCCGCGACGAAGTCGAAGAACACGACGCTCGCGGGGATGCGGGAGCGGGCGAGCAAGGGCGACGGCTCCAAGAGCGCCGGCGTGCGGAGCTCCAAAGCGAGCGCGAGGCGTTCGAAGAGCGCGTCCAAAAGCCGTTCGAAGAAGACCCACCCGCTGGAGACGCTCGCGGAAGAGGGCGACTCCGGCGACGACGGCACCGTGGCGGACTCGCTCGGGACGTCCACGGACGAGTTCTCTACGGACGACGACCGCGACTCGATGGCGGGCGACGCGGAGAACGAGCGTCTCCGAGAAGAAAAAGCGGCGAAACAACGCGCCGAGGTCGAGGCCGAGCTCGCGGCGCGAGAGCGCACCGGCGGCGCGGGCGACGAGTTCGACGACCAGCCCACGTTCGACGACGGCACCGGGGAGCTCCCGGAGTTCATGATCGGACGGATGATCGCGACCGGCGCCGACGGCGGCACGCTCGAGGATCACATGCAGCCGCTGCCGTTTATCACGATTCCGATTTACCGCAGCGGTCGAGGCGGGTTCGTCGAGCACAGCGCGCACAGAGTCGAGGGCGGGAAGGTCAAGTTCGCGGTCAGGGTCGTGCCGCTGTCCGAGCGCGAGGCGCACGACGAGCTCCTCGACGACGAGCCCCTCGACGCGGCGAGGGGGTTGAAGAAATTTAAGGGCGCCGCGACGAAGGCGTTGGGGAAAGTGAACGTGCTGAAGGCTAAAAAACAGCGCGAAATGCGCGCGCTCATGCGCGAAGATTCGAAGTTCGTCCCGGTCGAGTCGATGGCGTCGGTCAAGAAGGAAGACTTCGCGGACCTCCAGCGGCTCGTCTCCGGTCAGATGGATTCCAGCCGGATCACCGTGCGGACGACGATCATCCGCGGGAAAAACATGCGGCCGCTCGATCTGAGCGGCCTCTGCGACCCGTACGTGCGCATCGAGCTCGAGGGCACGAAGAAATCGTACGGCTCGTTCAAGGACCACGTCAAGGAGACGCTCGCGCCGTGGTTCTACAAGACGTACGAGTTCCAGACCGAGCTCCCCGGCCCGTCGCAGATGGTTTGCAAGGTTTTAGACTACGACAAGGGCGGAAAAGACGACCTCATCGGAAGCACGACGATCGACTTGGAGGACCGATGGTTCTCGGACAAGTGGAACGCGGACTTCGCGGCGCTGCCTCCGCTCGAGATGCGGCGCTTATCGCACCCGACCGCGACCGGGAGCCAAGGCCTCGTGGAGTTGTTCGTGGAAATATTCGAAGAAGACGGCGCGATCCCGCGACTCTTCGACGTGAAGCCCCCCGAGGTGATCGAGGTCGAGATGCGCGTGTGCGTGTTTAAAGCGCGCGGTCTCGTGAACAAAGACTTCGGCGGCACCAACGACGCGTTCGTGAAGTGCGGGCTCGTCGGCATCGACCACAAGCAGACGCGTTTCAGCGAGACGCGCGAGACTGACACGCACTACTTCTCCGACGAGCACAAGGCGTCGTTCAACTACAGGCTCGTCTATCGGTTCACGCTGCCCGTGCTGAAAGCGAAGCTCAGGATCAGCGCGTTCGACCGAGACATGATCATCAGCACGGACAGCATCGGCGAGGCGGTGATCCCGCTCACGTCGATGTGCCAGGACTTGATGCGGCTCGTGAGGAACTCTCCGGAGGGCGTGCTGTCGCCGAAAGCCGCGGTGGAGATGAGCCTCAAGACGAGCGGCTCTTTCCTCGCCGGCGGCTTAAGCGCTCTGCTCGACGGCGCGGACAGCGGCGTTTGGGTCCCTCTGTATCACCCTTCCAAGGGCGCGGTGAAGCAGGGCGAGGTCGAAATCAGGATAGACATGCTGCCCGTCGCGCGCGCGGAGATTCGCCCGGTCGGGAAGGGGCGGAACCAGCCGAACCGAGACCCGGAGCTGCCAGAGCCGATTCGCAAGAAGCTCTCCCTGCTCGATCCTCTCGGCGCGCTCGCGACCATCTTGGGCCCCGAGTTCATGCGGAAGTTCCTCATCATCACCATCTGCATGGCGTGCACCGGCGGCGCGGGGTACCTCGCGGTGATGTTCGCGAACGACTTTTTCTCAGCCTACGTCACGATGTGGGTGCAGAAGGCGTCGGGGACGTACGTGCCGCCGCCGTCGCCGCCGTCCGCGCCGACGACGACGGTGATCTATCAAAACGGATCGTCGAGTCTCGGCGATTTCGATCTCGACCGGAGTGGCGCGAACGCGAGCGCGAGCGCGAGTCTTGGAGTCGGGCTGGAAGAAGACGACGACGCCCTCGGAAGAGCCGGTGGCGGCGACGCGGGCGACGCGCTCGCGCTCGCGTCGACGCCCGGGGCGCGGCTGTTCGCCGCGGGCGCGGGCGCCGCGTTCTTCGCGTTTCTCGCGGCGCGATCGCTTCGCCGCGGCTTGGAAGAGGCGGTCCGGAAACCACTCGTAAGACACCGAAACGGACAGTCCGCGGCCGTTTCAGCAGGTTACGAAACGACGACGACGTAGCTACAGTAGTTATTTCTTAGAAATATCCTTTACTATACGGAGTTACTATACGGAGATTTATCCATCAGATCCATCCGCATCCGTCACCTCACCGCCGCGCGGACAGCGCCTCTCGCAGCCGCGCTTCGAGCTTCTCCGCGAGCGCGTCCACCTCCGCGTCCGAATACGTCGTCCCGAACCACGACCCCGACCAGACGTGCTTGGGGACCACCGCCCTGTCGAGATAAAACTCCCCGGAGACGAGCGTTTCCGCGGGGGCGACGCAGAGCCACGCGGCCGTGTCCGCGCCCTCCCGCGGCGATCGAAGCTTCCCCTTCAGCCGCTCGTAAAACCCCGGCAGCGCGACCTTCACCGCGTCGGTGTCGCACCAACCCGGGTGCATCGCGTAAAACCCGACCGCGCCGCTCCCGTCCGCGGGAGGTCCGACGCCGCCGCACTTCGCGACCGCGAGTCGCGCCCACCGCTCGGTGAGCGCGACCTGGTGCCGCTTTCCCTTGGCGTACTGCCGCGTGCCGTCGAACGATTTCGACGTCGACGCCTCGACGTCGCGCGACTCGAGTTTCTCCGTCAACATCCCCGCGCTGCTCACCGCGATCACCCGCGCGTGCGTCTGAGGGAGGGTCGTATTGAACGGCGTCGGTCGGAGTTGAAAGGCGGCGCGGTCTGTCTGTAATAGATCGAAAGCGAGGCGCGGGCGCGCGGAGAGAAACGCAGACGCCGGGCGGGCGAAGTCCTCAGCTGCTGTGAGGAACGGGGACGGATTTTGACCTCGCGGCTCGCGAAGGAACCGGGCAAAGTCCTTAAGGAATCGCGTTCACCACGCGAACGCGGTCGTATGGGGACCAGTGAGAGACAGCGCTGACGAAAGGATGGATCATCACGCGCCTTCTCCCTCGCCGCCGTCCGCTCCAACGACGGCAGCAGCCCCTCCGTGAGCGCGTAGGTCCCGAGCGTGTTCGTCGCGAAGTTCGTCTCCACGCCCTCTGGGGTCAGCGTCCGCTCGTGCACCATGCATCCCGCGTTGTTCACGAGACAGTGCAGCGGTCGTCCGCTCTCGACGTACGCCCTCGCGAACGCGCGGACGGCCTTCGCGTCGCTGACGTCGCACACGTCGAGGGTGACGTCCGGCGGCGAGCCGTCCGCGTTCGCGGCCGCGACCTCCTCCTTGAGCGCTCTCAGAGCCTTTTCCCCGCGCTCCTCGCTCCGGCACACCATGTGCACGGACGCGCGCTGCAACGCGAGCTGCTTCGCGACCTGGAATCCGATGCCCTGGTTCGCGCCGGTGACGACGACGTGCGTGCCGCGGAGATCTCTCGCGAACGGCGCGTCGTCGAAGTGCTTCGCGCGCGCGGCGTACCCGGACTTGAGGAAGTGCCGCCATCCCTCGACGCCGAAGAGCAGCGACCGCCACGAGTGGCCGGCCATGACGTCCGTTGTGCGCGCGGACGGTCCGAGAGACGAGAGCAAATAATCTGTCGTTGTGCGACACGGCACTCGCACTCGCCTCGAGAGATCCGTCAGATCCCCGCCAGCATCACATCTCCTCGCGCCGCGCGCGCCCCCCCACGACGACGCCGCGACGATGATGGGCCCCGCGCCGCGCGGCGATCGCGGCGGCGTCGCCGGCCCGTCCCCCGCCTCCCGCGCCCTCCCGACCGAGCTCCACGCGACGATGGGAGGCGCGCACGAGGGGCCGATCCTCGCGGTGCGATTCAGGTGCGTTCTATACAAACGTTTTTCACCCATCGCCCGGTTTCAACATTTGATCGCATCCCCTTTCAACTGACCGGTGAACTGTTTTTGTATGGAATCGCCCTCAGCGTCAGCGGCGCGTACCTCCTGACGTGCGGCAAAGATCGAACGTTTCGGCTCTGGAACCCGTTCAAGGGCGCGCTGATCAAGACGTACACCGGGCACGCGCACGAGGTCAGGGACGTGTCGTGCGCGCGAGACAACGCGAAGATGACCACGGGCGGGGGCGACAAGCAGGTGTTTTTGTGGGACGTCGCGACGGGGCAAAAGATTCGACGTTTCCGCGGGCACGACGCCGCCGTCAACGCGGTATCCTTCGCCGCGGACGATCAGGTCGTCGTCTCCGCCGGGTACGACCGCGCGGTCAAGTTCTGGGACGTGCGGTCCAACAGCATCGACGCGATCCAGAGCGTCTGCGCGTGGAAAGACTCCGTGACGAGCCTCGCGATCACGCGAAATCATTGCGTCACCGCCGCGAGCGTCGACGGATCGATCCGCACGATGGATCTCCGCGCCGGTCGCGCCACCGCCGACGCGCTGGGGAGCGAGCACCCGATCACGAGCGTGCGCGCGAGCGGCGACGAGCGGTGCTTCCTCCTCAGCGTCCTGGGCGGGCGGTGCGTGCTGCTCGACCGCGGCGACGGCGACGTCTTGGCGGAGTACCGCGGGCACGTCCACGACGAAGGCGCGTTCGTATTCACACTGGTCCCCATACGACCGCGTTGGCGTGGTGAACGCCGATCCTTAAGGCCTTTGCCCGGCGTTTCTCTCCGCCCAGGGTCCCTCGGTTTCAATCCCCGCCCTCGACGCCTTTCGACTCCACCTCTGACGCCTTTCAACGGCCCTCAGTGTCCGTCGAGTCGCGGCTCACGCGCGACGACTCGCACGTCGCGAGCGGCTCGGAGGACGGCAAGGTGGTGTTCTGGGACCTCGTCGAGGCGAACATCGCGGCGACGATAGACGCACACCCGGGGAAGGCGTGCGTGTCGCTCGCGATGCATCCCACGAAGGACGCGATGGCGACGTGCGGGACGGACGGCGTGGCGAGGCTGTGGGGTCCGACCGCGGGGCGAGGCGTCTTCTGATTCTGATCCGACGTGAGACGCGTCGAGTCGTCGGTCGCGATGTGACGTAAGGTTAGCTATAGTTATACGAAGGTAGTCGTAGACCTAGTCCCGCGGACGGAAGCGGAAGCGGAAGCGTCACGCCCCCGCCGGCGCGATCTCGCCCTCCGTCCTCCTCCCGTCGACGCCGCCGCCGCCGCCGCCCGTCGCCTCGGGCCCCTCCCCCGCCGCCGCCGCGTTGAACGCCCGCAACGCTCTCAACGCGGGCGCGTCCCACTCTCGCGCGGACTCCCGCGTCGTTGACCGACGCGGCGGCAGCGGCTGAGACACCGGCGCGGACGTCCAGGAGGATCGCCCTCGCCCGCCGCCGCCGGGGAGTGCGGATGCCTCGGCGGCGCGGGTCTCGGCCGCATCCCCCCCCGCCGCCGCCGCGTCCTCCTCCGCCCGCCTCGCGGCGGCTTCCTCGCGCTCGCGCTCGAGCGCTTCCAGTCGCCGACGCTCCTCCTCCTCGATCGCTCGAAGCCGGTCGCGCTCCTCCTTGCGCGCGGCGGCTTCCTCGCGCGCCTTTCTCCCGCGGATGATCGCCTGTATTCGCGCCGCGGCGGCGTCTTCCTCCCGCGCCCGTCGCAGCCGATTTTCGCGCTCGGCGACCTTAGGGCCGTTCCATACGAGCGAACGTCGGGGTGGAGATCATAGGCGTCAGTTGGAGTTGAAAGGCGTCGAGGGCGGGGATTGAAAGCAGCGAGGGGTGGGCGGAGAGATGCGCCGGGCGAAGTCCTTAAGGAACGGCGTTCACCACGCCGACGGGGTCGTATGGGGACCAGTGTATAGAACGCGCCTTATCCTCCTCCCGTCGTCCCTCCGTCTTCGCGAACTCGATCCTCGCGCGAATCGCCGCCGCGTCGGACGCGGACGCCGCGTACGCGTCGCTGTCCGTCCCCAACGTCGCGCCGACGACATCCACGAGCGTCTCTGTGACGCGCAACGCCGCGGGGCGGTCGCGTCGCTTCACGCACGCCGCCGCCGCGCGTCGCAACGCGGCGTGGTACTCCGGGTGGTCCGTCCCGAGCACGCCGGCGAGGTCGCGCGCGCATCGCTCGACGACGGCCGCGTCTTCGCGTAACCACACCGACGCGGCGGCTTTACGAAACGCCAGCACCGCGGGCGTTTCTATGTTTCCCATGTCGCCCTTCGCGACCATGACTTTGCCCCAGGTGACGAGCGCGCGCGCGGCTCGTTTGGCGTCTCGATGCGCGACGGCGACGCGGTGCAACGACGCGACGCGCATGGCGCCGTCCTCGCCGAAGAGTTTCGCGAAGTACCCGTCGAGCTCGTCCAGGCGGTCGCCGCCGCCGTCGTCGACGACGACGACCTCGTCGACGACGACGCCGTCGTCGTGAGCTATCGCCCGCGCTTCCCCTTCCCCTTCGTCTTCCTCCGAGGAAGAGTCAAATCCCCTCGCCCTCGCCATTCGAATCGTCGCCGTTCGAATCATCACCTTCTCCGCTTTCCGCACCGCGAACTTCCCGAGCTCGGCGTCCACGGCGTCGTCCAACACCCTGAGCGCGTCTCGCGCGCGCCCGGGTCGCGCGCCGTACGCGGGAAGAACCTCCTCGGGCGGGTCCTCGATCCCCGCGAACGCCAACGCCTCCAGCTCGACGTCGTCGCGGACGGTTTTGAAAATCTCCCGGTACGCCGCGTCGATGGCGTCCAGCGCGTTGGTGTTCTTCTCCGACACGCCTTTCTCCGACACGCCTTTGTCCGACCCTTTTACCGATTGCAGGGGCTCGCGCACGAGCCTCTCGAGCTCGCACGCCCACGCGCGGTCGATGAAGCGCATCACCGCGTCGTCGCGCGCCGGTCGCGACGCGTACGTCCGCGCCGCGTCGAGCAACGCGTCGACGACGCCGGGCGCCCACGCCGACGTCAGCACGTTCGGACGCGAACCGTCGCGACGATTCGGATTACTCGAACCGTCGCCATTCGAATCGTCGCCATCGCCGCCACCGCTCGCGAAGTCGTACACGACCTCCGCCCTTTCCACCGCGCCCTGCGTCGCGTAGACCCTCGCGAGCGCGCACAACGCCGCCGCGCTCTCCGCGGAGCCTTCGCCGTGTACGGCCGACGTCGCCGCGCAGTGCGCCTTCGCGCGCTCGATCGCGACGCGCGCCGCGTGTAAGGCCCGCTCGCGCCGCGGCGCGTCGTCCAGCGCGCCCTCGCTCGTGTACTCGCGCACGTACGCGTCCGCGGCGTCTTTGAGCGCGCGAACGCAGTCGGGGTGATTCGCGGAGCCGCCGCGCAGCTCCATCTGACGCTCCAGCGCGAGGTCGTAGTGGCGCGAGGACTCCGCGAGGCGGCCCGCGACGGCGTGAAGCCGCGCTTCGACGCGGAGCTCGTCGGGGTCGCGCGGGGGCGGCGGCGGCGCGCCCGGCGCGCGCCGCGGCAGCGCGCGAAGGGACGACGCCGACGGCGGATTCGACGGATTAGTATCATTCGTCGTCGTCGTCGTCGCGGATTTTACGACGCCCCGACGCGCCGCGCGAGACGCGGCCGCGGCGGCGCGCGGAGGCGTCGCCGCGCCCCCAGACGACGACGGCGCGGCCGCCGCGGCGAGTCGGGACGCCGCGGGCGCGCGCGCGAGGACGTCGACGTCGTCGCCCCACGGCGGCGACGCGCTCTCGTCGTCGTCGACCGCGGACCTTTCGGCGCGCGCGTCCGCCGGGGAATTCCCGTCCGACATCGACACGATCGACGCGGCCGACGCGTTCCTCGACGGCGGCGGCCGGGACGTCGCCGTCGAGGGACGCGACGACGGCGACGGCGACGCCGCGGCGTCGCCGCCCGTCGGCTTGCTCTTCGAAGCGCCGCCCCCCATCGAGCCAGGGGACGCGCGTCGAGCGACCGCGCTGACCACAATGAAGGATGATTGTCAAGCCGAAAGGAGATCGCGCTGAAAATTGAAACCTAAAATTGAAGATCTGATCGACGAACTCGCCGCGATGAACGAACGACTGAACCAGACGTTGACCGCGCCGCCGCGAAAAACCGCCAATGCTTTCGCTCGCCGCTACGACGCCTCTCCTCCTCCGTCCGCGCTCGCCTTTCAACTCCACCTGACGCCTTTCAACTCCACCTGACGCCTTTCAACTCCACCCTCTCCGCGACGATCTCCTCCGCGCGCCGACACGTCGTGTACGCCCACTTCACGAGCGCCGCGGATATCTCGCTCTCCGCCTCCGCGTCCTTCACGTAAACGCGTCGCAACCCGACGCGCGCGGCGACGATCGCGGCGAGTCTGTCATCCTGTAAACGAGCGAACGTCGGGGTGGAGTTGAAAGGCGTCAGACGGAGTTGAAAGGCGCCGAGGGCGGGTATTGAAAGCGAGGGACCCTGGGCGGAGAGATGCGCCGGGAAACGTCCTTAAGGATCGGCGTTCACCACGCGAACGCGGTCGTATGGGAACCAGTGTAAGGAGAACGCACCTCCGCCGTCTCGATCCCGGGCCTCGGCGGCGACGCGTCCTCCGCGTCCTCCGCGTTAGGGTCTTCCTCCGCGCCGGGAGCAGCCTCCCTCACGGGCGGTCGCTCCGCCCACACGAACTCGGTCAGCCGCCTCGCCAGCTCCCCCTCCGGCGCGAGCGCCGACTTCAGCGCGTCCGAGCCCCACGCGTCTCGGGGCTCCGGCTCGATCAGAGTCTCCGCCGCCGCGTCGCCCTCCGCGTCTCCTTCCTCCGTACCCTCTCTCGGCTTGGGCGCGAACGCTTCCTCGTACGCCGGGTCACCCAGCGCGAGGAGCGCGAATCGCAGGCCCGCGTACGCGCACGGCGGCGGGAACGTTCTCGTCGACGCGAGCGGAAGCGTCTCCTCCGCGGGGACGGATTTCGTCTCGAGATTTCGGCACCCGCGGCGCTCCTGACCCTTCTCGTAGAACGCGACGTCCGTTCCCGTCTCTTCCTCGACTAAACTCGGCGGCTCCACCGTGAGCTGCTCGAGCGCCTCCGGGGTGAGCGCGGCGTCGAGGACAGCCTTGAGCGCGTCGGACAGCTCGTCGCCCTCGAGGTTTCGCCACGCCCCGTCGTCGGCGCGGACGCGAAACCTCCAAATCTCCGGGACGACGGCGTGCAACGGAAGCACCGTGGGTTCGTTCCGCGTCATGACATCGCGCCACGTCCCCGGCCACCTCGCCTTTGGCGGCGACGGCGTCGTCGGTATCTTCGGTAAAGGCGGCAGCTCCGGGAGAAAGTCCTCGGGGGGGAAGCACATCAGCGCAGCCTCGTGCGCCGCCGCCGCCGCCGTCGTCGACGCGGCGGCGACGGCGTCCGCGTTCGCAACCGCCCTGGCGACGTCTTTGAGCTTCTCGATCAGCCCCATCTTCAACAGCGCGTCGCCGCCGTCGGCCGCGTCCATCCCGCGCTCGCACAGACGGTGTATCCACGCCGCACCCTCCTCGATCGTGTGGAAACACGACGGCACCGCGGCGATGATCTTCGGGTCGTTCCATACGAGCGATTGTCGGGGTGGAGTTCGAAGGCGTCAGGTGGAGTTGAAAGGCGTCGCGGGCGGGGATTGAAACCGAGGGGTAGGCGGAGAGATGCGCCGGGAAAAGTCCTTAAGGATCGGCGTTCACCACGCCGACGCGGTTGTATGGGGACCAGTGTATAGAACGCGCCTTCGTCAGCGCCGCCGGGTGATTGGACAACTCGGTCGACACGACGAGCCTCCGCACCGGTCGCTCGATCGACAGCGCGCGCAGAAGCCCCAACGCCGCGCGTCTCGTGGCGTCGTTGTGCCACTTCGCGTCCTCGAGGTGCAGCGCATTCTGCGCCGCGCGTCTCTCGCGCGCCTTTTCGAGCCTCGCGGCTTTCTCCTCATCCGTCTCCGGCGGCGGCGCGTCGGGGTCCGGGTCCGGATCCGGGTCCTTCGCCTTCTCTTCCTCCGCCGCGGCTTCGTCGCCCTCCGCCGGCTCCGGCTCCGGCTCCGGCTCCGGCTCCGGCGCGGGCGCGGCGTCCCGTAACGTCATCACGCACGCCTTCGTCCACGTCCACAGGTCGTCCTCGTCCGCGGGGGGGAGTTTGCCGACTTTCGCGACGTAGGACAAAAGCCATCCGCACCGACGCGATTCGTTCAGACGCGCCTCCGGGTGGTTCTCCGCGATCGCCGCCGCGAGCTCGAGCGCGACGGGGAACAACTCCGCGGCGCCGTCGCGAGGGGGCGGCGTCGGGAGCTTGGGGGGAGCCGCGTCGCCTCCGTCGCCGTCCGCCGGCGGCGGCGGCGCGGCGGCGGCGTCGCCGTCCGCGTCCGCCGGCGGCGGCGGCGGCGGCGGCGGCGGCGCCGCCGGCGCCAACGCGTCGGCGCGCCGCGGCGTCGCGCGCCGCGGTTTCGGCGGAGGGGAGATGTATCCGACGCCGCGAACGCCGAACGCGTCCGTGAGGATGTTCTCGCCCTCGACGCTCACGTCGCTCTCGTCGTCGTTCGCGTCGACCGCCTCCTCCTCCTCCTCCTCGCCCTCCTCGGGGGGCGGCGTCGGCGCCGCGTCCGTCAGCGGTGGCACCAGCGGCCTCGCGGTCGAGGGTGGAGTTGAAAGGCGTCGGGGTGGAGTTGAAAGGCGTCAGATTCGGAGTTGAAAGGCCTTCGTCGCGGTGTGTCGGAATCGAAAGCGAAGGGGTGGGCGGAGAGAGACGAACGCCGGGAGAGAAAGTCCTTAAGGATCAGCGTTCACCGCGCCGACGCGGTCGTATGGGAACCAGTGTGATGACATAGAACGCACCTCAGCGCGTCGAGGACGTCGCGCTCGCCGAGCTCGCGCGCGATCTCCACGTGCTCGCGACACAGCGACGCGAGCGTCCGCGCGGCGTCCACCCTGAGGTCGAGCGCGTGATCGCCGAGCATCAGATGGCACAGCGCCGTCAGCGGCGAGTCGTCGTCGCCGACGCCGCCGCCGCCGCCGCCGCCGCCGCCGCCGCTCGCCTTCTCAGGGCCGTTCTATACAAGCGAATGTCGGGATGGAGTTGAAAGGCGTCAGGTGGAGTTGAAAGGCGCCGAGGGCGGGGATTGAAAGCGAGGGATGGGCGGAGAGATGCGCCGGGCGAAGTCCTTAAGGATCGGCGTTCACCACGCCAACGTGGTCGTATGGGGACCAGTGTAAGGAGAACGCACCTCACCGCCGAACGCGGCGCCGCACGACCCCCGCAGCGTCCGCTCCAGCGCCTCCCCCGCGTCCGACGTAGCGAGCGCGATCAACCGCACGCACGCGCGCCGTATCCCGACGGCGCTCTCCGCGTGACGCGCCCTCGATACGGCGACGCCGAACGCGTCGTCCTCGCGCCCCGGCGTCGCGACGGCGCCGCCGAAGACCAGCGCGCGATCGCTCGACGTCCGCGCCATCGCGCAAAGCAGCCGCGTCGCCTTCAGCGCGACGCCGTCGCTCTTCGCGTCTCGCATGTGATGCGTTATCCACCGCGCGGTGGGGCCGAGGACGTCGTCCGCGCCGGCGAAGTTCCCCGCGAAGACGCTCGCGGCGTAGGACGAGCCGGCGGCGACGTAGAGGAGACATCGCAACGCTGCTTCCACCGCGGGAGCGGGGAGGGGGAGGTGCTTCGGCGGCGGGGGCGGCGGGATGCCGCCTTTGCCTTTGCGCGCCGTCGACGTCGTCGTCGTCGTCGTCTTCGGTCTGGCGGTGTCGTTGAACGACGACGACGTCGTCAACTTCGCGGTGTCGTCGAGGACGACGACGTCGTCGACGTCGACGTCGTCGTCCAGGCCGTCGTCTAGGCTCGGGTTCACGAGCTCCCAGAGCGCGCGGGTGTAGAAGACCGCGGCGGCGACCTCTCTTCGCAGCGGTCCCGGGACGGACACCAGGTGCGCGATCGCGCGCGTCGCCGGGAGGACGATCGCGTCGTACCGCGCGTGCCGCGCCCTCAGGCGCTCTCTCGCCCGGAGCTGCGCGGGCGTCAGCGCCGCGTCGTCGTCGCCGCCATCCTCTTCGGGCGCGGCGTTCTCGTCGCCGCCGCCGTCGCCGTCCGCGGCGCGCCGCCGTCCCGGAATCGGCGGCGGCCGCTCGCGTATCAGCGCGAAGAGCGCGTCCAGGATCCCGCGCTCGGACGCGGCGGCGACGGCGTCCGCGTCCCTCGGGTCGATCCCGCCGCGCACCTCGTCGCACGCGGTCGCGATTCGCGTCAACGCATCCTCGTCCGTCGCCGTCGTCCGCAGACGCCGCGCGAGCGCGTGGTAGTTGGTCGCGCCCTCCTCGTACTCCGGCTCGTCCGGGTCCGGGACGTCCTCCGCGGGCGCGGCCTCGGGTTCGTCCTCGTCGCTCTCGACGAGGAACTTGCGAGCCATCGCGCCCGGGTCTCTGCGCGCGCGACGACGACGAGGGAGGGCGCGGCCTCGTCGCCTCGGAAGCGGTAACGGTCGTAAACTCGTATCGGTCCATCGTCACCTGACGAGTACGAAAGTACGACATCCAACGATACTAATTGCTCATACGTAGGTCTTTTCGTACTGCGTACCTCATATGAGCAATTAGTCTACCATGAGCGCGACTACTTATTTAGGGCAACTCGTCTCTCGACGGGTGGCGGTGGGGCGCCGCCCAGATCTCTCACTCGAGCGCCCCGCCGCTCGCTCGCGCGCCGTCGCCCCACGCACGCGCGTCTCTCGCGATGACGACGACCGGGAAGCACCTCCTCGTCATCCCCACCCTCTCCGCGGAGCCGTTCGCCGCGATCTCCGCCGCGGTGACCGCGCACGGCTTAGATCCCGCGCGCGCGCACCTCCTCTCCGCGCTCGACGGCTTCAGCGCGCCCGGGTGCGCGTCCGCGATCGCGACGGTCAACACCCCGCCCGGGTGGCACACCCCCGACGTCATCGCGACGCTCTTGACGACGCTCGCGCCGGGGGGCACGCTGCGCGCGGGAGGCGCGCTGGCGGGAGGCGGCGCGACGCGTTTCGGCGCGCCGTCGCGCGAAGATCTCATCGTCGCCGGGTTCGCCGACGCCGTCGTCGACGCCGTCTCCGGCGTCGTCGTCGCGACGAAGCCGACGTGGAAACCCGGCGCGGCGTTCGCGCTGAAGACGCGGAAGCAGAAGGAGAACGTCGGGCCGGGGAACGACGCGAGGGCGACGGCGAACGGCGCGGCGGGCGACGCGTGGAAAATCGCCGCGGAGGACGCCGACGAACTGATGGACGAGGACGCGCTCCTCGACGAGGACGAGCTGCGCGCCGGCGCGGACGCCGCCGCCGCCGCGAAAGCGGCGGGGGACTGCAGCACGTCCGCGAAGGCGTGCAAGAACTGCTCGTGCGGCCGCGCGGAGATGGAGGCGGCGGGCGATGGCGACGCGGGAGGGGAGGGATCTGGATCCGCGCCGAAGAAGGAACTCACGGAGGAGGAGAAGAAGAACTTTAAGAGCGCGTGCGGGAACTGCGACTTGGGGGACGCGTTTCGATGCGCGGGGTGCCCGAAGCTGGGGCAGCCCGCGACGGCGAAGTCGGGGGGAACGAAGGTGACGGTCAACATGGCGGACGATCTCCCGTTCTGATGAGAGGAGGTATCTCGCGTCGCGGCGTTGTCGCGGCGTCGCGCGTCAAAAAAATCACGTTCAAATCGTTCAAATCGTCTTCTCAAGTCGCCTCACATCGCCTTCGCTTTCGCCTTCGCGCCGACGCCGTGCTGCGCGATGATCGCGTCGTACACCACCTTCACGCCCATCAACACCAGCGGCACGCCGTTCCCCGGCCGCGTGCTCGCGCCGACGAAGTGTAACCCGTCGCACTCGGGCGAATCCAACGGCGCGATGCCCGTCCGCACCGGCGGTCGGAACGCCGCGAGCTGCGTCAACCCGTGCGATAACCCAAACACCGCGCCGTGCTTGATGTTAAACTTCTGCTTCCACTCCGACGGCGTCGTCACGCTCTCGTGCTCGACGTGCGCCGCGAGGTCTCCGTGCCCGGCTTCTTTAAACCGGCGGAAGATCGCCTCTCGCGCGGCGTTCACCATGTCCGCCTCCTCCGGCACGGGAATCCCGCGCTTCTTACACATCTTCGCCTGCTCGTTCATGTTCGCGACCGGGAACAAGATCATCACGCTGCTCTTACCCTCGGGCGCGCACGTCTTGTCCGTGTACACGGGGTTGTGGCAGTAAAAGTTGTGCTGCCGCGGCGCCGCGAAGTCGTCGACGCAACACGGCCTCTCCCAGCTCCCCTTGTAATCACCCGACAAGAACACGTTGTGATGCAACAAGTCCGGGATCACGACGTCCAGGCAAAAGTTGAACTCGATGACGCTGCACGAGTACTCCGCGTCCTCCCATCGCTCCGCCTCCCTCTTCGCCTCCGGGAACTCCTCGTGATCGATCAGCTGCTCCCACACGCACGGGAGGTCGGGGTTCGCGACGACGACGTCCGCGTCGATCGTCTCCCCGTTCTCGAGCCGCACGCCGACGACGCGTCGCGTCGCCTTGCTCCCCGGCACCTCGCTCGCGCGCGTCGACGCGTCCAGCGGCTCGGTGAGGATCGCGGCGACGCCCGCGTTGACTCTCGTCTCCGCGCCCTCCTCGTCCGCGAGCTTTTGCAGACTCCCTCGCACTTGGTCGAAGCCCCCGGTCGGGTACCACACCCCGTCCGTGAGCTCGGTCGCGGCGAGCAGCGAGAACACCCCGGGGGCGTTGTACGGGCTCAGGCCGACGTACAGCTCTTGGTACGAGAACAGCGCACGGAGGCGCTCGTCTTTGAAATATTTCGCCATCTGAGGGTAATTGTCCATACAAGCGAACGTCGGGGTGGAGTTGAAAGGCGTCAGAAGCGGAGTTGAAAGGCATCGAGGTGTGTCGGGATTGAAAGCGAGGGGTGGGCGGAGAGATGCGCCGGGAGAGAAAATCCTTAAGAAACGGCGTTCACCACGCGAACGCGGTCGTATGGGGACCAGTGTGAATACGAACGCGCCTGATTGAACTGCGGCAGGAGCAGGTCGATCGGGTTCACCGCGAGCGCGAGCGGGCCCACGCGCGAGAGGTCCACGAAGTCCAGGATCGAGTTCGCGTCTCTCTCGATGAACGCGGCGACGCCGTAGTCCAGCGACGCGCGCGCGCGGCCGAGCCAGTCGATGTACCGCCCGCCGGCGCCGAACTCGACGTCGTCGAGTTGCTTCCGCATCTTCTCCGTGTCGTAGAGCAGGTCCAGCGTCGTGTGGTCGCCGAAGTGCGCTCGGTACGCCGGGTCCACGCGCGTTATGTCCATGTAATCCTCGAGCTTCTTTCCCACCGCGGTGAACTGCTCGCGGTACCGGTCCGGGAGGAGCATGAGCGAGGGCCCAGTGTCGAATCGAAAGCCGTCGGGCCCGTCCGCCGGGCCGAAGGACTCGCTGCGGCATCGCCCGCCGACGTCGGGGTTCTTCTCGAGGATCGTGACGTCGTACCCCGCGTGCGCGAGCCTCGACGCCATGCCGAGGCCGCCGACGCCGCCGCCGACGACGATCGCCTTCTGCCTGTCCCCCGAGCCGCGCGGCGGTTCCGGCGGCGTCGTCGTCGTCGTCGTCGCGTCGCCTCCGCCCTCGGCCGCGGACGCGCGGGGCGCGACGACGCGACGCGTCGACCGCGGCGGCGCGCGGCGGCGCGTCGCTCGCGGCGCGTCGACCGCGAACGTCGCGGTCGCGCTGGGCGCGATCGCGCGGGATGCGGAGAAGACGGACATCGCGCGCGTTCGTGTCGCGTCCGCGCGTTCGTGTCGCCTCCGAGTGACGCGCGATGTCGACGGCGACGGCGACGTCGCGCGGACGTCATCTTATCCGGTGCGTACGCGAAAGTGTGCGGGTTTCAGTGCGTTTGCTCATACGATCGCGTACAAACTACCGCCGAAAAAGCGAGCAGCGCCTTTTTCCCGTGAAGCGTCGACGACGGGACGAACTCGCTCGAGGACGCCGCGAGACGTCATTGACCCACGCGCGAGACACGGCGCGCGTCCATCGTCCACGATGGCCTTCGTCATGTCCGCTCAGACTGTCATGCCCACGGTCGGCGTGCGCGCGCGCGCCAACGCGCCGCGCGCGGCGCCGACGCGCGCGGTCGCCGCGCTCCCGGAGATGACCGGCATGAGCGCACACTCGCTCGGACTCCGCCGCGACGGTGCGCGCTCGGACGCGCCCGCCCGCCGTTCGCGTCCCCTCGCGTCGTCCGCCGCGCCGCGACGCGCGCGTCGCGGTCGTTTAGGGTCCTCAGCGCGCGTCGGCGCGCTCGCGTCGGCGCGCGACGCGGTCGTCGCGTCGCGCGTCGCGCGATTCCGTCGCCGCGCGCGTTCAGGGTTTCAGGGTTTTGGGCCTCGGCGTCTCGCTGCAGAGAGGGGGGGGAATCGACGCGCGACGGGAGGTCTCGCGACGCGCCGCGCGCGCTTCCTCGCGTCGCGCGCGCGCGCGCGTCCCTCCCGCGCGCGGCGA
>Ga0181560_10001434_pt1 | contig 22143 bp, 21 predicted proteins | sample 011ome_20_FD_133751 | JGI IMG/M metagenome (GOLD analysis project Ga0181560, IMG submission 133751) | Coastal salt marsh microbial communities from the Groves Creek Marsh, Skidaway Island, Georgia - 011509CT metaG (megahit assembly) | ecosystem: Environmental > Aquatic > Marine > Intertidal...
CGTTTTATACGAGCGAACGTCGGGGTGGAGTTGAAAGGCGTCAGTTGGAGTTGAAAGGCGTCGAGGGCGGGGATTGAAAGCGAGGGGTGGGCGGAGAGCATCGCCGGGCAAAGTCCTTAAGGATCGGCGTTCACCACGCCAACGCGGTCGTATGGGGACCAGTGTGACATAGAACGCGCCTTATTTTGGTCGTTTTTTTGGTTTTGGTTTTTTTGGTCTCGAGCGCGGCGGCCCCGCTCGACGACGTCTTCGACTTCTTCGACCGGCGCGAACATCAGCCAGCACTGCCCGGACGCGACGCCCATCGCCTCGCACGCGTCCTCGTTGTAGTCCTCGTCGTCCTCGTCCTCGTCCTCGCAGCGCGCCCACGCGTTGCACCCGGCGACGCGCGCGCACGCGTCGCAGCATTCGCCCGCGTTCGCGGTACGGACGTCGCCGCCGTCCAGGAGTATCGTCGCGTTCGGGAAAAACCCGCGCGTCGCGCCGCAGAAGGCCCACCGCGTCGGGTCCGTCCCCGCGTCGAGCGCGGACGCGTCGTCGTAGGACGCGTCATCTTCTTCGTCGTCTTCATCTTCCTCTTCTTCGGAAGACGCGACCGCGATCGCGACCGCGGACACCGCGCCCGCGTCGCCGTCGTCGTCGCCGTCGAACGGGGAGACGCGGACTCGAAACGCGTACGCCACGCCTGGGGTCAGGCCGCGGAACGCGTACCCGGTCCCCTCCACGCCGTCCGCGCGCGCGACGACCGGCGCCGCGCACGGCGGCGCGGAGGCGGCGAACGCGGCGTCGTCGTCGAGGCACGCGCGCGCTTCGACGGAGTAGGTCTTCCCGATCGCGGCGTCCGACGCGGCGGTGGAGAAGGCGGCGAGCCCGGGAGGCGCGTCGTCGTCGTCGTCGTCGTCCCCGTCGTCGTCGTCGACGTCGTCGCCGCCGTCGAACGGGAAGACGCGCGGCGTCAGCGGCGGCGTCCACGCCAGCTCGACCGCGCCGGAGGCGGACGACGACGGCGACGCGTAGAGCGGGAACGACGCGCGTCGCGCGCGCGCGTCCGCGTCCGAGAGCGGAGTCGTCGTCGTAGTCTTCGGCGTCGCTTTCCCCGCGTCGTCGTCGTCGACGCCGCCGCCGCTCGCGAACGGCGCGGCGGCGTCGTCGCGCGCGCGCGCGGCGGGCGCGATGACGAGGAGCAGCGCGAGCGCGCGGAGGAGCGCGCGTCGCATGGCGAGAGGCGAGAGGCGCGGTGCGATGTCGCGCGCGTCGCGTCGCGCGGAGTGCGGGCCGCGCGCGCGCGTCGTAGGGCTTTGCTTACGTGTTTTCGCCCGCGCGCGTCTCTCGGCGGCGACGACGACGCGGCGCCGATGCGTCCAAGAGAGCGGCCGGGCGCGGGGACTTCCGGGAGGCGCGACGCGGGGACATTTTTTTTTCGTTACCCGCGGCGTCGTTTGCGCGATACGACGCGACACGGTACACCACGCGAGATCTACGAGACGTCGCCGTCGACGTCGCCGTCGCGTCATCTCCCGAACATCCCTCCGCCGCGCTTCTTCTCGTTCCCCCCCGCGGCGACGCTCACAGCGGGGCCGTTCCCGTCCTTGAACATCGCCCCCCGAGCGCCGCCGTTCCCGCCGCCGTTCGCGTCGTCGTCGTCCTCCGCGTCGTCGTCGCCGGCGTCGACGACAAAGTTCGGAAACTTGTAACACCCCACGACCCCGTGCGCGTGCGCGCGCAGCACGTTCCCCCGCGTCGTCTCCCCCGTGACCGCGTCCACTCTCGTCGACTGCTCCGCGGTCAGCGTCACCGGAAACTCGACGCTCGCCCTGCGGTTCGGTTAAGTTCGGAGGACGACGTTACGATACTTTTGGTCAGCGAGCGATCGTATCGGATGACGTGGCACACATCTTGGCCGTCGTGATGATATTATATGCGCGCGAAGAGAGAAGATACGACGACGAGTGATGACGTGCGTGGGAACGAACGAAACGAAATGAAACGTGCGCGCCTTTTAGACGCCTTCCACGACGGGCGCGCGTTGACCGATTCCCCCCGCGCCAACGACGACGCCACAACCGCCGTCTTCATCGCGCGCGTCGTCGGCCTGAAGTCCACGTTCAGGTACGGCCGCGGCTTGAAATCCACGCGGTTCGGCCGCGGGCCGAGCCCGCACCCGACGGCGATGGACACCTGCGTCTCGCACGCGCCCCACGGGAGCACGTACTCCTTCTGAGGGTCGTTCCATACGAGCGAATGTCGGGGTGGAGTTCATAGGCGTCAGATGGAGTTGAAAGGCGTCGAGGGCGGGGAATGAAAGCGAGGGACCCTGGGCGGAGAGAAACGCCGGGAAAAGTCCTTAAGGATCGGCGTCCACCACGCCGACGCGGTCGTATGGGAACCAGTGTGAGATAGAACGCACCTGAAGCTCGATCCCTTCGAGATCCGCGACGACGACGCCCGCCTTGCCCGCTCTGACCTCGACCCTGGAGAAGGCGCTCACGGAGCGGTTCCCGAGGTCGACGAACGCGCCGAAGTTCACGGTCGCGTTCAGCGGCTTGTGCTCAAGGCCCTGGGAGGGAGGGTGGGGAGGAGGGACGGACGGACGGCGGGGTTCAGACGGCGCGCGAGGAGGATCGTGAGGGGGGATGAAAGAAGAAAGACGCGAGATGTTCGCTCGTTCGCACGACGTTCCGCGCTCGCGGCGGGCGACGGGACGCGCGCGCACCTTCGTGACCTTGAGCCCCGCGACGACGTTCTTCACGTCCGCGGTGAGCATCAACGGCCCGGCCTTGACGCGGTTCGTCTTGTCGTCCATGGTGGCGCGCGCGGGGGGGGGGCGGGCGCCGCGCTGTCGGTGTGGTTCGGTCGACGACGCTCTCAGCGCGTGCCAACGGAAACGCGCGCGGGTGTTCTGGTTTCAAGTTTTGACCCATTTCACCCTGAGACCTGTCGCGTCAAAACGCGAATCCAGGTCTAACTGAAAGGAATCCACCGCGCACTGATCGCGTCGCTCGTCCCGCGAGAGGAAGAAAACGGTCGCTCGCGTCACGACGTCACACCATCAACGCTCGCGCCCCCCCGACCCCCCAACTCGAACCGCGCGATGCCGATCGACTACAGCAAGTTCGACCAGATCGAGATCTCCGACAGCGACGTCGAGGAGGACGAGACCCCGCCGTGGATGCGCGTCCCCGCGAACAAGGACCTCGACGAGGGCGCGCTGCGCCTCGTCGCGTCTGGAAATCTCGGCGCGGGGATGCGACAACACCTGTCGGAGGATGAGGTGCGTCCCATACACTGGTCCCCATACGACCGCGTTGGCGTGGTGAACGCCGATCCTTAAGGACTTTGCCCGGCGCATCTCTCCGCCCCCCCCCCGCTTTCAATCCCCGCCCCCCATGCCTTTCAACGCCACCTGACCCCTTTCAACTCCACCCCCACCATCGCTCGTATGGAACGGCCCTGAGATGAAGCGCTGGAAGCACCGCCGCTACGTGAACGACGACGACAGCGCCGCCGCCGCGTTCGACGCCAAGTACGGCGTCCCGAACGTCGAGTACGTCTCGAGCGCGCGCGAGATGCACGGGAACCCGTGCTACGTCCCGGAGGCGGACGAGGCGATATCGGACGAGGAGATCTCGCGCGCGCTGCGCGACGACGACGACGGAAGCCACGGAAGCCACGGAAGCCACGGAAGAAGCCACGGAAGCGCGCGCACCGTGGACGGGATCCGACGCACGCTGCGCGCCGGCGCGGAGCTCTGCCACGCGTTCAAGAGGGACCCGACGTGGAACGCGCTCGGGCTGTGCGAGGACGTGCGGAAGCGGATGCTGTACGTGAGCGCGATGTTCGACGACGACGTCGACGGGTTTCGCAAGGTGCGTTCTATACACTGGTCCCCATACGATCCCGTTTGCGTGGTGAACGCCGATCCTTAAGGACTTTTGCCGTCGTCTCTCTCCGCCCAGGGTCCCTCGCTTTCAACGCCCGCCCTCGGCGCCTTTCAACTCCACCTGACGCCTTTGAACTCCACCCCGACAATCGCTTGTATGGAACGACCCTAAGTGGATCCGGCTCGCCGGAGGCGCCGGGCAACCCGACGATAAAGACCCGGTCACGGGACGCGAGGTGCACCTGTACGACGCGAGCGCGCGGGAGATGGAGTGGTACGTCCGCGTCGGGACCGCGCGCGAGGCGGACCTGCCGAACGGCGCGGACGCGCTGGACTGAGCGGCGGCGGCGGCGGAGGAGGAGGAGGAGGAGGAGGAGGAGCGATCGACGATCGCGAAGAGAGAAAAAAAGAAGAATGATTTCGCTTCGTCACAACGCGACGACGACCGACGATTCGGCGCTACACCCTACTACGGCATAGTTTCCCCCCATCCGCATCGTGTCGTTCGCGTGACCTCGCGAGCTCACCCACACCCACCCAACTTCGGCGAGGACGCGACGCGAGAGAGAGAGATCGTCGCTCCCGCCCGCGTCCTCTCCGATTCGACGCCTTCGAAATCTTCCATCTTCTCAGACGCGCGACCTCCTCCTTCCCGTCTCGTCTCGCTCGCCGCTCGCGCGCACGTTTACACCTTCTCGCGCGCGCGAAGCTCCGCGTCGATGATGCGCTGCTTCTTCTTCGTCTTCGCCTGGGACTTGACGCCCATGATGCCGCCGCCCCACTTCCTGTTGGAAGCCTCGAAGCGATCGTTGTACGACCCCTTGATCGCCTCCACGAGCTTCGAAAACTCCATCTTGTCCTCGTTCTTGATCGCCGTGAGCGCGAGCGCGGTGGCCGTCTTCTTGTGCACGACCGTCCCCAACCGCGCCTTGCCCTTCACGATGCAGTACGGCACGTTCATCTGCCGGCACAACGCCGGGAGCCAGATGACGAGCTCGATGGGATCGACGTCGTGCGCGATGCACACCAGCTGCGCCTTCCCTTGCTCGACCAAGTACGTGATGTGGTTGATGCCGTACTTCACGACGACGGGCTTTTTGGACTCGACCTCCTTGCCGGCCGCCTCCGCGGCCGCCTGCGCGGTGAGCCTCTCCTTCTTTTGCGCGTCGTCCTCGGGGCGGTACTTCATGAGGATCTTAAACAGCGACGTCGCGAGGTTCTTGTCCAGCGTGTTGTTGAACTGGTTGATCGCGGGCGGCACCTTGAGACGCTTCTGGAGCACGCGGCGCGCGCGCTGAATGCGGACGTACTTCGGCCACTTCACGTAGCGGTTCAGCGGCTGCCGCGGCGGGAGCGACTGGCCGATGCCGAACGTCTTCGCCTTCTTCTCGAAGAGCGGGTCGGACGGCGACTTGGCCGCCGCCGCGGGCTTGACGCCCGCGGGCGCGGGGGCGGGCTTCTTACCCTTGGGAGGCTGTTTAGGGTTGGGGGGGGGAGGGTTAGGGTTAGGGTTAGGGTTTGGTGGAGGCGTTCGTCGGGCGGGCGGCGCGAGGAGGGATTCGATCGAAATACGTCGCCGCTGCGCTGACGGAAACCCTAAAAAACCCGCGCGATGGGGACGTCGCGGACGTCGCGCGCGCGACGGCGACGGCGTCGAATCGCGCGTTCGGTGTCGCCGCGGCGGCGTCGCCGCGCGGCGCGACGTCGCGTCGCGGCGCGCGCGGCGTCGAGCGGCGTCGACGGCGTCGCGACGCGCGCGCGAAACCCCGTCCGAGCGAGACGCGCGAGCGATTTCCCTCGCGAGCGAGATCGACGCCACCGCCGGAGACGCGCGCGGACGCGATCGTCGCGCGCGCCGCCGCCGCGACCGCGAGGGAGAACGACGGAGACGCGTCGAAGCGCGAAGTGAAGACGCACCATTCTAGCAACGCAGGACCGTGGGGTGCTGCTTTGCGCGCTTGAAAGAGACCGAGTCGCGGCGACGACGCCGCGTTAACTCCAGAGGAGCGCGGCGAAATTTTTTCAGGGCGAAATCGCGCCGCGCGACTCGTCGACGACGGTCTATTCCGCGCGACTGCGGAAATCTGCTTCGCGTTGCGCCCTTTTCGCGTTTCGCGCCTGACTGTTTGCGCGCACGGCGATTCGACGACGAAACGTACTACGAAATGTACGCGCGGTGCACGTTTCGATTTCTTTTTTCGCCGACGATGAACGAGGCTACAACTAAAGCACACCTCCTCCTCCTCCTCCGGTTGCGACGGGCTCAGTGCCCCGTCCGCTTCCCGAGGAGACTCAGCTGGTTGATGAACTCCGCGCCGGTCGTGAACTCCGTCGCGCCGTACACCACGCTCTTCTTCCCGTCGTCCGCGGGCTCCCCGAGACCGAAGCCCAGCCCCGCGTCGGCAGAAGCTCTTCCCCCGACGCCGCGCGCGGCGGCGGCGCCCTCGCCGGTCCAGTCCAACTCTCGCAACCCGCTGCTGATGCCGCTCACGCCGCGCTCTAACCCGCTCTTCTCCTTCACGACGGTGATCTCGTTCACGCCCTGGTGCTCGAGGTAGTTCCCGCCGCCGAGGACGAAGACGATCGCGTCGTTGAACGGCGCCGGCATAGGCGTCGGCGCGCCCGCCGACGAGGACGCCGACGCGGCCGCCGCGCCGCCGCCGCCCTTCCCCTCCTTCGGGTCGAACCGCGCGAACGACTCCACCTCCGCGCTCCCCGGCGCGTTCGTCATGAGCGCGTCGACGGCTCTCGCGATCGCGAGCTGCCTCCCGCCGCTTAACAACGATTTCACGCCCTTCGCGACGGCGTTTATGGATTGCCCGTAGAGCTTATCCGCCCACCCGAAGACGTCGCCGTCGCCCGCCGCCTCGTCGTCGAGACGGCTCGACGCGGACGCCAGCGACGCCTCCACGGCGGCCATCTTCTTGACGAACCCCAACGCCGCGGCGTCCGCGCCGGACGCCATCAGCGCGCCCTCCATCGCCTCCGCGTCCGCGGCGGACATCCGTCCCCCGCCTCCGCCTCCTCCTCCTCCTCCGCCGCCGTCACCGCCGCCGCCGCCGCCGCCCCGCTGCGCCATGACGTACAAGATCGCGAGCCGCAACTTATCCTCGGGGGTGCCCCGTCCCGTCGCCGCGAGCAGCGACATCACCGCCTCCTTGTCGCACTTCCCGGAGAGCAAGTCTTCCTCGATCGCGTGGTACTCGTCGATCCCTCTGGCTTTGATCTGACCGAGCAACGCGGTGGCGATGTTCGTGTGCTTGTCGATAACCTTTTTCCGCTCCTGCAGCTCCGGCAACGACGCGACGGCGCTGACGAGCTTCCTCGTCTGGTCCCCCAGCGCGTCCCCCTCGTCCGCGCCGCCGCTCGATGCGACGCCTCTGTTGATCTCGTCCATCGCCTTCTTATACTTCGCGAGCTCGGCTTCGACTTCCTCCGCGACTTTCGGAAACTCGCTCGCGTAATTCCTCACCCAGAACGGATCGTTGTCTTCCAAGTCGTAGCTCTTCTTGGTCATCGTCGCCGCCGCCGCCGCGGACGAGTCCCCGCCCGCGATGTCCACGCGATTGACCCGCATACCGAGCACGTCGTGCACCAGCGGCGCGTACGTCCACCCGTGTTGCAGCGCGCTCGCGAGGTCAAAGTTGCGGTCGAACAAGCACAGCAACGGCCTGCCCCTCGCCGCGCCGCCGCCGAACCCGCCGCCGAACCCGCCCACGTCGTCCGCGGCGAACAGCCCACCGCGCGCCTTGACGTGATCGCGCAGCCGCCGGTCGAGCTCCGTCGCGGCCATCTCCGCGGCGCCGCCTCTCTGCGCGCGGATGATGGGCGCCTTCCCGAGCGTCGCGCACACGGAAAACAAGCCGGTGACGACGTCGTTCACCGCTGGAGATGTTCGAGGCGTCGGTCGTGGAGTTCAAAGGCGTCAGAGGTGGAGTTGAAAGGCGTCGTCGTGAGGTCGAGCGTTGTGACCAGCGAGGGGTGGCGGGCGGAGAGAAATGAAGAGAAATGAACGAACGCGAACGAACGCGCCTCTCTCCACGTCCGCGTCCTTCATCGTCGGGTCGTTCAGATTCACGTACGCGTCCGCTTGCGCGAGCGTGAAGACGTCGTCGGACAGCGACACGAAGTCGCTGTGCATGTCAAACACGCGCTCCACCTTGGCCGCGGCGTCGAATTTCACCGCGTCGTTCGCGAGCTGCTCGAGCAGCGGCCGCGGGAGCGACGACGAAAAGTTTAAGTGGTACGCCTCGTAGAGCCCATCTTTGAAGTCCTTCGCGATGCGCGCGACGTTGCGCGGCGTCGGGGAGACGTAGTACACCGCGGGGACGTCCGCGATCGGCTGCCGGTCCGCGTCCAGGAGAAGATGAAGCGTCACGCCGTGCCGTCGCAGCTCGTTCACGCGCACGAGCGGGGTGACGATGTCGAAGCATCGCTTGTCCATCACGAGCACCTTGTACACCTCGACGTCGTCGTCGTTGACGCGGTCGAGCGCAGAACGCGGCGCGTTCAGGTTCAGCATGCGGATCACCGCGTCTGATGGAGAACGACGCGTTGGGGGGGGAGGACGAGACGGGTCGAGGTGAGACGAGGCGAGGCGAGACGATACGAGATGATGGACGCGCGGAGGGCGGATCGGACGGCAGATGGGACGGGACGCGCGGGCGACGCGATCCGCGATGAATCGATTCGACCGCTGGCTGCTTCGCGAGGGCGAGGATCGGCGCGCACCTCGCTGACGCTTGCGGAGCGAGAGCACCATGTCGGCGGCGTCTCGGCGACGAGCGCGTCGACGACGTGCGGCGCGTCGCGTGCGCCGTGGAAGTGCGCGACGCGGCGTTCGACGCCCCGACGCCGCCGAAGAAGAGCCCACGCACTTCATCAACGGGCGGCAAGCAGAGCGCGAAACAGAAGAGGAGTCGGCGTCGTCGTCGGGTCTCGGAGTCGTCTCGACGCGCGCGCCCAGTGCCCGACGCGCGACGACCTGAATGCTGCACGGCGCATCGTCCGCGTCTTCCTCCCTCGCCCGCGCGCCATCCCCCGTCGCCCCTCTCCGTCGCGGTCGCGCCGCCGCGTCGCGGTCGTCGTCCTCCGTCCGACGCGGAGGTGGCGTCCGCACCAGGTCGCGTCGCGTCGGAGGGACGGTGGCCGTCGTCGCGATGGGTCCGCCGATGCCGTCTCGCGAGATCGGCCGCGCGCTCGGCGGCGACGCCACCGCGCCGGTCACGCTCGCGTGCTGGCTCGACTACGCGTGCCCGTTCAGCGCCAAGTTCTTCCGCACGATGACGACCGAGGTCGTCCCGCACTACGGCGCGCGGCTTCGGTTCGTCTTCTACCATCAGGTGCAGCCGTGGCATCCGCAGAGCACGATGCTGCACGAGGCTGCGATCGCGACGCGCGCGTTGGGCGGCGTCGACGCGTTCTGGAAATTCTCCGCCGCGCTGTTCGCCGCGCAGACGGAGTACTTCGACGCGAACGTCTACGACACGTCGCGGAGCGCGATGTACGCGAAGCTCGCGGCGTTGGCGGCGGCGTCCGCGGGCGTGGACGAGGAGGAGGTGATGAAAATGTTGGCTCGGACCGAGGCGCGTTCTAGCTAGGAGCTCGTAGTACCGCACCGATGAGCTGGTCCCCAAAAGAAACCCTGCGATCCCCGCCCGCGATGCGTTTCGACTCCAACTGACGCCTTTCAACCTCACCCCGGATTGACCCTCACCCTCGTCAGATCGCCGGCGAACTCAACACCGGCAACGCGTGCACGCAAGAGCTGAAGTTCCACGTCAAGCTCGGGAGGCAGACGGGGATCCACGTCTCGCCGACGACGACGCTGAACGGGATGGTCTGCGACACGTCCTCGGGGTGGGACCTCGAGAAGTGGAGAGCGTTTTTGGATCCGCACGTCGAGGGCACGGACGCGTGATGAGACGGCGCCGCGACGGACGGATGAAACGCGGGTGGGAGGACGCCGCGCGGAAGCTCGTTCCTCGGTTCTGATGAGAACTTTCGCGTCTACCGTTTCGTGTCTTCTACCTCGGTCGGTTCGTATTAACAATGCGTTAACCGTGTCGACCGGCGTTCGCGCGCGTGCTAAATTGTTTTCCGCCTTCTCGCGTCGTCTCCTCCGACGGAGGACGGGGGACGTAAAATTGAACGTCGTCGGTCGTCGCCATCCGTCGTAAAACTCCCTCCTCTCCTCACGCCAGGTGCGGCCCGGACGCAACGCGCACCACCTCCATGAGTTCCGGGTTCGCCGCGGCGGCGTGCCATCCGTCCCCGCCGCCTATCCCGATCCCGATCCCGCCCATTCCGCCGCCGACGAGCGCGAGCAGCGGATCGTCCGCCGCCGCTGCCGCGCCGCCGCCGCCGAGGCTGACGCTGCCGCCGACGCCGGATGCGAAGCCGCCGGCGAAGCCGACGTCCATCGTCGTCGACTTCGCCGCCGCCGCCGCCGCCGCCGCCGCCGCGAGCGCGAGCGTCTCGTCCTCCATGCTGCCGTCGCTGCCGTTCGTCGCGGTCTCGTCCTCGACGCCGTCCTTACGAACAGCGGTCTTCGCGTCGTCCGCGGCGTCATCCTTCTTCTGAGCCTCCATCTTCGCGCTCGCGATCGCGTCGGCCGCCGGTTCCGGTTCCGGTTCCGGTTCCTCCTCCTCGTCGCTCTCGGAGAACCAGTCGCCCTCCACGCCGTGCCCGCCGCCGATGATCCCCCGCGTCGCGTTCCTTCGCGTGTTCTTCGCGAACAACGCGAGTCTGCGATGCGCCACCGCGCTAAACCGCGGCAAATCTTCCAAAATCTCCCCCCACCGCGCAACCGCCTCCACCGGCACCATGTGCTCCCCCTCCGTCTCCGCGATGACGTCGCGCGCTTCTTCGCGGTACCGCCGCGGGAGCTTCATCATCGTGTTCGCGAGCCGCTTCTTCTCTCGCTCGTCCATCGGCCGCGTGATCCGCACCGACGTCCGCTTCAGGTCCTCCAGCGATCGCTTGAGCTGGTCGAGATCCGCCATGAGCCCGGCGCAGCGCATCTCCTCCGCCGCGAGCGTCTGCCGCGCGTGCATCTCCGCGCTCTTCTTCTCCGCGCTCTCCTTCTCCGCGGTCATGCTCTCGTCCACCTCCGCCACCTTCTCTTGGATCACCGCCCAGCGAGGTTCCCAAAACTGTTTCAACGTCGCCGCCATGACGTGAACGTCCGTCTGCGCGCCGTTGTAGAGCATCGCGTTGGCGAAGGTCAGCTCGACGTCTCGGTTTACCTCCTCGCACGCGGCGTACACGCCACCCTTTTCGATGTTCGCGCGCACGGTCCCGAGGTCCATGGGCTGTTTCACGATGTCGTGGTAGTTTTCCAGCCCCAGCGCCGCCGCGTCGACGGGCTTGACGAAGGGAAACGACCACTTGTGCGACATCACCTGCTTCACGCTCGCGAGGCACTGCTTCGAGACGATCTCGAGCTTCCTCTTCGCGGCCACCGCGTGGAACGCGGCGCTGTCGAACGGCACGGGGCCCGCGCGGCTCCTCGCGACGTTGACGTCGCGGACGCTTCGTCCCGCGAGGGTTTCCAGCCGCCGCCGCTCCGCGTAGGCCGCCTCCTCCGCCGCGATATCCGCCGCGACTGATGAGGGCCATTCCATACGAGCGATGATATCGGGGTGGAGTTCAAAGGCGTCAGAAACGGAGTTTAAAGGCGTCGAGGTCGGGGATCGAAGGCGAGGGACCCTGGGCGGAGAGATGCGCCGGGAAAAGTCCTTAAGGATCGGCGTGCACCACGCGAACGCGGTCGTATGGGAACCAGTGTGAGAGAGAACGCGCCTGAGAGCGCCTCGCGCGTCTCCGCCGACTCCACGACTTTTCCCGCCAGCCGCGTGATCCCGGACGAGATCTCCGCGAACTTGCGCTTCGCCGCGAGCCGCGCCTCCTTCTCTCGCTCGCGCTTCAGCCGCACTTCGCGCGGCGACGGCGGCGCGTTCGCAGCCGCGGCGGCTTCCCTCTCCTTTTCGGCGCGCTCCGCTTCCATCGCCGCGCGTCGCGCCGCCGCCTGCTGCGCATACGTCTGCGGGGTCGTTCCATACGAAGCGAACGTCGGGGTGGAGTTTAGAGGCGTCAGATGGAGTTGAAAGGCAACGCGGGCGGGGATTGAAAGCGATGGACCCTGGGCGGAGAGATGCGCCGGGAGAGAAAGTCCTTAAGGATCGGCGTTCACCGCGCCGACGCGGTCGTACTGTATGGGGACCGGCGTAAGAGAGAACGCGCCTGCACCACCTTGCACACCACCGGGTCGTCCTCCGGGTCGAACGAGAACGAGTTCACGCGCAGCTCGCGGCCACCGTTGGACGGCGACCCGGGCGCGGCGGGGCCGGCCTGCGCGGAAGCCCCGAGGCTGCCGTTGGCGTCGCCGCCGCCGCCGCCGGAGACGGGGCGGCGCGCAGCTGTGTTCGCGTCGAAGTTGAACGTTCCCTCCGCGCCGCCGGACGCGGCTTTCGCGCTCGGCTTCGGCTTCGGCTTCGGCTTCGGCTTCGGGGGCGCCTGCGGGAGGGAGACACGGACGGGTTGCGGACGCGAGCGGGCGAGGAGGGCGTCAGAGGTCGGCCGGCCGGCGGCGAGGCGTCGGTCGCCGGGGAGAGGGAATCGATAGATCGATCGAGACGGCGACGTCGCGCGGAAACGGCGCTCGAGGCGACGTTCCGAGGCGAACGCGCGCGACTCGCGCGGGAAGAAATTCCGCGGAAGACGCTCGAGATGTCCGCGACGCGAGGCGAGGGACGCGCCGGCTGAGCGTTCGCGCGCGCCGCGCCGCTCTTCATGAGCGCGTCGAGCTTCGCTTTTTTCCTCTCGAGTTCCGCTTGAAGTTTCTCGAGCTGCTTCGCCTCTTTCGACGCCGCGGACGCGTTTTTCGACTTGGACGGCATCCTTCTCGCGGCGTCGACGTCCCGACGAGTGACCTGAGACGCCTCCCTCGAAGTTTCAGCGCGCGCGGTCGCGGGTGAGCGTCCGCGCGGGCGCGATTCCGTCCGCGGCGCGCGCGCGGTTTTTGCCGTTTCACCACGACGTCGCACCCTCGCGCCGGAATCTCGCGCTTCTCGCGCACGACCCGGTCGTTTCACCCCCCGCGCTTCCTATATGTCCCAAAGGACACCCCTCCGCGGGCGCTCGCGCGGGAAAAAGGGGGATGCGCGGTCGCGTCGTGGACCCGTGCGGGGGGCCCGCGCGCCGGGTAATGCGCGGTTTCTCGCTCCGGGCTGGCGCTGTAGCTCGCTTTTTCCGCGTTCGGAAAAGACATAGGCGACGCGTTTTGTGCGAGCGGTCGTATGCGCATTCAGTCGCGCGCGCGAAACAATTATGGTTTTTTCACTCTTTTCGCGGTTGACGTGTTCGAGCGTAGTACGCCGCTCAGTACGAACGTATGAGCAATCAATATCAAGAGTAGCCGGGTGTGCGGTGCCGTCTGCCGAGCTGTCGTCGCGCATCTTGTAGTCGCCGGCTCGCGTGCAGACTGCAAATCCTTACACACGTGTCGAAGTTCGTTTGGACCGACGCGCGAGACGCCTCGCGCGCGCGGTCGACGCCCGCCCGCGGCGCCCCCCGGACCGCCCCCACCGCGCCCGCGCGGTCGTCCGAGGCGTCATGGCGAACAGCCGCGGGAAGCTCGAGGTCAACGGTGCGCGTCCGCGTCCGCCGTCGCGCCGATCGTGCATCCGTCGTCCGAGCCGTCGCGTTCGCGAACGCGCGTCATCGGCCGCGCTGACATCGGAACTGACGTCCCCTCTCTCCCAACCTCCCACCCTCCCTTCCCCGCAGTCCTCCGCGCGTGGGGGCTGAAAGACACGCAGACGTTCGGGACGCAAGACCCGTACTGCGTCGTGCGCGTGAACGACCAGCGCGCGCGCACGCGCGTGAGCGTCGACGGCGGCACGTCGCCGGCGTTCCACGAGCGCCTCACGATGGACGTGTTCGGGCATCCTCCGCACGTCTTCGTTGAGGTGCGTTCTATACACTGGTCCCCATACGACCGCGTTGGCGTGGTGAACGCCGATCCTTAAGGACTTTCGCCGGCGCATCTCTCCGCCCACACCTCGCTTTCAATCCCCGCCCTCGATAGGCGCCTTTCAACTCCATCTGACGCCTTTCAACTCCACCCCGACATTCGCTCGTATGGAACGACCCTCATGAGATTTGGAACGACAACCGAGCGTGGCACGATTATAAAGTGGGGACGTGCACGGTGCCGCTGACGGACGACCTGTACGCGCCGTCGGGGCGCGCGCAGCAGATCATCACCGCGCCGGTCGTGAGCGCGAAAGGGAAGGCGCGCGGGACGTTGTCCCTGGCGCTCGAGTTTTTCGCGTCGGCGCGGAATCAGCAGCCGGCGGCGACGGAGAAGGAGGCGCGTTCTCTCTTACACTGGTCCCCATACGACCGCGTCGGCGTGGTGAACGCCGATCCTTAAGGACTTTGCCCGGCGTGTCTCTCCTCCCACCCCTCGCGTTCAATCCCCGCCCTAGATGCCTTTCAACTCCAACTGACGCCTTTCAACTCCACCCCGCCATTCGCTCGTATATAACGGCCCGGAGAAACCGAAGACGGACGTACGTTACGACCGTCACGACGACGCGCCGAGCGCGCCGCCGATGCCGATGCCGATGCCCGCGTGCACGCCTCGGCCGATCAACACGGTCGCGCGAGGGCACCACGACGCGGGGGCCGCCGCGACGTCGAATCCGTACGTGGGAGACGCGTCGCGGTCGCGGCGCGTCGCGACGCCGCCGCCGCGGTCTCCGGCGACGTTCGGGACGAACCACCCGACCCCGACGCGGCGGAGTTATTTCCCGACCCCAGGTCCGTTGCCGACGGTGTGATGTGACATGTCGTGTTGTTTCGCGCGTCGCGTCGTGTGATAACCTTAAGCTTAGCAGGCGCTCCGTTGTTTTACGAGAGTAATTAAATAGACTCACCAGTCTCTTAACACTCCGCGACTTAACACCGCTTCCGCCCGCCCTCGCGTCTATCAATCAATCCAATCCAATCCCTCCCCGCGTCCTCGTCGATCGATCACATCAGATCAATCCAGCGGCCTCCCGTACAGCTTCTTAATCCCGACGTCCGGGGTATCCTGCTTCACGAGCGACTCCCCCACGAGCAAGCACCCCACGCCCGCGTCTTGCAAGACGTTCACGTCGTCGATCGTAAAGATGCCGCTCTCCCCGACCATCGTGATCCCGCGCGCCCGCACTTGCTCCCCCAGCGGTCCGCTCAGCAGGTCCACCGTCACGTCCAACGACACCTCGAACGTCCCGAGGTCGCGGTTGTTGATCCCGAGGAGGTCGATGTCGTCCAGCTTGAGCACGCGCTCCATCTCTTCGTAGGTGTGCACCTCTATCAACGCCGCCATGCCCAACGATTTCGCGATCTTTTGGAAATACGTCAAGTCTTGGTTCGGAAGCACCGCGGCGATGAGCAGGATCGCGTCCGCGCCGTACTTGCGCGCGAGGTAGATTTGGTACGCGTCGACGATGAACTCCTTGCACAGGAGCGGGCACTCCACGCCCGCGGATCGGATGAGCTCCAAGTTTTCAAACCCGCCTTGGAAATATTTCTCATCCGTGAGCACGGAGAGGCACGCGGCGCCGCCGGCTTCGTACGCCTTCGCGATCTTCACCGGGTCAAAGTTGGGCTGAATGACCCCTTTCGACGGGCTCGCCTTCTTCACCTCCGCGATCAGCGCGGGCTGCCCCGTGGTCTCGCGCTGCGTTTTGATCGCGCCGACGAAGTCGCGCGCCGGCGGCGCGTTTTGCATCGCCGTGCGCACGAGCGTCAGCGGGAAAGCTTCTTTCCGCTTCGCGAGCTCGACGTCTTTATACCACACGATCTCCTCGAGGATGTTCCGCGGCTTGTTGTCCACGTTGTCCACGCGCTCGCCGTCCGGGGTGACGGCCTCCATCTTGAACGCGAACTGGTCGGTCCCGACTTCGTGCACGGACGCGCCGTTCGGGGGGCGCCGTCGGATCATGACCTCGGGCTTCTGGAGACGAGACGGCGTCGGGGCGGGAGGGATGGACGAGTGGGTTCGGGGTGGGGGGGGCGGGGCGTCAGAAAGCGCGGCGGCATGGATTGGGGACGACGGCGGGCGTCGCGCGACGGCGTGGATGGGAGGAGGGAGCGGGCGACGCGATGACGACGACGACGCGCGCGGACGGACGGAAGGGAGGCTTCCGTCCGTCCGTCCGCGGCGGCGGCGAGAGAAGATTTCATTTCATTCGTTCCTCGCGTCGGGTCGCGCACCGCTTCGTCGGAGACGGAGGCGCTGACGCGCATCGCGCGCTTCGCGCTCGCCGACGCGCGCTTCGCGACGCGGGGGAGGAAGGACGCGCGAGGCGCCGGAGCGGTCGCGGAGATCATCGTCGTGCGTGGACGCGCGCGAGAGTGGCGCGAGTCGCGTCTCCGAGACGACCGGATAAAAAAAGATCGTCGTCGCTTGCCGCCCGCGCCGCGCCGCCCAGGCCGTCGACGACGAGAGCTTCGGAATCGAAGGCGCCGGCGCCACTCTTCCGCGCGCGCAGACACGCCGCGCGAATGGCTTGCATCACCGCGAACATCGCGGGCGTACGCCCGGCCACGTCGAGGGCCGCCCTCGCGGGTGCGCGCTCGATCCTCCCTCCTCTCGCGCCGTCCCTCCCTCCGCGTCGAGCGCATCCCGCGCGTCGGCGGTTCGTTGGAATACCTAACTAACCCTCCCGCCGACGCGGACGCGTCGAACGATCGCGATCGGATCGGCCGCGCGCGCGCCGCGACCCGACGCCGACCCCGCCGCGCGCTGCGCTGACGTCGTCCGCCCCGCTCCCTCCCGCGCGCGCCCCTCTCCCTCCAGGCCCTCGTCGCGTCGCCGCGCGCGTCGCGCGGACCCGCGCCCCCAACGCGTCCGCGTCCGCGTCGTCGTCGTCCTCCGTCGCGGCGCCCTCGGAGCGGCTCGCGCTCGCCGCCGCCTCCGTCGGACGCGTCTTCCGCGCGGCGCAGACGCAGACGCAGACGACGACGACGACGCCGCCCGCGCCCGCGGTCGCGCCGCCGCCGTCTCTGTTCGCGCGCGCGCGCGAGTTCGCGTCGGAGCAGAGCGCGAAGGGCAGGGCGATGGCGAAGGACCTGGGCGTCCAAGACGCGACGCTGCTCTTCGTCACCGCGGCGGCGATGAGGCGCGTCCCGTTCCTCGCACTGGTCCCCGTACGACCGCGTTCGCGTTGTGAACTTCATTCCTTAAGGACTTCGCGCGACGTTTATCTCCGCCCACCCCTCGCTTTCAATCCCCGCCCTCGACGCCTTTCAACTCCATCTGACGCCTTTCAACTTTCGCCTCATTCGACAGCTACAAGGAGAAGAAGATGGTCGCGCTCATCACCTCCGCGGTGGGGTCGTTCATCAAGCTGTACCTGCTCCTTCTGTTCGTCCGCGTCCTCCTGACGTGGTTCCCGAACGTGGACTGGATGCGCCAGCCGTGGAGCATCTTGAGGCAGATCACGGATCCGTACTTGAACCTGTTCCGGAACTTGATACCGCCGATCATGGGTCAGATCGACTTCACGCCGATCCTCGGGTTCATGGTGCTGCAGTTTCTCGCGAAAGTGCTGTCGAGCGATCCGTCCGTGGGGAGGTTTTGATTAGAGAAGAAGATCGACTTCGGCGATGCGATGCGATGCGATCGCGGCGCGCGCGGTGTGGTGTGGTGTTATGCGTACACGTCGTGTTACAACGAGCGGCCGTCGTCCCGTCATCGCATCGCTCCTCCTCGTTCATTTCCTTCCGCCAAAAAATCGTTCCGTTCGTCTCTCTTCCTCTTCTTCTTCTTCTTCTTCTTCTTCCTCTTCTCTCTTCTTCGCCCTCGTCGTCATCAGTCTTCACGCGCCGCGCGTCGTTCGTCGTCCGTCCTCGATCTGTCCTCTTCTCATCACACGCGCGAGACGATGAGCGCTTCTTCTTTGTCGGTTTCGTCGGCGAGGTCATCGTCCGCGACGCGCTCGTCGCGGAACCCTCGGCGGCCGCGGAGGCAACACGCGCGCGCGCCCCACGCGACGATGATCACGATCGTCAGCCACACGAGCGCCGCGAGCGCGGCGCCGGCTTCGGTCTCTTCCACCTCCTCCTCCTCCGATGTGTAACCGCTACCGAACGAGCGTTTTCGTTTCGTCGTCGGCGCGTCCGCGTCCGCGTCGTCGTCGTCGTCGTCGCGCCGCGTGATCGCGAACCGATCCAGAACGCCCTTCCCGAACTGCGTCTCTTGAAACTCGCCGTACAGGTGCGTCCGGTTCACCACGGTGATTCGTAAGTACCCGTACTCGTACATGGTAACGTCCGAGAACGGGGCGTTATACGTCGCCGTCTTCGTGAACCCCGCGCCCGCGGAGCCGACGACGAAGCTCACCGCGGCGCCCGTCGCCGCGTACGCGTGCACGACGTCCCCGTTCGCGTCGATCGTCGGCTCGCTCCGCGCGACGCACCCGCGCGTCCCGTACGACTTCCGCGTCTTCCCCGCGCGCGTCGCGTCGAACGCGCAGTGGCGCTGGTACACGTGGTTGTGACCGCCGAACACCGCGTCGACTTTGTGCGCCGCGACGAGCGGCCAGACGTGCTTCTGGAGCTTCAACGCGACGCCGACGTCCGAGGTGTCGTCGCCGTATTCCCCCCCGCGCGCGTCGCGGTGGAACGCCGGGTATCTCGCGCCGAAGTCGGAGTCCAGGAGCATCGGTCGGTGCCCCGCGAAGAACACCCACGGCGTCTCCGCGCGGTTGCGGTTCGCGGTCGCCAGCGCGGCTTCCAGAAAGGCGTGCTGCGGCGACCCCGGGGCGAAGTCGACCTCGGTGTTCATCGAGACGATTCGTATCGGCCCCACGGTCGCGGCCCACCATCCGCCGGTCGCGTTCGCGTTCGCGTTCGCGTTCGCCGCGGCGGTGCCTTCTTCATTACCGCGCGGGAAGGGTCTGGGTTCGCGATACAGCGCGCGCGCGGGGACGCCGCACTCCCCGCCGCTGTCCCCCGACGCGTACAAATCCCGGGGGGAAATCTTCCCCGACGACGTGTGGTTCACGTGTTGCCACGTGTCAGGCGTCGCGTCGTACTCGTGGTTCCCGACGCACGTCAGGAACGGCACTCTCGACGCCCACGGCGTGATCTGCTCCCCCCACTCGTCCCACACGCTGCCGTATCCGGTCGCGTAGGACAGATCGCCGAATAAGAACGCCGCGTTGACGACGCCCGCGCCGGCGTCCGAAGCGAGTCGCTTGGACACGTTAAACGCCGGCGAGCCGTACTCTTGCCACGTCCGAGCGTCATCGTCCGTGCCTCGGCCCATGTCCGCGAACATCGCGATCGTAAACGGCCGAAAAGGAGCCGTTTCGTTTCTCCCTTGATCACGATACGCGCAGGGCGGCACGGCGATTGTCAGCGGCGGCGCGTCCGGCGGCGGGAACGACCCGCCGGCGTCGTCAGACAGTCTGTACGACAACGTGCCGCCGCACGCGCCCGCCGGCGCGCGGACGATCGCGGCGTGGAGAAACCCCGGGTCGCGCCAGCCCGTCGAGTTCGCGGGCGCGCCGCACAGTTCGGACCGAGCGAACGGCGTCGCCGTCGTCGCGGCGACGACGGTCGACGCGTTCGCCTCGCTCGGTCCCCGCCACCACGACAGCCGCGGGTTCGCCGCCGCGGACCTCCCGCTGCTCCACGTCACCTCCAGCGGCGCCGGCGTCGCCGTGGAGGATACAACGTCGGAGAAGACCCCCACGCGCGGCCGACGCGGCCCGTCCTTCCCGGTCACCGTCACCGTTTGACTTCGGGTCGTTCCATCGTTCAACGCGACGAATGTCGGGCGGAGTTGAAAGGCGTCAGTCGTTGAAGTTGAAAGGCGTCGCGGCGTGTCGGGATCGACACCGTGGGGTGATGGGCGGAGAGAAACGCGCGCCGGGAGAAGAGAAAGTCCTTAAGGAATGAAGTTCACAACGCGAACGCGGTCGTATGGGGACCAGTGTGAGAGATAGAACGAACGCGCCTTCGCGCGACGGCCACAGCCTCCGCCACCTTGTCCTCTCTCCAACGCTGCCGTTTCTCCCAGTCGTCCGCGAACACCACGAAGTCGTAGTCGTACCGCGCGCACGCGACCCGGAACCGCGCGGTCGCGACGCCGGCGACGAGGTACTCCGGATCCACCTCGGAGAGCACGGCGTATTTTACCGGCGCGACGGCGGTCACGTCGGCTCTGTGATGGAGGGCCATTCCACGGTACAAAAAATGTTCACCGGTCATCAGTTACAGTATCAGTTGAAAGGGGAAGCGATCAAACGTTGAAAGCGGGCGATGGGTGAACGCGAACGCACCTCGGAGGCGCGTACGCCCCGACCCAGTGACGAGCGCGCTCGCGCTCGCGCGCCGGCGCGGCGCTCGACGCGTTGCTCGCGCCGTCCTCCGTCAGCGTCACGCGCACCTCGACGACGTCTTCGCAGCGCGCGACGCGCGCGGGGTCATCGCTCGCGTCGTTCGCGTCGTCGCGAACGACGCGGACGGAGAGCTTGAAGCCGTCCGAGGTCCACGACGACGACGACGCGTCGTCGTCTTCGTCGACCGCGCTGGGTTCGGCGCGACGGCGAAGACGCGGCGGGGTCTCGCGCAGGGACGACGGCTCGATCGCGGCGAGGGGGTTGTGTTGTCCGGCGTACACCGCCTCGCGCGAGGGGTGCGACGGGCGCATGAGGCTGCGGGAGGATGAAGGGAGGGGTAGTCTCGTCAGATCTGGCGCGACGAAACGCCTTTTGAATGATGATGAGATGACGATGAGATTTTAGCGGGACGGCGGGAGACGGCTCGCGGGACGCGCCTCTTCGGCTCGATCGCCGCCGCGGGCGCGAGCAGCGCGAGGAGCGCCGTCGCCCGCGCGAGGAGCGCGGCCGTCATCGTCGGCGCCATGCCGCGAACTCCGCGCGCGGCGACGACTGAAGCGCGCGAGATCCACCGTCCCGAAAGATTATTATTATTTCCCGCGAGTTTCAGGTGCGTTCTATACAAAAAAAGTTCACCGGTCAGTTGAAAGGGGACGCGATCAAGTGTTAAAACCGAGCGATGGGTGAAAAACTTTTGTACAGAACGCACCTTTGCATCGTCGCGGACGACGCGACGTCGCGTCGGGCTCGTCAAACCAGGGGCGCGCGACGATGACGGCGACGCCGCGCGCGCCCGCGCCCGCTCCCCCGCCGGTTCAGGTCTTCGTCTTCGACGATCGCCTCGGGCAGAAGGAGGGCGACGAGCTCTCGAAGATCCTCGCGCGGTTCCCGTCGCGCGTCCCGGACGACGCGCTCGCGTCGGACCTCGGCCTCGTCGAGGGCGTCGCGCGATTCGCGTCGCAGTTTGTCGCGCGTCGTCCGTCGTCCGACGCCTCCGCCTCCTCCTCCTCCTCCTCCTCCTCGCGCGCTTCGCTCTTCGAAACGAAGACGCAGACGATTCGCTCGCGACGCCGCCGAGTCACGTGCGCGTCGTTCGAGCCTAACCTGTGGTGGACGCTCGCGATCGACGACCGCGTCGCGCCCGCGGATGAGATCCGCGACGCCGCGCTCGTCGAGCTCCTCGCGCGCGCGAACGAATCGCACGTCTTGGTGCGTCCCATACGCTGGTCCCCATGCGACCCCGTTCGCGTGGTGAACGCCGATCCTTAAGGGCTTCGCCCGGCGCGTCTCTCCGCCCAGGGTCCCTCGCTTTCAATCCCCGACCTCGACGCCTTTCAACTCCGCTTCTGACGCCTTTCAACTCCAGACGCGCGGCGATCGCGCCACCGCGGACTCGCTCGCGGCGATCGTCGCGGACCTCGGCGCGAGCCTCACGCCGTCCGAGGCGGGGTCGTCGCCGCGGACGGGCGGAGGCTTCGTCGGGGGACGACGCGCGGTCGGCCGCGCGGAGAGTGCCGGCGCCGCGGATGACGCCGCCGCGCCGTCCCGCCGCGCGACGGCGGTCTCCGCGCTCTTCGCGTGCGCCGTCGACGGCCTCGACGGCGCGTGCGCCGCGATCGCGGGGCCCGGGGCTGAGTCTTCGTCTTCGTCGTCACGGCGGGCGTGGTTGACCGCGCAGGGTTGCGCGGACGCGATAGCGGCGGCCGGCGCCGACGCCGGCGCCGGCGGCGCTGTGAAGGGCGTCGTCCCGTTTCACGGCGACGCGCTCGCGTTCAGCTCGTTCTCGGCGAGCGACACGAGGCGGATGACGCGCGTGATTCGCAGGGCGCTGCTCGCGGAGGGCGGCGGCGACGCCGA